>Ga0114978_10002221_pt1 | contig 16044 bp, 13 predicted proteins | sample S_140212_EF_Meta_FD_87027 | JGI IMG/M metagenome (GOLD analysis project Ga0114978, IMG submission 87027) | Freshwater microbial communities from Lake Simoncouche, Canada to study carbon cycling - S_140212_EF_MetaG | ecosystem: Environmental > Aquatic > Freshwater > Lake | place: Lake... | reverse complement strand
TGTTTATGTTTATAAAATAATTGTGTATGATTTACAAGGAAATAAACATCCATTTGTTGGACATATCACCCTTTTAAATAATAATTAAATTTCATAGAATTAAGTTTTGAAAAGAGCCTCTTAATTAGAGGCTCTTTTGCTTAATATATATTTTAAGCACATTTAATAGAAATCACTTTCATTAATGTATCTTTGGGTTTTTAAAATAAGTAAATGAAAAACATTCGTAATTTTTGCATAATAGCCCATATCGATCATGGTAAATCAACATTAGCTGATAGGTTATTGGAATACACTAATACAGTTTCGAAACGTGATATGCAAGCCCAAGTGCTTGATGATATGGACTTAGAGAAAGAACGTGGTATTACTATTAAAAGTCATGCTATTCAAATGGATTATTTGTATAAAGGAGAAAAATACATTTTAAATTTAATTGACACACCTGGTCATGTTGATTTCAGTTATGAAGTTTCTCGTTCAATTGCCGCTTGCGAGGGTGCATTGCTAATTGTAGACGCTGCTCAAGGGATACAAGCTCAAACTATATCAAATTTATATTTGGCTTTAGAGCATAATTTAAAAATAATCCCAATTCTAAATAAAATTGATTTGCCAAGTGCTGAACCAGAAATGGTAAAAGATCAAATCGTTGATTTATTGGGCTGCGATAGAGATGAAATTATGTCGGCATCAGGAAAAACAGGAATGGGTGTTCATGAAATATTGGAAGAAGTTGTAAACCGAATTCCTGCTCCAAGCGGAGATGAGAATGGCCCGTTACAAGCTTTGGTTTTTGATTCTGTTTTTAATTCATTTAGAGGTATTATCGCTTACTTTAGAATTTATAATGGCAGTATTAAAAAAGGAGAAAAGGTTAAGTTTTTTAATACCGGAATGGAATATAATGCTGATGAAATCGGTGTTTTAAGATTAAAGCCTGAACCGAGAGATCTTGTGAAAACAGGCGATGTTGGTTACATTATTTCAGGAATTAAAGAAGCGAAAGAAGTAAAAGTTGGAGATACATTAACTACTGTTGCGAATCCTTGCCCTGAAGGAATTCACGGTTTTGAGGAAGTTAAGCCGATGGTTTTTGCTGGAATTTACCCAATAGATACTGAGGATTTTGAAGAGTTGCGCTACAGTATGGAGAAGCTTCAGTTAAACGATGCTTCTTTAACCTGGGAGCCAGAATCTTCTTTGGCTTTAGGATTTGGCTTTAGATGTGGATTTTTAGGAATGTTGCACATGGAAATTGTTCAGGAGAGATTAGAACGTGAATTTAACATGACTGTAATTACAACAGTCCCTAACGTTTCGTATCTTGCGTATCAAACAGATGGAGAAGTTGTAACAGTAAATAATCCTAGTGATTTACCAGACCCAGGTAGAATAAAATATATTGAAGAACCCTACATTAAAGCAAATATTATTACAAAGGCAGATTTTATTGGGCCTGTAATGAGTTTGTGTATTGAGAAACGTGGCATAATTGTAACACAAAATTATTTAACAGCAGATAGAGTAGAGCTAGTTTTTGAATTGCCTTTAGGAGAAGTTGTATTTGATTTCTTTGACCGACTGAAATCTATTTCAAAAGGATATGCGTCATTTGATTATCATCCAATTGGGATGCGTGAATCAGATTTAGTTAAGTTAGATATTCTTTTAAAATCAGAACCGGTTGATGCATTATCTTGTTTAATACACAGAAGTAATTCTTACCATTTTGGAAAAAAGATTTGTGAAAAATTAAAAGAGTTAATTCCAAAACAACAATTCGAAATTCCAATTCAAGCGGCAATTGGTGCAAAAATTATTTCTCGTGAAACTATTAGTGCAATGCGAAAAGACGTAACAGCAAAGTGTTATGGAGGTGATATCAGCCGTAAGCGTAAATTATTAGAGAAACAAAAAGAAGGAAAGAAAAGAATGAAATCTGTTGGAAATGTTGAAATTCCGCAAAGTGCATTTATGGCAGTTTTGAAACTTAACGATTAATCTTTTTTTATCTTAATAAATTAGTTTCATTCTTTTCTGAATTTGCTAACCAAATAAATAGGGTGTTAAAGAGTGCGAAAAAGGTTAAGCCCGTTTGGTTTTCAAGAGTGTCTTCAGTGATAAAAGAAAATAGAATTATTAAAATAAAGGGCCAGTATAAATAATGAAGTTTTTTATTTAAAGTTATTATAGGGTAAAGTAAATAAAATAAAAAAATTGCTAGCCCAACTATACCAAAAGCAACTGTAATTGCTAAGTACTGATTATGGCAACGAAGACGCCACTCTTTAGTTAGTTTTGAATTTGTTTCATTGTAAGCCACATAAAAAGAGTTTTTTATGTCTCCGGTGCCTACACCAATAATTGAATTTTGTTTAATGATGTAGATTGCTGTTCTCCAAAATTCTAATCGCATAGTTAAGGTATGGCCAGATGGGTTTTCGCGTCGCTTATACTTTACATATTCCCATACAACCTCGCGCCATTTTTGACTTAAACCAATATCGTATGAATATTTAAAATTAGAAATTCCATTTTCAATGTTTATAATATCCTGATTATTTAAGCTGCTAATTCCAAGCGAATCCTTTGTGCTTCCTTTACTTGTAATATATCTTAAGATTGTAAAGCGCAAGTTGTTGCCATTAAAATCTGTTCCGTTATATGGTAGTTTGCTTCTTTTTGCCCATTCTTTTTGTAATTCAGAATCGTTAATGTTTATTGTAATTAAATTACCGTTTTCTGCTAAATTAAATAGTGTGTCTTGTAAATATCTATTATGATTTTTGGTTTCTGTTAATAAAACATTGTTTATACTCTTAGGGTTTTTATTATACATTAATAAATCAGAATTTATTTTTGAGTATCCTAAATAAAATAAAGTAGAAATAAATAAAAGAATAATTACGTTGAGAAACAAGGTGAGTTTTTTAAACATATAAATAAATGATAGTATAAGGCCAACAATAATTAATAAGAATAAGCCAGTTGCCATCTGGAATTTATACATGAAAAAAAATAGCCATAAAATGGATAAAATATCGGTTATTTTTTTTGATTTATTTTTTAAGAAATAGCTTATACCTATTATACTAAAGGTAATTATTAATGAAAACCTTACATGCGATATAAAAACAGAAGCATCTCTAATGTCAATTATTTTTTTATTTGTAAATCCTAAATAAACGAGGTAACACCATAAAGAGCTGATAATAACACTTAGAAAGAAAAATTGAAAAACCCAGTCAAATTCTTTTTTATCTAATGGTTTGGTAGTTAAAAAAACAATGGGGAAAAGTAAAAGTGGGATTTTAGTTTTTAAATCATTTAAACCATCATGAAGGTCGCTCGTGTAAATCATCCCAATGATATGTAAAAAAAATAATGAGCATAAAGCCCAAAATAATTTCATTGAAAAAAGTGATTTTATTTTTTTTGAAAAATTTAATTCTAACAACCAATTAGTAATTAAAATAATTTGAGGAACACTTGTTAAAACTGAACCAAATAATAATCCTGATGATAAGCTTATCAATCCAAATAAAAAAATACGTCGATGCCAAACTTCAGAAAACATGATGTTAAAATTATATATTTATTTAACGAAAACTAATATTTATTATTGTATCACTTAAATTAATATGCATTTAATTATTATTATGTAATGAATAAAATATATTTTTCATTTACGGATTCAAATGCTATATTCGTGTATAAATAAATAATTATAAAAAAATGAAAACTTTAAAATCTGCCTCATTAGGAATTGTATTAAGTGTTTTTTCTATGAGTTTAAGTGCTCAAATTTTATGTCCGAATATTACAGCACTTAATATTGCTTATGCGTCAGGTTCTACTGCAACGATTACTCCTGTTGTAACTGGCACAGTTTTTCCTACAACTTTTTATAGTTGGAATGTTACGCCAAGTGCAACTCAATTGTCGTATGGTGTATTTCAATTCCCTGCAAATGGTAGCTATACAGTTTGTTTAACCATTTCTGATTCTAGTTTTGTTTGCCCAACAACAAGTTCTTGTGTTGTAGTAAATGCAGTTGGAATAACATCAGCGACTTGTAATGCTTCTTTTTCTTATTATACCGATTCTACTTGTCAAACCCATTTTGTAAACACTTCTGTAGGAATCTCACCAACTTATTCTTGGTTAATTGATGGCATTTCTTACTTCACTTCTAATCCAATTGTAAGTTTATCTAATGGCAGTCATAGCGTGCTTCTATCTTTATATTCAGGCGGAGCATTTTGTGATTCTACTTACGCTACAATTAATGTTTCTTGTGGTGGTGGACCAGCTGGCTCATCAACCCTTTGTGCAGCTTCATTTAACATTTTTGCTGATTCAATTACTGTTGGACAATATTATGCTTATAATACTTCAATTGGAGTTGGCTTAACTTATCTTTGGAATTTCGGAGATGGAACAACATCTACATTGCCTTATCCAACTCACACATATTCTCCTCCAGGAAGCTATATTGTTTGTTTAACAATCTATAGTGGAACCGTTTGCACTTCTACAACTTGCGACTCTTCAAGTGTATTTCGTGCTGCAAGTGGCTTTGTAATGAGTCATTTAAATGTAAAGCCTGCTGGGTCAGTTGGAATAAAAGAATTAGATGCTTCGATTGGATTAAATGCGTATCCAAATCCTATAGAAAACGAATTAACTATTGAAGTTTCAAATAAAGATTCAAAAGTGGTTAATTACAAAATAATTGATGCGCTTGGTAGAATAGTGTTAGCTGGAACTATTGGAAATTCGAAAGTAACTTTATCTACATCTCAATTAGAGAGAGGCTTTTATAACTTAATGATCTCGAATGAAACAGGTAAAAATTTAAAAACTGTAAAATTAATTAAGTAAAGTTATTTTGAATTTTTATTATCTGCTTTATATGGTATTAATAAATTCATATTAAATTAAAAAGGCTTTTTGAATTTCAAAAAGCCTTTTTTTATAAGAAAATAATATAATTTAATCTAATTTAATTGCTTCCACAACATATCTTTTAATTGCGGAACATTATATCCTGTTTGTGAAGAAAAGAAAATATAAGGGATTTTAAATTTACCCTTCATGCGTTTATTTAAGTCTTTTTCAAGATCTGTAATTAACTCTTCATCAATTGTATCGCACTTAGAAATGCCTAAAATTCTTTGTTTATCAAGTAACTCAGGGTTATATTGTTTTAATTCGTTTAATAATATTTTATACTCTTCGTAAATATTATCACTTTGGCAGCTTACTAAAAAGAGTAAACTTGAGTTCCGTTCAATATGTCTTAAAAAACGTACGCCTAATCCTTTTCCCTCGCTTGCACCTTCAATAATACCAGGAATATCAGCCATTACAAAACTTTTATAATCACGGTATGCCACAATACCTAAATTTGGGGCAAGTGTTGTAAATGGATAGTTTGCGATTTCTGGTTTTGCGGCAGATACTACAGATAATAAGGTTGATTTTCCTGCATTTGGAAATCCAACTAAACCAACATCTGCTAATATTTTAAGTTCTAAAACAATCCATTCGTTTCTCCCTTCTTCACCTGGTTGCGAATAACGTGGGGTTTGATTGATGGAAGTTTTAAAATGAGTATTTCCTCTTCCACCTTTTCCGCCAGGCATTAAAATAATTTCCTGACCTTCTTCTGTAATTTCGCAAATAAAATCACCTGTTTCAGAATCACGCGCTATTGTACCTAAAGGAACATCTAATATTTCATCATCGCCTTCTTTACCAGATTTGTTTGATGAACCACCATCTCCTCCACCTTCAGCTATAATGTGCTTACGGTATTTTAAGTGAATAAGTGTCCAAAACTGTCTATTACCACGTAAAATTACATGACCGCCTCTTCCTCCATCACCACCATCAGGTCCGCCCATTGAGGTAAGTTTATCTCGGTGTAAATGTGTAGAACCCTTACCACCTTTGCCACTTCGGCAACAAATTTTTACGTAATCAACAAAATTATTATCCACTTATCTTTAGTTTTTAGTTATGAGTTTTTAGTTATTAGTTAAAGAACTACAGAACCAATACTTTTAACTGTAAATTATTTTTTCTTTTTTGTTATTTTTTTAGCAACAACTTTTTTCTTTGCAACGGCTTTTTTCACTATTACTTTTTTAGTTACTGCTTTTTTAGTAACCTTTTTAGGTACATTTTTTTTTGCAACTGCCTTTTTAATTACTTTTTTTGGAGCTACTTTTTTCACTATTACTTTTTTAGAAAGCCCCTTTTTAACTGGTTTTTTAGCATTTGCTTTTTTAATAATTTTCTTAGCAATTACTTTCTTAACTATTTTTTTAGCAGCTGTTTTAACAACTTTTTTGGGAGTCGGCTTAGTGATTTTCTTTATTGCTATTTTTTTAGCAACTTTTTTAACTATTACTTTTTTAGTAGGGGTTTTAGTTGCAATCTTTTTAATTGGCGCAATTGCAATTACTTTTTTTGCAACTGGTTTTTTAGGAGCTGCTTTTTTTATAGTTTTTTTGACAACAGGTTTTAGTTTAATTTCAGATTTTCTTACATCTTCAATGTCTTGTTTCAATTCTTCTGAAATTTCTGTAGCAACCTCAAAGTCATTTATTGTTAAATCCAAATGCTCAATATCATTTTCTAAATTTGTTAATTCAATTTCTGCTTTTACAAAAACGATACGATTTATTAAAGCTTTAAATATTTCAACAACTGACCCAATTCCATGAATAGAATGAAATTTACCTTGTTCTGAGTAATATTTTTTTAATGGTAAAGTTTTAGTGTTGTATTCATTTACTCTATTGCGAATAATTTCTTCGTTTTGATCATCTGCTCTGCCAGATTCTTTTCCTCTTAATAATAAGCGTTTAATCAACTCTTCGTTATCAACTTCTAAAGCTAACATTGCTGAAATTGCTGTTCCTTTTTTTTGCATTAAATCATCCAATGCTATTGCTTGAGCTTGCGTGCGCGGAAAGCCATCAAAAATGAAACCATTTGAATTAGGATTTGCATCTAATTTGGATTCAATCATGCCAATAACTATTGAATCTCCAACTAAATCACCCCTATCCATTATTTGTTTTGCTTCTATTCCTAATTGTGTTTGTTGGGCAATTTCATTACGCAATATATCACCTGTTGAAAGATGTATTAATCCGTATTCTTCAATTAGTTTTTGCGATTGAGTTCCTTTACCAGCTCCTGGAGGGCCAAATAAAACGATGTTTAACATGTTGCTCATAAATTAATTGGTTAGTTTATTTTTATGTTGATTTTAAAACGAAAATATCTTTCATGTTTCTTCCTAATCCTTCATAGTCTAATCCATATCCTACAACAAATTCATTAGGAATTTCCATTCCTACGTAATCCACATTAATATCTTTTTTGTATGCTTCAGGCTTTAATAAAAAAGAGGCTACTTTAATTTGTTTGACTTCTTTTTTTGTTAAAAGATTTACTAATTTTTCTAACGTTATACCTGTATCAACAATGTCTTCAACAATTACTACAGTTCTTCCTTTTATTTCTTCCGTTAAACCAATCATTTCTGTAACAGTTCCTGTGCTTGATGTTCCGTGATAAGATGCTAATTTTATAAATGAAATTTCACATTCAATAGTAACTTCTTTAAGTAAATCTGCAGCGAACATAAATGAGCCATTTAATACAACTAAAAATAACGGTTTGTCGTTTACTAATTCTGAATTAATTTTTTGAGCTAATAGTTTTACACTTTCTAATATTTTATCAGAAGTGATATACGGAACAAAGGTTTTATCTTTTAAGGTTACTGATTGCATTTTTGGTTTTAAAAACACAAATATAATAAACAATTTTGGAGTTTAAAGCCTTTATATTCAAGCTTTTTTAATTTTTCGGCTTCTAAATATTCTTCTATAAAATCAAAATTAATAATATTAAGTTCAAATCTATCCTTATAAAATTCCTTACATTTACAAACTTTGAAATTCGACTTAAAAAATATTCACGTAAAAGAAACCGTTTTTCTTTCTATTCCTCTTGTATTAACTCAAATTGGACATATTGTTACCGGAATGGTAGATACTTACTTTCTTGGTAAAATTGGCAAAACTGAGCAGGCTGCTTGTATTTTATCAAATAATCTATATATCTTATTATTGGTTTTTAGTATTGGTATGAGTTATGCCTTAACACCATCAGTTACTGATGCAAACGTAAGAGAAAGTGATAGTGAAAAAGCATCATTATTTAAAAATGCATTATTCGTAAACATGCTAGTTAGTGTGTTTTTGTTTTTGATTTTATTTTTATCGTCTCCTTTATTAGCCTACATGCAGCAACCAGAAGATGTTGTTAAGTTGGCTATACCATTTTTTAATGTGCTTATTTTTTCAATTATTCCAGTTACATTGTTTTTCGTTTGTAAACAGTATAGTGAAGGTTTAAGCAACACTAAAGCTGCTATGTATATTAGCGTAATAGGAAATATTATTAATGTAATTTTAAATTATGTGTTGATTAATGGAAAAATGGGGCTTCCAGAAATGGGTTATATGGGTTCTTGTTGGGCAAGTTTTATTGCACGAGTGGCTATGGGAATAGGTTTTATGATTTTTGTTTTTAAAAACAAGCATATTAATTCATTTGTAATTTACTTTAAAGAAGCTGTTATTTCAAGAAAAGAAAGTTGGAACTTATTTAAAGATGGTTTGGCCTCGGCATTACAATTTACATCCGAAGCTGCAGCATTTGTTATAGCTGGTTTAATGGCCGGTGTTTTTGGTAAGGAACAAATTGATGCGCATGGCATTGCATTAAGCATGGCAGCTTTCACCTATATGTTTGCGAGTGGAATTGGCAGTACAACAACAATTAGGGTAAGTAATTATTTATCGCAAAATAATTTAATAGAAGCAAAAAACGCTATTAATACCTCGTTTAAACTTACAATACTTACAATGGGGGTTTTGGCATTAGTATTTGTTTCGTTAAATAAATTACTGCCCATTATTTTTAGTGATGATACCGAAGTTATTTTAATGACTTCTAATTTGTTATTATTTGCTGCAGCTTTTCAATTATTTGATGGTACGCAGGTTGTTGCTTTTGGCGCCTTAAGAGGTTTAGAAGATTATAAAATACCAACATATATTGCATTAATTGGATATTGGGTAATTGCTCTGCCGCTTTGTTATCTATTTGCCTTTAATTTCAAAATGGAGGTTTACGGAGTATGGCTTGCGCTGAGCATCAGTTTATTTTTTGTAGCCGTTTTTATGTTTTGGAGAATAAGTTACTTGCTAAAAACTAAGTTTCAATTTTAATTTCCTATTTCATTTTTCCAAGCCAATGCTGAAAATGGGTTAATTCATTTACGGAAGGCTTGTTTTCAAATAATCCAAATACCGCACTTCCACTACCACTCATGCATGCATAAAGTGCGCCCGACTTATATAATTCAGTTTTAACTTGTTTCACAATTGGGTATTTTGAAAATATGGATTCTTCAAAATCATTTTTTAATTCTGTTTTCCAGGTTTCAATTGGTTGACTAATAATATCAACGAGTGATTTTTCGTTTTCTTGTGGTTTAACCAAACTATATGCTTCTTGAGTATTACTATGTACGTTCGGATAAATAATTGCAATCCATAAATGCGATAAATCAATTTTTATAGTTTGAAAAACATCCCCTTTTTCGGTTGCTAAAACGGGTATGTTTTCGATAAAAAAAGCACAATCACTTCCTAGTTGTTTTGCAATTTCTAATTTTATTTCCTTTGATAGTCCCAAATTAAATTGGGTGTTTATTAAATTAATGAAAAAGGCAGCATCTGCACTTCCGCCACCAAGGCCTGCGCCCATCGGAAGTTTTTTGTGCAGGTAAACATCAATATGCGGAACTGAAACTTTCGCTTTTATTAGATGATAAGCTTTAAATAATAAGTTATCTGTTGTGCTCCCATTTATAGGAAGTCCACTTAAATGTAGGTTAAATTCTAATTCTGATTCATTGTTTACAACTATTTCTAAAGCTTCATTCCATGCCAGAGGATAAAAAATAGTTTCAATATTATGAAATCCATCACTTCGTTTTTCTGTAATACGAAGTCCTAAATTTATTTTAGCATTTGGAAAACAAATCATTAGTTTAAAAAATTTGAGATACGATTTATTTTGATTTTTCAATCACCATTCCAAAATCCATAATCAATGGTAATGGGTTATTGCGCATGCCTTGTTCAAATGTGAATGTGTATTTTCCAATTTGTGGGAAACGAACATTTTTCTTAACTAAAATTTTATTATCAAAAATATCGCCAGCACCGTGTCCCAACCATTCTCCTTTTGGATTTGCTAATATACATTCTAAAGTATCAATGCTATGTTTCCCGTCAGGATAAGTAGTGTTTAAAAATAAAAATAAATTACTAAATGGATATGAGTCTGCATGGCGAACAGTTAAATAAACATTATTTAATGTGTTATTATCTTTTATATCAATATCAAATGATAATTTGTTGTTTTTATTCCATCCGTCTTCTGGCAAAGTTGTGTATTTACTAAAAACGGTATTTTGATTACAAGCCGAAATAAAAACTGTTAATAGCAGGCAAACAGCTACTATATGCTTTTTAAGCAACAGGTGGATTATCATTTTTAGGTTTAGGTTTATGGTTATGAACAGGTATTTTTCTAGGCGCTGCAGGTTTAGCATTTGGGTTATTATTTGTTTTTGGTTCCCCTGCATTTTGTTTCGGTCTATTTTGTTGATTTGGATTCGGTTTATTTGTTTGATTAGGATTAGGATTTGGTTTGTTTTGTTGATTTGGATTCGGTTTAGCCGTTACCGCTGCATTTACATTCGGCTTGGCGTTCGGATTTGGCTTGCGATTAGCGTTGTTTTTATTTTTGTTGCTATTTGTTTTCTTACGATCATCAAATCGAGTTAATGAATCTTGCCCAACAACATTTTCATAATCTGGTAACTTAGCTTCAGCTAAATCTTTAAATTGTTTTGGTTCTAATAAATCTGCAGGTTTTTTATCTTCAGCATTTAATTTAAATATTTCTTTGGTACGAGCAATAGTTAACGGTATAAAAACATCTGGTTCTGACGTATAGCTCCACCATATAATACGTTTAAAAATATCTGTTTTTTGGTGAAATGCAAATCCTTTATCGGTTGCAAGTCGCTTATTATCAATTTGAGGAAATTCTTTTAAGGCGTCTAAATAACTATCTAATTCGTAATTTAAACAGCATTTTAGTTTACCACATTGCCCAGCTAATTTTAATGGATTAAGTGATAATTGCTGATAACGTGCTGCAGATGTAGAAACTGTTCTAAAGTCATTTAACCAAGTTGAGCAACACAATTCTCTCCCGCAAGATCCAATAGCACCAAGTCTTGCAGCCTCTTGTCTAGCGCCAATTTGTTTCATCTCAATACGAACTTTAAATTCGTTTGCCATTACTTTTATTAATTCTCTAAAATCAACTCGTCCATCAGCCGTGTAATAAAAAATAGCTTTGCTTTTATCACCTTGATATTCAACGTCGCTAATTTTCATTTGCAAGTTTAGTTTCAATGCTAATGTTCTTGCCTTAAACATGGCATCAACTTCTAAGCCTTGCGCTTCTTTCCATTTATCAATGTCAGTTTGTTTTGCTTTGCGGTATATTTTTTTTATTTCTTCGCTATCGTAACTAACGTTTTTCTTTTTGAGTTGAATTTTCGCTAATTCTCCAGTAATTGAAACAACTCCAATATCATGACCTGGAGAAGATTCAGTTGCTACAACATCTCCTACATTAAGCGTTAAATTATTTACATTACGGTAAAATTCTTTTCTCGAATTTTTAAAGCGAATCTCAACAACATCGCATCGGGTTTGACCTTCTGGCAAACTCATGTTTCCAAGCCAATCAAACACATTTAATTTATTGCAACCACCACTAGTCCCGCATGAGCCATTGTTGTTACAGCCATTAGGTATTCCTGTTGAATTATTATTTCCTCGCCCCGACGAGCAACTTGTACATGACATATTTATATAATTGTATTAAACAACTTATGTAAGTTTTTAATAGATTAATTTAATTAAAACATAAATGAAACAATTTTTATTTATGTTGGATAAATATACTCAATTTTTTAAAATTAATTTAGTGTTATCTTATCATTTTTTCACTAGTAATACTTTATATTTAGGGCTTTATAAATAAGTAAATTATGGTAGCATTTATAACGGGCACAACATCGGGAATCGGAAAGCAAACAGCAATTGAATTTGCTAAAAATGGGTACGATATCGTTATAACAGGCAGAAGACAGGATAGATTGTTAGTGCTAAAAACTGAATTAGAAAACGAATATAAGGTTCAGGTATTAGATTTGTGTTTTGATATTACCATTGAAAAAGATGTTGAAAATGCTGTTAATTCTTTATCGGGTAAATTTCAAAATATTGATTTCTTAATAAATAATGCAGGTTTGGCGGCAGGAATGGCTCCAATTCAAAATGGAAATATTAGCCATTGGGAACAAATGATAAATACTAATATAAAGGGCTTACTTTATGTTACAAAACATATTTCTAATAAGATGATTGAACAAAAAAAAGGCCATATTATAAATGTTGGTTCAATTGCGGGTAAGGAAGTTTATGCCAATGGAAATGTATATTGCGCTACTAAGCATGCTGTAGATGCTTTAAACAAAGGAATGCGGATTGATTTATTACCGCACGGAATAAAAGTTTCAGCGATAAACCCAGGAATGGTTGAAACAGAATTTAGTATTGTTCGTTTTGATGGTGATGAAGAAAGAGCAAAAAAAGTATATGAAAATATAGTTCCTTTAAAGCCTCAAGATATTGCTGAAACCATTTATTGGATGGCAACACGCCCCGCTCATGTCAATATTAATGATTTAATTATTATGCCAACTATTCAGGCAAATGCTACAACTATTTTAAGATAATTGACTCTATCTATTTAATCAATTACAATGGAATATTACCGTGTTTTTTCTTCGGTAACACAGCAACTTTATTTTCTAACATTTTAAATGCTTTGATTAATTTCTCACGGGTGTCCTCAGGTTTAATTACCTCATCAACGTAACCTCTTTCTGCAGCTCTATAAGGGTTTGCAAAGTGCTCAATATATTCTTTTTCTTTTTCTGCTAATTTTGCAACAGGATCTGAAGAAGCAGCAATTTCATTTTTGAAAATAATTTCAGCTGCTCCTTTTGCACCCATTACTGCAATTTCTGCACTTGGCCAAGCATAATTCATATCGGCCCCAATGTGTTTACTATTCATTACATCATAAGCTCCACCGTATGCTTTACGAGTAATAACTGTAATGCGAGGAACAGTTGCCTCACAAAATGCATAAAGTAATTTGGCGCCATTATTAATAATACCATGCCATTCTTGATCTGTACCTGGTAAAAATCCTGGAACATCTTCAAAAACTAATAATGGAATATTAAAACAATCGCAAAAACGAACAAAACGTGCTGCTTTCGTGGATGAATTATTATCTAATACACCTGCTAAAAAGGCTGGCTGATTCGCCACAATACCAATGCTTTTACCTGCTAATCGTGCAAAACCAACAACAATGTTTTCTGCATAATTTTTATGAACTTCTAAAAAACTGCCTTCATCAATTGTTCCTTCAATTACTTCTCTAATATCGTAAGGTTGATTAGCGCTTTCTGGAATAATATTATTTAATGCTGTTCTTTTTTCATTTCCATTACTTTCATAAGGTAAACTTGGCGCGTCATCTTCGCAATTTTGAGGCATGTAACTCAATAATGCTTTTATGTTATTAATACATTCAATTTCATTTGCACACGAAAAATGAGTTACTCCCGATTTTGTTGAATGAGCTGATGCTCCTCCTAACTCCTCAGAAGTTACCTCTTCATGCGTTACTGTTTTTACAACATTTGGTCCTGTTACAAACATGTAGCTTGTATTTTCAACCATCATAATAAAATCTGTAATTGCAGGACTGTAAACAGCACCACCAGCGCAGGGGCCCATTATTGCAGATAATTGCGGGATAACCCCAGATGCCATTGTATTCTTGTAAAATATATCAGCGTAACCACCTAAAGAAACAACACCTTCTTGTATACGAGCGCCACCACTATCATTTAACCCAATTAATGGAGCTCCGTTTTGCATTGCTAAATCCATGATTCTGCAAATTTTTTCAGCATGAGTTTCAGAAAGTGAACCTCCAAATACTGTAAAATCTTGAGAGAAAACATAAATTAATCTTCCATTTACTGTTCCATATCCAGTTATAACACCATCACCTAAATATTTTTCACGATCTAATCCAAATTCAGTTGAACGATGGGTAACAAACATCCCAATTTCTTCAAAACTGCCTTCATCTAATAAAAAATGCAAACGTTCGCGTGCTGTGAGTTTTCCTTTTTTATGCTGAGAATCAATTCTTTTTTGACCACCGCCTAATAAGGCTTCGGCTTGTTTTTCTTCTAGTAAAGATAATTTTGAGTTCATATCATTTATTTTTATTTGGCTCATTGGAGCTAATGTAGTATCCATAAATTTTAAAATTTAAATATACAATTTTGAAAATAAGTAAGCTTCAATTTTTTCGTCTTTTTTTAATAATCCGCCTTCAATTAATCCTTCATTTGTAAAGTCATTTTTTAACAAGGTTTTCATCGATCCTTCATTGCCTTTAAAAACAACCGCCTCAATGCGATTCAGATGATATGTTTTGTTTAAAAAGTCTGTAAATACAAATAATACTTTAGTCATTATTCCTTTGTTCCAGTAAGATTCAGCGAGCCAATATCCTATTTCGTCGCAATTTGAATTAACGCCATATTTTGCCCTTAAACCTATTCCACCAATAGCTTCATGATTAGAATTTAAAATATGGTAATGCATAATTTTACCGTGCTCTTTATTTAGCTTTTTGCAAATAGCGTAAAAGGCCTCTGCATCAGATAATAAATAGGGCGAAGGTAGTTTAAGCATATACTTTTCAATAGAGGTATTATTGAGATGTACAGCTATATCTGCTAAATGTGAAGGAGATACTTCTTCCAAAAAATAGTGGTCATCTATTATAATAGTAGAAGACATTTTGTTTTATTTTTTTGGTCCGTGAAATGGTTTTTTATTTCCTCCTGGTTTTGTTGAATGATTGTTTGAAGGACGAGGCTTATCAAATTTCTTTTTATTAGCTTCAGGATTATATTCTGGCCCTTTTCCAAAGGCTTCTGGAATTTCCATTTTCATAACATCCATTCCCATTAAAGCTTCAATTGATGCAAAACGAGGCTGGTCTTTTTCATTAATAAAGGTAATAGCAACACCTGCTTTTTCAGCACGAGCCGTTCTTCCTATTCTGTGTATGTAATCTTCAGGGTCAGGCGGAGCATCAAAATTTACAACCAAAGAAATTCCGTCAACATCAATGCCGCGAGATAAAATATCAGTTCCAATTAAAATACGCAAACGCTTTGCTTTAAAATCACGCATAATTTCTTCACGCTCAGTTTGCTCTAAATCAGAAGAAAACCCTTTCACTGAATATTTTAATCGGCTAAATGTTTGGTATAAATCTTTTACTTTTTCTTTTGTAGAAGAAAAAACGATAACTGAATTAAAATCTTCATTTTTTAAAATTTCCTTTAATAAATTTTCTTTTTGATTTTCATAAACTACATACGCTTGTTGTACAATACCAGCAGCGGGTTTAGAGATCGCAATATTTATTTGTTCAGGTTCTGTTAATAAAGCTTTTGCTAAATTTCTGATTTTAGGAGCCATCGTAGCTGAAAACATAACGGTTTGGCGCTTTTCAGGAATATATTTTAAAATGGTTTTAATATCATCTGCAAAACCCATGTCCAACATACGATCTGCTTCATCTAAAATTAAATGTTCGATTGTGTCAAATTTCACATCTCCTTGTTGCAGTAAAGCTATTAACCTTCCGGGTGTTGCAATTACAATGTCAACTCCTTCCCTTAATGAT
>Ga0114978_10002218_pt1 | contig 16051 bp, 13 predicted proteins | sample S_140212_EF_Meta_FD_87027 | JGI IMG/M metagenome (GOLD analysis project Ga0114978, IMG submission 87027) | Freshwater microbial communities from Lake Simoncouche, Canada to study carbon cycling - S_140212_EF_MetaG | ecosystem: Environmental > Aquatic > Freshwater > Lake | place: Lake... | reverse complement strand
GGCTTCTGCACGCCAAGACCATTGTGGTCGACGCTCAGACCTGCCTGATGACGAGCGCAAACCTCGATCGGCGCAGCTTCGAGCTGAACCTCGAAGTAAGTCTGGTGGTCTATGACCAGAAGACCAGCTGCGCGTTGCGAAAGATCCAAGAGGGATACATCGCCAAGTCGAGGCGTGTTGATCCACGCGAGTGGTATGCGCGACCGGCCTGGAAACGGCTCGTTGAGAACGCGGTCGGACTGCTGTCGGCGCTGCTCTGACGGGGAAACCCGCGGGGCGCTGCTTGTTTCTTCGTGGCTTGAGCCGAGTCGGACTTTGGGTATACTCTCCGACCCTCTGCCGATGTAGCTCAGCTGGTTTAGAGCGCTGGATTCATAACCCGGAGGTCGGTGGTTCGAGTCCACCCATCGGCACTTTGAATGGACGAGGCAGTCAGGATGGAACGCGCGCGGCGGCGTTTCATCCGGGGCATTGGAGCTTCGTGGCGGGTGATGCGCGAGCACTCACCGTCGCTGCGCAGCGCGCACTCCCACCCCATCAGCACCTGTCGGAATTTGCGGAGAGCGTGGTTTCAGTTTGGGGCGTTCAGGCGAAAGCGATACTCCGCGCGCGGCAACGCCGATCGCGCCAGCAGACATCGAATTTGCATCGAGAAAAACAGCATGCAACGCAACGCATGCAAGGTGATCATTCGCAATGCGGACGGCTCGACGAAGTCGGTCACGGACATGATGCGAACATCGGCGCAAACATCGGCGCAAACATCGGTGCAATCCGAAGCAGACGCCGTGCGGGAACTTGAGGGCATCGGACTTGTTGTTGTGATGTTCGATGCGCAGAAAAGGCCCGCGAGCAGGCAGAGTTGAACGCCTATCAGGATCGACTCGACCGCAACGCCGACGCGTTTATGCGCGACAACGCGCGCTGATCACGCCCGCACTGGCTTGGACGCGCCGCGCACCCAGCGGCGACCGAGATCAGTCGCTGCGAACTCGGGCTCGCGGCTGGCGATTGCGGCGGCGATGAGGCCCATGAACATGGGATTTGGCGCGAGCGGACGGCTGGTGAGTTCGGGGTGGAACTGTCCGCCGGTGAAGTACGGATGCAGCGACTGCGGGAGCTCGAGCATCTGCATGATGGGGTACTTGGGATGGCGTCCGCTGAAGCGCAATCCCGCCGCTTGCAACTGGGCGACATACGCAGGCTCGACCTCAAAGCGGTGACGGAAGCGCTCGCGCATTTCCGTCTTGCCGCCGTAGAGGAAGCTCGAGAGCGAACCGCTTTCGAGCGCGACTTCTTGACCGCCCAGGCGCATGGTTGCGCCCATGATGCCCTCGAGCTTCTTCTGGTCGGGAAGCTCGGCGATGAGCGGATGCGCGCAGTTCGGTTCGAACTCGGTGGAGTTTGCGCCGGCGAGTCCGAGCACATTGCGGCCGTACTCGATCACCGCCATCTGGAATCCGAGGCAGATGCCCAGGAACGGCACCTTGTTGGTGCGCGCCCACTTGACGCAACGGATCTTGCCCTCGACGCCGCGCTGGCCGAAGCCGCCGGGAACGATCACCGCGCTCACGCCGTCGAGCGCCTTGGCGGTGAGGGAGTCGTCGGTGAGGTCGCTGGTGTCGATCCAGCGGGTGCGGATCTCGCAGTTGAGCGCGATCGAGCAGTGCTCAATCGCCTTGTCGATCGACGCGTAGGCATCGCGCAACGCCGCGTACTTGCCAGTGAGCGCGAGTTCGACGCGGTGCTTCTTGGTTGCGTAGATCTTGCGGGAGAAGTCGAGCCAGGTCGCGCGGGCGATGTCTTCCTTGGCCGGGCTGGTGCGGTCGTGGAGATTCAGCAGGGTGAGGATTTCGCGGTCGAGTCCGGCGGCGCGCATTTCTTCGGGAATCGCGTAGACGCTCTCGCGATCGTGCATGGAAAAGATGCGCTTGAGCGGGACATTGGAGAACATCGCGATCTTCTCCATCACCTTGTCGGTGACGGGGTTCTTCGCGCGGCAGGCGACGATGTGCGGCTGAACGCCCGCTTCCATGAGTCGCTTGATGCCGAGTTGCGCGGCCTTGGACTTCTGTTCGCCGAGGATCGATGGCTCGAGGATGTAGGTCAACGCGACGAAGCAGGTCGACTCGGGACCTTCTTCGAATGCGAGTTCGCGCAGCGCTTCGATGTAGAAACCGTTCTCGTAATCGCCGGCGGTTCCTCCGACTTCGACGAAGACCACATCGGTCTGCTTGCCGTTGTTGCCCGTCATCGCCAGTTCGCGCAGCCGCATCTTCACAATGCCAGTCACATGCGGAATCATCTGCACATCGCGGCCGAGATATCCGCCGCGACGCTCGCGCTCGAGCACCTCGGTGTAGATCTGGCCTGCGGTGACGAAGTTCTTGCGCGTGAGCTCCTGGTTCAGAATGCGTTCATAGGTGCCGAGATCCATGTCGGTTTCGCAACCATCAGCAAGCACGAACACTTCACCGTGGCGATACGGATTGAGCGTTCCCGAGTCGATGTTGAGGTAGCCCTCCATCTTGATGGGAGCGACCGACAGACCCTTGTCCTTGATGAGCTTGGCAAGCGAACTCGCGAAGATGCCCTTGCCCAGTCCGCTCATCACCGTGCCGATGACGACGACGAATTTCGTTTGGCCGCGTTGATATCCAGCGGGTGCGGGCGAGTGCCACTCGGTGCTCTCGTCACTCTTTCCAAATTGTGAGAGGAACCCACAGCTGTCGGGAGTTTCGTGAGCGTCGGAGCGGGGATCTGGATCCGAGTGGGGCATTCCCGAATGTAGTCAGGAATGGCATGTAAATGCAAGCGGGATTATCGGTTTCGGTGCCGATGGACGAACGCCGCGTACTGCTCGGGTGTGTCGATTCCTTGGCTGGTCACGGTGCGGATGGCGACGGCGATCCCGCGACCATGCTCAAGCACGCGCAGTTGCTCGAGGCTCTCGGTCTCTTCGAGCGCCGCGGGCGGCCAGGACACGAAGGTCGGCAGGAACGAGGCGCGGTAGACATAGAGCCCGACATGGCGCAGGGGTGTTGCGCGCGGAACTCCGCCGGCGCCGACGACTTTGCCCGCGTCGCGATGGAACGGGATTGCGGCGCGGGAGAAATAGAGCGCCCGCCCACCGTGACCGAGGACGACTTTGACCAGGTTCGGGTCGTTGGGATTCTCGCCAGCGGCAAAGGGCGTCGCCACCGTCGCCACATCGGCCCACGGGGAGGCGTGGAGGAGCTCGACGGCGGCGTCGATGATGTCAGGCTCGATCTCGGGCTCGTCGCCCTGGATGTTCACGATGACATCGGCCGCGGGCAGACCAATGTCGGCCAACTTGGCGGCGACCTCGGCAAGGCGGCTCGTGCCGTTGGGATGGTCTTCACGGGTGAGGATCGCGGTTCCGCCGGCGGCCTCGACGGCGGCGACGATGCGCGGGTGGTCCGCAGCCACCACGATGGCATCGAGCGAACGGGCTTTGCGCGCCTGTTCGAGGACATGCACAATCAACGCCTTGCCAGTCTCGGCGGCAAGAACCTTCTCAGGGAAGCGGCTGGAAGCGAGGCGCGCCGGAATGACGCCGACCGTGCGCGTACCCGTCGAGCTCACGTGGGCAGTTCTTTCATGAGCAGGTCGATCTCCTTGCGACGGGCTCGGATGTCGCGATAGGAAATGTCGCGGCGCACGATCGCGGAGCAGATCTCGCCAGCTTCGCGCGAATAAGCGCCGTTCTTCTCCGCGCGCGCCAGCTCCATCAGGGCGACCATCAGGTCGTACTTGATGGGAAGTTCGCGTTCGCTCTCGCCCGTGCCCAGACCCTGCAGGGCCTCGCGATACTCGCCGACCGCCTCGCCGTACCAGCGTTCGGCGGCGAAGCACTTGCCCAACATGTGGGTTGCGAAGATGCGCAGCTTGACCTCGTCCTTGCAGGACTGGAAGGCGGCCATTGCGTCTTCGAAGTTGCCGAGGTCGTATTCGATGCGGCCGAGTTCGGCCTTGATCGAACGATCGGTCGGATAGTTCTTCTGGCGCTCGCGCAGTTCGCGCGCCTCGAAATCAAGCAGGCTGGCGCGGACCTCGGTGTAGGCGGCCTTCGCCTCGGCGTTGTCGGGGTTTGCCTCGGAAAACTTCAAGGCCGCCGCCATCTTGCGGCGGAGTTGGTTGAGTCGAATATCACCCGCCGCCATCTTGAATCGGTATTCCTTGGTCCGCTCGAAGCCGGTGGTGAACACCGCGATCGCCTCTTCCTCGGAGGCCGCGGTTCCCTGCTTGCGAAGCAGTCCGCCGAGCTTCTGCACCGCGTCGCCCGACATCGGGTTGTCGGCGAAATCCTTGAGGGCCGCCTCGAAGATGCGGGCTTCGGTTTCCTCGCTCTGCACGATCGAGTTGGCGTCGGAAAGCTGTTGGACCTTGGCTGAGTCGCGGACATTGGCGCGGAAGCCGCCGGACTGGCCCGAGTCGGCCTTGTCGTAACCGCCTTGGCGCAGCGCGTGGCGCGCGGTGGTTTCCTTGAGGTCAGCGGCGAGCTGTGAGTCGCTCGGATCGGCGTTGACCGCCTCTTGAACACAGATGAGCGCCTCGCCAGTTGCCTCGACGGCCGCCAGCAAAACCTTCGCCTTCATCCAAACCGACTTGGACTGCTTCTTCTGGCGGCGGAGGATCTCAAGGGACTTGGGGGCGAGGAACGCGCCGAAATCAAAGAGGCCGGCCTTGGCGGTCGCATCGAGCACGCGGAACAGGTTGTCCGCGTTCAGGAGATCGCGCATCCACATGAATTCAGCGAGCGCGAACTTGTCGATCGGCCCTGGCCCGTCGAGTTCTTTCATTTGGTCGCGGCCAGCTGGCTTGCCGCCGGCCTGGTTGAAATTCAGCGCGCACTGATACATCGCCTTGTGGTGTTCAATCGAACTTGGGTCGAAGCGGAAGCCCTTGGCGTAGAGCATCAACGCGTATTCGTAATTGCCGGTCGCAGCGATGGTGCGGGCGTGCTCGAAGAACTTGCGGGCCTTCTCAGGCGAAGGTGAGAAGCCGCCACTGGTCGAACCAGCAGCTGGCGCGGAACTGAGCGCGTCGGTCGCGTTGTCAGCTGGCTTCTTTTTGCCGAATGAAAAAAGGCCCAATATCCTGGCTCCTGCACTTCGAGGGTGATCCGATCATGTCCCAACCAGTTCGGGCGGGCAGGAGCGGAGGAACCTTGCAGGGTACATCCTCCGCCGCCCTTGGGTCAAACTTTTTGGTTGGGTCGCAAAGGTCGCCGAGGGCTCGGCGGCGTGTACTATTCGCGGAATGTCGAGCGGACGAGGCATCGTTTTTCATCCTGATCCGATTTTGCGCCAGAAGGCTAGGCCGGTGGCGAAGATCGACGGGTCCATCGTTGAGTTGGTCCGCGATATGCATCGGCTGGCGCTCGAGTACGAGGGGATCGGCCTTGCCGCCCCACAGGTCGGCGCGAGCCTTCGGATATTCGTGACCTGTCCGCTGTACGGCGAGCCGCCACGGGTCTTCATCAATCCAAAATTGGTTCTGACTGGCGAGATCGTCGGCGATGAGGAAGGTTGTCTGAGCCTGCCCGACATTCGCGCCGAGATCGTGCGGCCTCCGCAGGCCAAGATCACCGCGCTCGATCTCGAAGGAACTGAGTTCACCCTCGAGCAGAGTGGACTTTGGGCGCGGGTCTGGCAGCACGAGTACGACCACCTCGAAGGGATCATGATCATTGATCGCATGAGGCCGTTGGACAAGCTGGCCAACCGACGAGCGCTGCGCGACCTCGAACGAGGCCCCAGCCGCAGCACGCATCACGGTCTTCCCCATCTGCGCGACAAGGACCTCTGATCGCAATGCGCATTGTCTTCCTCGGCTCGGGCGCGTTCGGGATTCCCACATTGGATGCACTGTCGGCGCGGCACGAGGTCGTGGCGGTGGTGTCGCAGCCCGACAAGCCGGCCGGCCGGGGCAAGGTGCTCACGCCTACGCCGCTGGCGGTGCGTGCGGCCGAGTTAAGGATTCCCCTCACCACGCCGATCGATATCAATGAGCCGAGCGTTTGCGCGGCGGTGCGCGCGCATCAGGCCGACGCTTGGGTGATCATCGCCTTCGGCCAGAAACTTTCGCGCGAGTTGCTCGACGGCGTGTTCGCGGTGAATTTGCACGGTTCGTTGCTGCCGGCTTATCGCGGTGCGGCGCCGATTCAGCGAGCGGTCATGGACGGTTGCGCGCAAACGGGTGTGAGCGTGATTTCACTTGCCGAACGAATGGACGCGGGCTTGGTGTATGCCACGCGGTCGCGCGCGATCGGAGCGAGCGAGACATCGGATGATGTGCACGACGCGCTCGCGTTGCTCGGTCCTGAGGTCATCGATGATGTGCTGACTCGTCGCAACGCGGGGGTGTTGGTGGGCGCGGTGCAGGACGAGTCGAGGGCGACGCGCGCACGCAAGCTCGCCAAGTCTGATGGAACGGTGGACTTTGCCGCCCGCGACGCGCACTCGGCCGCCGCCTGGATCAACGGGCTGAACTCGTGGCCGGGATGCACGGTCTTGATCGGCGGCCTGCAGGTGAAACTGCTGCGGGTGCGCGAAGTCGTCGGAGGCGAGCCGGGGATTGAGCATGGGGCATCGGCGACGCTCGGTCAAGACGGGCGCGTGCGCGCGAAGGCGGGGGTGGTTGAGATCATGGAAGTGCAGCCACTGGGCGGCAGGCGGATGGCGTTTGAGGAGTTCATTCGCGGACGCCAGCAGTTGGTTGGTTCGCCGATCGTTCCCGTCGCGGGCGCTTGAGTGCGGCGGATGGATGGCGCGCGGGTGAAGCAGTCGAGTTGGTCGGGAGGAATCGCCGATAGATCGCAGCGATGCGATTCGTCCAGCTTCTCTTCGACTTCGTAAGTCCGTTGGTGCGGGAGAAGCCGCGTGCGCGCGGCGTTCGCGCCCGGCCGGCGGGCCCCAAAGGCGAGAGGGTCCAGCCCGAGCGCGAGAGGGTTGAGCCTGAGCGCGCGAAGCCGCAAATTCCCTGCGTCAAACCCGTGTCGCCCCGCGTGAAACCCGCGCCGCCCCGCGTCAAACCTAGGGCGCCGCGCGGAATCGATCATTCGCGCCGTGCCCAGCAACGCTACGACGCCATCGTCGAGGACTCGCTCGCCCAACATGGTCTGCGCGTGCGTCGTTGGCGCAACTCGCTCTCCGGCCTAGCAACGCTGCGTATCTATCGCGATGGGAGTCAGGATCGCACCATCGAGTCGCCGTATCCCACCAGCCCCTTGCGCCTGGCGATCTTTCTGCATGAGGTCGGGCATCATGTGATCGGGCTCGGTGTGTTTCGGCCGCGCTGCCTCGAGGAGTTTCATGCTTGGCGTTACGCCATCGACCGCATGAACGAGATGGGACTGCCCACCGAAGGCACGGTGCAGCGTCGCTTCGAGCGGTCGATGCAATACGCGGTAGCGAAGTCGGTGCGACGAGGAATTCGTGCGCTGCCCGTTGAAGTCGCCGCGTTCTCGCCGGCGTGAATCAACACGCTAGAGCACAAGCATCGCATCGCCGTAGGAATAGAAGCGATAGCGCTCGCGCACCGCGGTGGCGTATGTCTCGCGCATGAGTTCCATTCCCATGAACGCGCCGACGAGTGCGAGCAGCGTCGAGCGCGGCAGATGGAAATTGGTCAGCAGCGCGTCGGTAAATCGGAAGGAAAATCCGGGAGCGATCAGAATGTCGGTGCTGGCGTTGACGGCATCGGTGCGCGTGAGCGCGTCGGCGGGCAGGCTCTCGAGGGCACGGACCGTCGTGGTTCCGACGGCGACGATGCGCGCGCTGGCGGCGGCGCGCAGTGGCGCGAGACGGCGCAGCGACGCGAGCGCATCGGTTGAGACGGTGTAGGACTCGCGGTGCATCGCGTGATCGGCGAGGTCATCGACATCGACGGGCTTGAAGGTTCCCGCGCCAACATGCAGCGTGACGGCGGTGGCGCCGATGGCGCGGTCGGCGAGTTTTTGCAGCAATTCCTCGGTGAAATGCAGGCCTGCCGTCGGCGCCGCCACCGAAGCGCGCGCGCTTTCCTGAGCGTAGACCGTTTGGTATTCGGCGCGGTCGAGGTCGTCGTCGAAGCTCTGCTGCCGATCCTTGCGCGCCTTGAGAATGTAGGGCGGCAGCGGCGTGTGGCCGGAGCGCTCGAGCAGGGTTGCGATGCCGCCGCCCGACGGACCAGTGGAGAAGCGGGCGATCCATGCCTCGGCGTCGCGGCGGATGAGTTGAAGTTGGTCGCCGTGATCGTGCCCGTGTGCGTCGCGCAAGCTGAGAAGGTCGCCGTCATGAAACTTCTTCGCGTGGCGAACCAGCACGCGCCAGGTGTGCGCGTCGACGCCGGGCTCGAGCAACAAACCTTCGGTGCTGCGATCGCGGGCGGTGTCGAACAGCGCAAGTCGCGCGCGCAGAACGCTGGTTTCATTGACAAAGAGTTGATCGTTGGCGCGAAGAATCTCGGTGAGGTCGCGCACGGTGCGATGCTCGATCGAGCCGCGCGCACGGTCGACCACGAGCAGGCGCGCCGCATCACGCGGCTCCGCAGGCGCGGTTGCCACCAGCGTGGGATCGAAGTCGTAATCAAGTTCGGCGGTGCGCATGGAGCGCGATCACTTCTTGCGCTGCTTGAAACGCGCCTTGACCGATTGGGTCGCGCTGCTGCCCTTGAAGTTCATCCCAGGAAGCGCGGGCATTCCCGGCATCGCCCCCGACTGGGACATCTGCTTCGCCGCCTGCATGCGGCTGGCCATGCTGCCCGAAGCGAGGTTCGCCGTCATCTTCTGCACCATTTCGAACTGAGTGGTGAGGCGATTGACTTCGTTGGCGGTGGTGCCCGATCCGGTGGCGATGCGGCGCACGCGGCTCTTGTTGAAGAGCTTGGTGTTCTTTCGTTCGGCGCTGGTCATCGAGTTGACCATGCCCTCGATGCGGTCGAACTGCTTGTCGTCGATGTTCACATCCTTGAGCGCGCTGCCGACGCCGGGCAGCAGCCCAAGCAGCTGCTTCATCGGGCCCATGCGGCGCAGCGACTTCATCTGCGAGAGGAAGTCGTCCATGGTGAGTTGCCCCTTTGAGAGCTTCTCCGCCATGCGCTCCGCTTCTTCGTCGCTGACTTCTTCGCGCGCTTTCTCAACGAGCGCGAGCACATCGCCCATTCCCAGAATGCGTCCGGCCATGCGCTTGGCGCTGAACTCATCGAGTGCGTCGAACTTCTCGCCGGTTCCGATGAACTTAATCGGCGCGCCCGTGACCTTCTTCACCGTGAGCGCAGCGCCACCACGGGTGTCGCTGTCGAGTTTGGTGATGATCACGCCGTCAACCTTGAGTCGATCGTGGAACGCCTTGGCGCTGCGCACCGCGTCCTGACCAGTCATGGCGTCAACCACGAGCATGATCTGGTGCGGCTGCACGGTCATGCGCACGCTCTCGAGTTCCTTCATCAGGTCGTCGTTGACATGCAGGCGGCCGGCGGTGTCGAGGATCACAACATCAAAGCGTTCGGCGCGCGCCTTCTCAACGGCGCGGCGGCAGACGCCAACCGCGGCATTCACGGCCTTGCCGTACTCGGCGCACTTGTCAGGCTCGCCGTAGAAACCGATCTTGGCGCTTCCCTTGGCGTTGGCTTCGACGCCTTCCACGACCTGTTGCAACTGCTCGACGGCGGCGGGGCGCTGGAGGTCGGCGGCGGCGACAAGCACCGAACGGCCGGCCTTTTTGAAGTACGCAGCGAGCTTGCCGCAAGTGGTGGTCTTGCCCGAGCCTTGCAGACCGCACATCATGATGATGGTCGGACCGGGCTCAACGAGGAAGATCTTCGAGTCCTCGGGGCCCATGAGCGCGACGAGTTCCTCGTGCACGATGGCGACGAGTTCCTGGCCGGGCTTGAGGCTCTTAGTGACATCGCGACCGACCGCTTTGGTCATCACCTCGGCGCAAAAATCATTGGCCACACTCTGTTCGACATCGGCCTCGAGCAGCGCGGTTCGAATTTCGCTGAGCGCGTCGCGAACATTTGATTCGGTGATCGCGCCGCGGCCCGAGAGCGAGCGGAAGGCGGTGGAGAGGCGTTCGGACAGATTTTCGAACATAGGGGCGGTGAGTATACGGCAGGCAACGCTGCAAAAATCCCGTCAGAGCGGGCGCACTGCGCGCATGTCGTGCTTGGCCTCGAGCACGCTGCGCAGGTTGCACAGGTACCAACGCCAGCTCTCGGCGCTATCGGCAACGGTCAGCGCCGTTTCGGGATCGTCGTGGAATGGACCGTGGCGCACGATCACGCGCGCGCCGCCGGAATTGGCGCCTCGGTCGGCGAGCGGAGACACGGTGATTTCCACTGGAACCGGGGTTTCGTCGAGCGGCGAGGGGAACCACTCCCACTTCACCCGCGCGCGGCCGTCGAGGGCGTGGTCGCAGTCGTAGGCGAGAATGCGCAGGTCGGTCGAGCGCGTCCACTCGCGATCCCAGGCCAGCGCGAGGGTGGCGCCGGGTTCGCCGGGATATTCGGCAAGCACCGAAAGCCAGCGGCAAAGGCCGTTGGCACTGGCAACGCAAGAGGCGACCTCGGCGGGCGCGGCGTGGATGACTTCCTTAAGCGTGATCCAGATTCCATCATTCTCGCGACCGACCATCAGGAGGATCCTCCCGCGGCCGGAACGACAGAAACGGCGGGAACGACGGGCGGCAGAATGGCAACGAGCCGCGTTGAAAGCGATCCGCGCGAATGCACTTCGTGTTTGGCGCCGAACGGGGCGATCTTCGCCTGTGCCGCGCGCAGTCGGTCGGCCTGCAGATGGCCAGCGAAGGCAAAGACGCGCATGTGCGGATGACCGAGCGCCGCGTCGAGCAACTCCTCGGGCGACTCGCCTTCGGTCAGCTCGGTTTCGAGATCAAGAAAGAAGTGCGATGCGCCCGGTGCGTGTTGCGCCAACGAGGCTCGATTGCGAATGCCTTGTCCGCGAAGTCCGGCGAATTTGGCGGCGCCGAGGACCTTGCTCCCGAACATGAGGTCGCTGGTGAAAAGAATCATTCGATGGATCCTGTCGCGGCCGAGCCGGCGAGATGGAGTGCGGTCGGTTTGAGCTCGTGCTCGACGAGCGTGGCGAAGGTTTCTCGGGCGCGCACGATCTGCGCATGGTTTCCCGACACCAGAATTTCCGCGGGAAGCGGCGAGGAGTTGTAGCGACTGGCCATGCTCATGCCGTAGGCGCCGGCGGTGAAGAGGGCGATGAGATCGCCGCGCTTGATGGAAGCGGGAAGCATCCGATCGAGTGCGAGGAAATCTCCCGATTCGCACAGCGGACCGACAACATCCTGAACGACGGTCCCCGGCAACTGCGGGTCGAGGGTGCGCCGAGCCGGTGTCATGTCGACGCCGGGGGCAACGGGCCAGATGAATTGGAAACTGCCGTAGTGCGAGGGACGGAGCATGGCGTTCATGCCCGCATCGCAGATGACAAAGCGCTTCTCGCCCGAGGTCTTGGTGTAGAGAACCTTGAGCAGGAGAATGCCGGCGTTGGCGACGATGGTGCGGCCGGGCTCGAGGATGAAGCGGATTCCGCGGTCGAAGAGCGGCTTGGCCAGCGGCATGATTGCCGCCGCGTACTCCTTGAGCAGCGGCGATTGCGAGCTTTCGTAGTCGGCGCCGAAGCCGCCGCCGAGGTCGATGGAGCGAATCGAGAAGCCATCTTTGGCGAGTTCGTCCACCAGGGTGGCGGTCTTGGTCATCGCCTCGCGGTAGGGGTCGACGGTGTAGATCGGCGAGCCGATGTGGAGGTGCAGGCCTTCGAGCTTGGCGTAAGCGTCGTGGCCATAGGTGGCGAAGAAGCGGCGGGCGCGCTCGAGGTCAACGCCGAACTTCGTTTCCTTCTTGCCAGTCGAGGTGTAGCGGTGCGTCTTGGGGTCGACATCGGGATTGATGCGCAGCGCCACGCGAATGGTCGCGCGCATGTCGCGGGCGATGGCGGCGATGTTCTCGAATTCCTCTTCGCTTTCGCAGTTGAAGAGGCCGAGGCCGTCGGTGGCGCCGAGCCCTTCGCTGATGGCGTAGCGGATTTCGGTGTCGGTCTTGCCGACGCCCGCGTACACGCACTTCGAGAGCGGAACGCCCGCGATTTTGGCGCGGTAGAGCTCGCCGCCCGACACCACATCCATTCCCGCGCCGCGCTCAGCGAGCACGCGCAGAACACCGAGGTTGCCTGAACTCTTGACCGAGTAGCAGACGAGCGGATCGATCTCCTTGAACGCATCAACCAGGCGGTCGTAGTGGTCCTCAATGGTGAAGCGCGAGTAGACATAGCAGGGCGTTCCCGCGCTGGCGGCGATGTCGCGCACGCGCACGCCTTCTGCGTAGAGTTCACCGTTGCGATAGGAAAAACTGTCCATCCCGCGATCCTAACAGGTCGCGGACCGACGCTCGGGTTGTCATGCGCGCGCGGGCTTGGATGCATGGTCGGTTTCGTCGCCGCGCCAGGTTTGGAACAGCCATCCCGCGATCGACAACGCCAGCCAAAGCAGCAGCCATCCGACGGGATGCACGCCCTGCGCGGCGCGATCGGAATAGCGCGCGAGGAAAGGCATCGCGCCCACAAGCATAAAGATCGAGCCAGCCATGCTCGTGAGCAACGCTGCCGATGATGCCGTGAGCCACGCGCCAAGAACAAAGCCAATGAAGCCGCCGCCCATCGCAGCCGCACCAAGCAGCGTGCGCACCTGAGGCGCTTCGGCAAACCAACGCGCATCGGCCCAATGCACCAGCGGATGCACGATGGCGGGCGCGCGATCGATGATGACAGCGTGTGCATCGACGGCGAGAGCAGGCGGCGTGTCCACGGGGCTGCGCGCGTCGATCAGGCCCGCATCGACCGCGAGCATCGCCAACAGCGCGCAGGCGAATGCGGCGATCACGCCGGTTGCCGCGCCAAGCACGAGTCGCCACGCGATGGCAACAAAGATCAGTCCGCTGAGTCCGCCGAGAAACGCAAGAAACACGCTACCGAAGCGGGGGAGGACTCCGCCGAGGATCGATGGCCCGAGCATGGCGCCGAAGAGCACGGTCATCACCACGAGTACGGGGCGCAGAAAGTGACGGCCAGCGATCAGCAGCAGCGCCCCGCCCAGAACGAGCACGAGCGCGGGTGCGAGGCTGGCCACGGGCAACTGCTGAAATTGCTGCGCGAGCGAATCGAGGGTCTCGGATGCCGATCCAGGGGTGAGTTGGCCAGGGGTGAGTTGGCCAGGGGTGATTTGGCTTGCGTCCATGTTGGGCGACCATCGTGCGCGAACCGGAGTCCGTTGATCAGCAGCGGAAAGGCCTGATGGCCAATGGCTTCCTTGCCGATAGCAGCCTACCCCAATCCTGAAACAAAGGCGAAACCGTGACCGACGAGCATGCCCCTCGGCAACTTTCCGAACTCCGTCAGCTCATCGATTCGGTCGATGAAAAGCTGGTGTTTCTTTTGGCCGAGCGGGCGCAGTTGGTGGTCGAGGTCGGTCAGGCCAAGCGTCACGAGCAGGTGCCGATCTATGCGCCCAACCGCGAGCGCGCAGTTATCGAGCGCGCGGTTGCCCGCAATCCTGGCCCGTTGGGTGCGCGCACCATCGAGGCGATCTTTCGCGAGATCATGTCGGGCTCGTTCGCGCTCGAGCGTCCGCTGCGAGTTGCCGCGCTCGGGCCAGCGGGGAGTTTCAGCCATCTCGCCACTGTGCGCCACTTTGGATCGAGCGTTGAAACGGCGTTCGTCGGCACCATTGAGGATGTCGTGGTCGAGGTTGCCGCTGGTCGCTGCGACCACGGCTTGATTCCGTACGAGAATTCGTCGGCGGGTTCGATCCACGAGACGCTGGACGCACTGATGGCGCACAAGGTTTCGATTCGCGCCGAGTCGCTGGTGGCGGTGCGGCTTGCACTGCTTTCCAACAGCGCGCCCGATGCGATTCGCCGGGTGTATTCGAAGCCGCAGGCGTTTCTCCAATGTCGGCAGTGGTGCGCGCGCGTGCTACCCAAGGCACAGTTGATCGCTGATTCAAGCACGAGCGCCGCCGTCATGCGCGCGTGCGAGGAAGAGGGAAGCGCTGCGGTGGCGTCCGAGTTCGCCGGGCAGTTGCATGGCGTGCGCACGCTGTTCGACGGCATCGAAGACCGCGCGGGAAATGTCACGCGATTTCTGGTGATCGGCCGTGAGCCCGTTCCACAAACCGGCAACGACAAGTCGACGATCTGGTTTGCGCTTTCCGACCGACCGGGCGCGCTGGTGAGCGTGCTCGATGCGTTTCGCTGCGAGGGCATCAATCTTTCCCACATCGAGAAGCGCCCGAGCGGCGATGCGCATTGGGACTATGTCTTCTTTATCGATGCGCTCGCACACGAGCTCGACGAAACCATGAAGCGCGCGCTTGCCCAAGCGCGTCCACACTGCGCTCGACTTTCAGTGCTGGGCAGCTACCCGCGCGCCGAACGCGTGCTCTGACGCGCTACCCTGCGTCGATGACGACCAACCGCCTCGCGCGTGAGACGAGCCCGTATCTGCGCCAACACGCGCACAATCCCGTGGATTGGTTTGCGTGGGGCGACGAAGCGATCGCCAAGGCGCGCGCCGAGAACAAGCCGCTCTTTGTGTCGGTGGGTTACTCGACTTGCTACTGGTGCCATGTGATGGAACGCGAGAGTTTCGAGAGCGAGGAAATCGCGGCCATGCTCGAGCGCGATTTTGTGTCGGTGAAGGTCGACCGAGAGGAACGGCCCGACATCGATGATGTGATGATGTCCGCATGCCAGGTCTACACATCGATGACCGAAGGACGCGCGAGCGGTGGTTGGCCGCTCACGGTTTTTCTTGCGCCTGACACGCTGCGGCCGTTCTTCGCGGGAACCTACTTTCCGCCTTCGCCCGGACATGGACGCATGTCGTTTGCCCAGTTGCTCGAGGCGATCGCCGACGCGTGGCGTGAGCGCAACAGCGCGGTGCGCAAGCAGGGCGACGCGGTTTTTGCGGCGGTGCAATCGGCGGTCGACGCAAGTTCAGCCGCCAGCAATTCCGAGGTGACGCTCCACGAGATCGCTGCGCGCACCGCTTTGGCGCTGCAGCAATACGAAGACAAGGAGAACGGCGGCTTTGGCGGCGCGCCGAAATTTCCGCAGCCAGCATGGCTCGAACTGATGCATGCGTTTGCCGGTGAGATGCCCAGCGCGGGCGACACGCTGGCGCGGGCGTTGCGCGCGATTTCGCTGGGCGGGATTCACGATCATCTCGGCGGCGGGTTTCATCGTTACGCGGTCGATCGCATTTGGCGCGTGCCCCACTTTGAGAAGATGCTCTACGACTCGTCGCAACTGGTCACGCTGATGGCTGCGTCGGGCGACCCGTTGCTGGCTTCTTGGCTGGCGCGGGCGGCGCGGCGTGCGCTCGGGTGGATGAGTCGCGAGATGTTGCGCGCCGACGGCTTGTTTCATGCGGCCCTTGACGCGGAAGTCGACGGACAGGAGGGGCTCAACTTTCTCTGGACCGCCGAGGAAATGCGCGCCGTGCTTGCACCCGACGACGCCGCGTGGGCGCAGCGCGTGTTTGGACTTGATGACGGGGCCAACTTTCAGGACCCGCACCATCGCAACGCCCCCGCGACCAATGTGCTGTTTCTTGCCGAGATTCCAGCGCAAATCGAGTGGCCGCGCCTTGACCGCGTCAGTGACCAGCTGCTGCAAGCGCGGGCGTTGCGCAAGCAGCCGCGCACCGACTTCAAGGCGATCCTCGGTTGGAATGCGTTGGCCATCCGAGCCTTCGCTCAAGCGGGGCGCGCGCTCGGTGACGCGGATTTGGTGGCGCAGGCCAGCCGCTCGTTTGAGGCGGCGATCGGATGTTTCTTGGAGTTTGATGGTGGTCAGTGGTTTCACGAACACGACAAGCTTCACGAACACGAGAAGGATTTCGTTCCGACCTTGGCTCGGGCCTGGCGCGTGCGTCGCGAAGGTCTCACGCCCTACGCCGCTCAACTTGAAGATGTCGCCGCGCTTGCTCACGCGGCGACGGCGCTGCACGCGGCGACTG
>Ga0114978_10002216_pt1 | contig 16052 bp, 13 predicted proteins | sample S_140212_EF_Meta_FD_87027 | JGI IMG/M metagenome (GOLD analysis project Ga0114978, IMG submission 87027) | Freshwater microbial communities from Lake Simoncouche, Canada to study carbon cycling - S_140212_EF_MetaG | ecosystem: Environmental > Aquatic > Freshwater > Lake | place: Lake... | reverse complement strand
GACCAAGCCGAGGGGGACACGGCCGTGGAAGAGGAGCAGCCCGATGCGCTTGTTGAGGCCGAGCTGCCCCTTATTGACGAGAACCTTGCGAATGTAATCGCAAGCAAGCCCAGTGAGCTGGAAATCGCGCAGAGCGCGCGCGAGGAGCTCATCACTACCAACACGAAGGAGGGAGGTGATCACATGAGCGACGAGATGATCGAGATGAGTGAGGATGTCAAGGCAAAGCTTTCCCGTCTGGAAGAGTTGGAGGCCAAGGTCCGCGAGTCGGAGGTTGAGGCCCGCATTACAGAACTGAAGGAGCTCGGTTTGTCCGAGTACCCCGGTTTCTTGAAGGAGGTCCGTGAGCTAATGCTTGCGGATGATGGCGGCCCAGCTGCTGTGCTTCTATCGGAAGATAGCGGCGAGCGCAGCGGCATCACCGTCACAGAGATCGTGGAGCGGCTTGTTAACAGCCTGCCCCGCGATGAACAGGGTAGCTTCAAGCTATCCGAGCAGCACATCGATGTCGGTGCAATTGCACCTGATGTCGAAGATTCGTCCACGTCCGAAGCTTCGGAGGCCGACACGGCCGCCGCAGCCCGCGACTTCCTGTACAACCGCTAGCCCTACACGAAAGGAGGTAACCCCTCATGGCATGGAATTTCGGAGTTTCGCACTCGTTTTATGACATTGAAGTGCTCAAGTACCCACAGGGTAACTTGATCACCAAGTCCGTCATCATCGATGCAAATCAAATCACGCTCAACACGGATCGTAACCAGCGCACAGTCGTTCCGGCAGGTACCATCATGCGTACCTCGTCCGGCAACGCAAAGCAGGTTATGCCGTACAACGGCACCGGCACAATTGTTGGTGTCCTTGCGCGTTCGGTCGATATCTTGACCAACGCCACAAACGGTGTTGAGCCTGGCGCAGTGTTCTTTCACGAGGCGATTTTCGCCACGAACGCTATCGTCGGCTTCACAGCGTATTCCACAACACTAGCGTCGGCTCTTACGACGTGCAAATTTGAGTAGAGGAGGTGTAAAACTCAATGGCAACTTTTGATCTCATGGATCAGGCGGTCCTAACGGACCTCATCAACAAGCCTCTAACAACACAGTTTGAGGACAACCCGCGCCTGGGCGATCTTATCGCCCCGATTCGGCCGCTCGCTGGTCGCACTGCCAAGCTTCGCGTGCGTCAGGCTCTTGCTTTCGGCAAGGGTCAGTTCCGCGCACCGGACGGCACACCAGCCCTGTATAAGGGCAGCCAGACGTTCCGCGAGGAAACGATTGAGCTAGCACTGCTAGAGGAAATGGAGCGCATTTCCGAAGAGCAGTACTTGGCTCTGGGTTCCCCCGACGAAACGGTTCGTCGTGCTTCCGGTCTCGACATGGTCGAGCGCGGTCGCATCATGCAGCTTCGTAACGAGCGTCTCACAGAGTGGATGCGCTGGCAGGCCTTCTCGGGTGGTCTCACGATCACATACCCGAGCGGCCAGGAGCTGTACGTTGATTACGGCCTCACAACTGCCCAGAAGCCCACGGCTTCGACGGCATGGAGCACAGTCGCCACGGCTGATCCGATTGCTGACATGCGCGCTTGGGCTTCCAAGCTTGCAGAGCTCTCGGGCTACTACGGCGTCCGTTTCCACATGTCTTCGGACACGTACGACCTCATCGTTCGCAACACGACTGTCCGCAACCTGCTGACAGCCACGAACCGCTCGATGTTGATCCCGACGAAGACGGATGTCATGACGCTTCTGCGTGACGGCACCGACATCGTCATTTACGACAACGGCTTCCGCGACACTGGCGTTGGTTCCAGCCGCGGCGTGCCGAACAGCCTCACCCGCTTCTTGCCTTACGGCAAGGTCCTGGTCACGACCGAGTATTCGATCGACGGTCAGAACATCGCGGAGACGCTGGACGGTCAGGTCGTCGTTAACGATGGTGCTAACGGCCTGCGCATTGTGCAGGGTGCTTCCACCGAGACGATCACCGAGCCCATCAGCCACAACATGTTCATGCGTGTGGCCTCGGCTCGTATCCCTCGTCTGATCTACCCAGAGTGCTTCCTCTGGGCCACAGTGGCCTCGTAAGGAAGCTAGCTAGTCTCATGAAACACGAATGTCGAAAGGACAGATAAATGCCGTACGAAGTCATTTGTTCCGAGGATACCTCGGTCACTATTCTTCAAGCCCTGAATGAGGTCAAAGACCTCGATGGGAAAATCATTGGTTACGACCACAAGGCCGTATACCGAGAGTGTGGGGATGTCCTCGATGACGATGAGGTCTCTCCGGTTGTCCGCGACCTCCTGGAGGCAGGTGATCCACACGTCTGCTCCCTTCTCCGCAAGGTAAGTGGCAGTAAGAAGGTTGTGGAGAAGCTTGTCGCCCAGGAGGCTGCGGAGCCGGACGAGAATGTCGTTGAAGAGTCACCGCTGCGTCTGCAGGTTGAGGGAAACCTTAACAGCACGACGGAGCGCGTGGCAAAGCGTACTGCGCCAAAGAAGTAGGTAGATGGCAACTCCGACTGGACCAATCGCATGGAGAGCACGTTCTGAGATTCCCGCTACGTGGGATGCGCTCGTGCTTGCCTCGCAATATGGCGAGGTGTCTGTAGAGCAGCGGCTTGATTACATCAAGTATTCGCTGTTTGCCACCACCGTCAGCCAGTCGGTTGAAGCGTCTATTTACAACCCCGTTCAGCTCCTGCTTGCAGGAAAGTTGCTTGCCATGGAGGTTATTCCTGCTGGCGCCGACTATTGGGCGGATCAGGCTATTGGATACTCCGCCTCCGCGCGGTCTTCCAGTGAGAATGTCTCGTACCCAGATCGAATCTCTTCGCTCTGGCGCGTTCATTCTCGGCTGCTCATTGAATCCGAAAAACTCAAGACACAACTTGGGACATCGGGCACATCGGGCATCAGGCCTACACGGCGCATGGTTGCACCGAAGGTCAACACAACAACCCCATTCCGCACATCTGAACCAATGACATTCCCACGTCAGTACACCGACTGGGATGGAATTGCTGGGACACCCAGGTTCTTCTGATGAGCATTCTTACCGATAGCAGCACAGGCCTAGAGCGTCTTGGTCGCGAGGTCGTCTTGATCTTGCATAGCGACCTAAACGATCAGCTTGATGCTGTTGAGGCAGAGTGGGGTCCGTATGACGAAGAGTACGCCTCTGTAGTTCATAAGCTCTATAACCCGACCACGCTTGAGAAGATTCAAGATGGGCGCTTTTACTTGGGCCACGTGCCCTCTCTAATTGATGCCCCGATTGACGCATTCCCAAACATTGCGGTCATGGGTTACCAAGCTCAGAACTCTACATCGGACTCTATCGATCTGTACTACGGAGTTGCGGTTAGTATCTTCATTGAAATTATGTGCAAGTCTGGTCCATACCCTGATATCAACGTTGCTATTAATGACGCAGGGGAGGAGACAGTCAATCGTCGTACAACACGTACGACCGACGCTGTCGTCTCAGTTATCAGCAGGAATCCGACCCTGAACGGTCTTGTTCAGCCTATCCAGACAACGCCAAGCGTCAGTGTTTTTGACGTTTTCAAACGACATCAGAATAAAGACCGAGGCCCCTTGTTCTATTGGCAGGGCTCTCGTATTGAATACAGAGTCACACGTCTAATGAGGGGGTTCTAGTGGCGAAATATCGCTATGTAAGAAATGTGAAGCCATCGTGGGATCGAACGGACAAGTTTGTTTCGATCTCCTCCGATGGGTCCGAGGTCACTGTAACTATGGGCGAGATTGTTGATCTTGACCCAAAAGATGCAAAAGGCCTATCTGAGTACTTTGTTCTTGACATAATCAAGGATGAGGGTGCTCCTGTTGTCGTAAATCCTAAGTCGACCAAGACGGTCGGCTTCAACGAATCACTGGAAGGTGGTGAGTAATGGCCGCTAATAACTTCTACCCCACGTTCCTAGACGATGAGGGTTTCATTCGTGGTCCAGGCCGCGTGATGTACGCTGCCGCGACTCAGTCGTTCCCGACTGGAATCTCTAACATTGTCAACCTGTCGACGTACGCGTCGATGACAGGTTGGAGCGACCTTGGTGCCACAAAGGGTGGCGTTCAGGTATCTATCAACAACACCGAAGAGTCTTTCGACGTGGACCAGGTCTACGGCGATATCAACTCGCTCCCGACCGCTTGGGAGTGCTCCGTCTCCACGCAGCTCGCTGAGATGACGCTTGATCGTCTCTCGTTCTGCTGGGAAGGTAGCTCGGTTACAACCGCTGGTGGCGAGAAGTCGATGGGCTACGGCGCACCGACCTCCTACACACGCCGCCGCATGGCTGTGCTGTTCCAGCGCCCGAACGGCAAGATCCGCGCCTTCGTGTTCCGCAAGGTTCAGCGTGCTCCGCAGGAGTCGACCATCACGTTCAACAAGACTGGCGAGCAGCAGTCGGTGGCCGTACGTTTCAAGGCCATTGCTGATCTCTCGGTCTCCGATGTCTATAGCCGGTTCTTCACGGCATTCGACCAGGTCTAAGGGGGATAGCTGATGGCTCGCCCGAAAGCACATGGTAATTCTCAGACAATCGCGTCGCTTCGTGACGAGGCTGCTGAGAACCCACCCACACGTGGTGCTGGTGCGTCTGGTTTTGGCGGAGCTCCTACGCTCTCGTCGAATCCAATCGATTCCGGCGAGCGGTCTGTTGCTGCTGTCACCAACGAGGTCTTCCCGACGCCTTATGGCGGCGGTGCCTCGATCGTAAAGCAGCCCGCCCCTCGTCGTGTGCGTGGCTCGTCCGCCTCTGGTGCCACTGGTGCCAAGGACGCAACAACAAGCCTGCCTAACTAGGCAGCGCATACGAGCGGAACGTAAAGCGACCGCTTGCGACAATTGAATCAGCTAACGAAGCGGTTCCTGTTGCTAAACCAAAATCACAAGAAGGAAAACGAGGCGATCGACTCCTAAGGGGGTCGGTCGCCTTCGCCTGTCCGCATATGGCCGATTATGTCCTAAGCATCAATGAAATTCTCACCGATTCAGTCGCACTTCTAGCTGGAGAGTTCGCAAGGGCTGGCGTTGCTGAAGCCGAGGCCGATCTCAAAATTGCCATCATTGAGGAAGAGATCGAAAAAAAGTTTATTGACTGGGTTGGTGATCAGTCTGAGCTTATTGCTAATGCAATGGGCGAAGAGTCCCCAAGCCGCTCTGGAAATCTTGCTGAGTCGTTTTACACCTCGCGAGTTGGAAAAAGCTTTATCCAAAAAAACGATACTCGCTATGCCAAGTATGTTGCCGAGGGTCGTGGAAGCATGGTGCCGAAAAACAAGAAGGCTCTGGTGTTTAGAGAAAGCCGCAATGGTTGGAGGCCAGCAAACGCTGCTTACGTCAAGGGCGGAGCTGGTAACTATCCGAATTTCAACATTACATCTTCCAAATATTTTATGAAGACCGTCAGAGCTGCTCCGGCAATTGACTTTGCCCGAGCAGGCTTTGACAGATGGGAATCAACAAAGCTTCCTGAGCAATTCAGTTTGTTGAAGCTTGAGGTTGCTAACATTATTTTGGCTAATGGTGGGGAAATCACTTCCGCCTACTAGAAAAAGAAACGACCCCGATCGGAGGATCGAATGAGCGACCAAGTTATTGAGAGCGAAGAGATTGAAGAGGCTGTCGAGAGTGGCCCTTCTGTTGAGGATTTCCTAGATGAAATCAATCCAAAGGGTGCTATCCATGAGTGGGTCGTGCGCGACATCTCCGAAGGGGCACCGCTCTACGAGCGCATGTACATTCAGCGCCCACTGTCGTACTTCGGCAAGATCGAAGTTTTTGGTCTTCTTGGAGCAACCGTTGACAAGGCCATGAAGGATGGCATGAGCATCGACTCTGTCATGCAGGTCGGCGATGTGTTTGCTGGACAGGCAAACAACATGGACTCGTTCATCGGTGGCATTGCGCGCCTGGCCATGTATGCACCTGAGCTTCTTATGGAGCTTTACTGCATCGGCCTTGGTGTTCCCCGCGGGGAGCGCGAGTGGGTCAAGTCGGTCTGGGAGCGCCCCGCTGCTGAGGGTGGTCTGAACGACGAGGACGGGCTTGAGATTCTTGCCTTGTTCGTGGAGCAGAACGGGGAGGCGTTGCGGGATTTTTTCACCCAAAAGATGCCGGAGGCGGCAAAGGATCTGATGGCAATGTTCACGCAGAAGGCCCCCGTCGTCGAGTCACCGTCGTCGAAGCGGTCGAAGCCTACTCAGCGGCGCACCCGGAGCCGGTAGACGAATTGCTAGCCTGGCCCTGGAAGAGATTTGAGAAGTTCTACGAGGCATTTGCCAAGCGGCAAATCTCTGAAGAACTGGTGCAGCGTAAGTTGCTGCTCATCTCTGCTTTCTATGCCAATACTAATTACGACAACCCCGAAGTAAATCGGGACGACATGATTCAGAAGCTTGAGCAGCAGTTTGCTGAGCTTATCGACAATATCTACGCACCCCTAATTGACTTTGGCCACAAGGGTGCGGACGACGATGTCCTGAATACGGAATTCTTCGCAGCTATGAAGATTGACGGCGGTCATATCGTGGAAGCTGAGCAGGCATGACCGAATACGGCAAACTTGATGTAAATCTCAGTTCTAAAAATGATATTGATGCGCGCAAAAGGGCTATTGCAGACGCGCGCAAAGAGATGGGTACAACAACGCAGCAGGCGGAGGCCGCAGACAGGCTTGCCGAGCAAATTTTTGCGCGGCAAGATCGTCGGGTTGCAAAGAGCAATGCCAGCAACAAGCAACTGCAAAAGTCTACTGATGATGTAAATGCCGCTGATCAAAGGTCTATTGAGCTTAAGAACAGACTCATCAAGCTTCATCAGGACTACGAAAAGGTTCAAGAAGAGCGGGGTCGCAAAAGCTCTATTAGAAGCAAGAAAGAACTTCAAGCCACAATTGACGAAGCAACCATCCTCAAAGAAATTCTGGGGATCAATGAAGAGCTTGGAACAAAAAACGATCGTCTTGAGAAGCGCTATGCCAAGCTAAAGACAAGCATTGAATCCTACACGGACAAGCTTGAAAAGGCCGTCAGGGGAGAAATCAAGCTTGGCGACGCCACAGAAACTACAACTAAGGCAACAGAAAAGAAGACAGCCGCCACTAAGAAGGCTGTGGAAGTAACCCAAGAACTAAGCGACGGAACAGAGCAGCTTACTCTAAATCTAGAGAAGCTTGTTGACTCGACAGAGTCTGTTAACAGGGCCGAAGAAACTCTTGACAGCAATCGAGAGCAGCGTACCCGCAAGGAAGAATCTCGTCAAAAGCGTGTTGGCGGTGGCGGCAAAGATGGCAAGATGCCCCCGAGCGGTGGCGGCGGTGGCGACGGGCCAAATGTCCCTCCTCGCAACCCAGCCGACCCGGGCGACGATTTTAACTGGGACAAGTACATAGAAAAGATCCGCGAGCGGATCAAGCAGCTTATTGTTGAGCAGGGAACTGCAGAGGGTCGCTACGCTCGTCTGCTTGCCGATACCCTAAGGCAGGTTGACAAGCAAGAGCAGTTTGCTCGCCGTGCAACTGCCCTTGAAGGGCAGCGTGCAGAGGCTGCCGAAAAGCTTATTCTTCTGCAGCAGGCACTTGAAAAGGAGACTGCAGGGAGTCGGTCCTATCAGAAGATTGAAGCAGCAATTGCCAAGATCAGGTCTCGCATTGAAGAGGCTAACCTTGCGCTTGAAGAGGGAACCGGAAATGCTGACTCCCTAAGAGAGGCCCTGCGCAAGGTCGACTACGAGTCTAGTGCCATTATAGACAAGGCCGAGCAAGAGTTTTTGGCGCGGCGAGAAACGCTGAAAATTCAACGTGAATACCTGTCCACAAAGAGCGTAGAGCTAGACAACAGCATTGCTGATCTTGAGGTAAATCGAGACTCTCTAACCAATCTTGCTGCCAAGAAGCAGATTGAAGACAAGATCAACGAAGCGCTTAGAGTCAGGAGGACCCTACAACTTCAGATTTTCTCCTCGGAATCGCTATCGCTTCGCGAGTTTGATCGACTACAGGCGAAGCTAGACGACCTGAAGAGCTCGTTTAGCTCAACAGTTGTTAGCGCCGTTGATGATGACCGTGCTTACAAATCCCTTATTGCGCAGGCTCAGTCCACGTACGAGACGCGGGTTGGAAACCTCCGAAAGCTTCGCGACGAGGCCTCCGATCCATCTGTGATTCGATCGCTCACCAGCGAGATCAACTCCGCAGAGCGCACGCTAGACGAGCTAAACCGCAAGTTCAGCGATGGTCGGGGAACCATTGAGGGGCTTTCGGATGTTCTTGAGCGCGCAGGGTTCCGCGCAGAGCAACTTCTTGAAACCACAGATAAGCAGAACGAAGCGTTTGTCAGAAACCGCAAAGAGGCTGAAGAGTTTACTCGCGGGCTCAACACTGATATCCGCACTCAGCGTCTTATCCTAGATAAAGAACTTGCTAGGACAGAAAATCTCAAGGCGCGAGCAATTCTTCAGGGGGCCCTAAATAACCTTCTAGCCCTTGAAGAGAAGAGAAGACGCGATATTGATCGTGGCACCTTCTCTGACGATCAAGCGCTGGCTCTTCAAGTTGAGACGCAAAGAGTTTTCCGTCGCAACATCAACGACCGCGAAGAAGCGATCAGGGTTGAGCAGGATTACAACAAACAGCTTGAGCGCACTAATAAGGTAATTAAAGAGCTTGATCTTTTTCTCAATGATCGAGACCCGCTGTTCAAGGCAGGCTTTTCGACCAACGAGATTGACAAGCTTCAGCTTGCACTTGCAAAGCTTAAGGATGAGCTCGGAGACGCTGGACGTGCCGGTAAGAACATTGATGACATTAGTCGTCGCATAAACACCTTTGGTCGTAACCTTGACGCAGGCAGAGCCCCGCTCAATAAGTTTGAGCTAGCACTGTCTCGCCTGCGCGATCGCTTCAGCTTCCTAGATCGCATCTTTGGAAAGCTTGATGCATCTACTCGTGGATTCAGCCTCTTTACAACGCTTGCCACGCTTGCGGTTGAGCCGCTTGCTGCGGTCGTGCTGCAGCTCTCTGCCGGTCTTGTTGCCGTTGCCTCATCTGCAATTGGTGCCGGTGCGGCTCTAGGCGGTGCCCTTGTAGCGGGCGCAGCCCAGGCCCTGCCAGTCCTTGCCCTTCTTGGAGCAGGCTTTAAGAGCCTTATTGACGTTGTACAAATCTCCAACAGACAAAAGCAGGACACGGCAAGCAGCGCAGCTCGCGAAGCGCGTGGTGTCGGAGGCGCTGCCACAGCTGCTAACACACTTAAGAACTCGCAGGACAGCCTTACGGAGGCACAGAAGCGACTTAATGACGCACGTAGAGAAGCAATTCGCGACCTTGAGGACCTTGCCGACAAGGAAAAGCAGGCAGAGCTTGCCGCACGCTCGGCAACCATTTCTGTTGTTGAGGCCCAGATCGCTCTTGACACTGCTCGCAACTCAGGCAGCGCCCTTGATATTCGCCGTGCAGAGATCGAGCTTGCCGGATCAAGGATCAGCGAGCGCCAGTCCGAGCGTGACCTTGGCAGAACACAATTTGACTCGGCTCGTACGCGAGGCCGTGGTGTAGAGGGAAGCGAGCAGGTTGTCTCTGCAAAGCGCGCACTTGCCCAGGCAGAACGTGCTCTTGCCCAGGCACGAGTCAGCGGCGCGGCAGCCGCAGATGGCCTCAGACAATCAACCGCTTTGCTCGACGAGCAGATCAAGCGACTGTCTCCTGGTCAGCGCGAGCTTCTAGAAAACGTCAATGAGCTTCGTAAAGTCTTCCGAGCCGGTCCTTTTGTAGAGATCCGCGACATTATCCTTGAGCCGTTCAATGGCGCAATCGATGCGCTTAAGGGCATTGGCAAAGATAATGGAATAACGGACAGCTTTACAGGCCTTGCGGGCAGCATTTCTAGAGCTCTTGGCGGCGCCGTTAGTAAGGTTTTTGGTCCTAGCTCAGTTAACTTTATTAAATTTATCAATGGCGAAGCCGCTGTAAACATTGAAACCTTGGGCCGCGCGTTTGGATCATTTGGCTCCATCCTTGCCAAGATTGCCACGGGCGCTGCCCCGCTATTCAGAGATGTGCTGGACACGCTTGCAGGCGGCCTTGAGAGGATTGATAACGGCTTTACAAATAGCGGCCTTGAAGAGTTCTTTGACACCGTAGGCGATTCTCTTGAGGTCTTTGGTCAGCTTACCGAAGAGACCTTTATTCTTCTCAAGAATCTTTTTGAGCTTTCCTCGCCAGCTGGCAATACGCTTGTTTCAACCTTCGCAACATTTATTCGGGGAATCAACCAGCAACTTGCAAACCCCACAAAGCGTAGAGAGATTACTGACTGGTTCAATGAAGTTGGCAAGGGTGTAGCAGCATTTGGCGAGGCCTTTGCTGACATTGGCAGTGCCATCTTTAAGGGGCTTGAGCCAACAAGATTGCGCCAGTTCTCCACCTTCCTGAGCGATGTTGTAGCGCCTGCAATTAGAAACCTTGTGATTGTTTCAGGCTTCTTTGCAGACGCACTTCAGCTCATTGGAAAGATTCCGCTTGCCGGGGATCTGGCTGCGCTTGCAATCTCTACGGTTGTTCTTGGCAAGACGTTTGCCACACTGGCCGGACTTGCAGGCCTTTTAAAAACGGGTCTTGGCGGCCTTATTAAAACCTTTGGTCTACTTGCAACCGCACAAACCACCGCAAACACAAGTGCTGCGCTAAGCACGGGCATATTTGGCTCTGCCGGAACTTCAACGGGCAAACTTGGTCAAGAGGCAGAAAAAACTGCGGTCAAACTTGGGAAAATGGGTGCACTAAGAGGTGTGCTAAGGGGTCTTGGCAGCGCCCTGACTGTCCTGGGTCCATTTGGCATTGCGGCTGGCATTGGCCTAATGGTATTTGGCGATAAAATTGCTGACTTAATTCCTGAACTTGAAAGCATCGAGGACAAGGCAAAAAAAGCCAAGATTGCTTTGTTGGACCTTGCCACTGTTGGCGACGAGCAGACTGGAAATAAACTTGATCAGCGCCAGGCGGCAGCTGACAAGGTATCTGCCAGGATCAGACTTAATACCGCAAGAGACGAAGCGGCTATAGCAAAGCAGAAGTTTGATGATGCAAAAGCGGGCGCCAAGAAAGATGCCGCACGAAGAGAACTCGCGCTTGCAAACAATGAGCTAGTAAACGCTGAGATTGGTGCAGACCGAGCAGCCAGGGCCCTTGAGGAAGCTGATAAGCGAGTAGAGGAAACCAAGGGAAGAATTGAAGACACGGCCAGGGCTACCGCAAAGGCAACTAGCGCAATTCTAAGCGCCCGAATAACGCGCGAGCTAAAACCTGGCGAAAGATACCCAGGTAGCCTGCCTAATATAAATCAGACTCCTCAGCAAAAAGAAGATAATCTTAAAAATTTGCTTGGAAACGATAGGGATTTTCAAAACCTTGAGGATTACACAAAGGGCAAGATTCAAGGCATTTTAAGAATGATTATCCGGCAAAAGGGAGATATTCCACCGGATCAGCTTGAAATAGTTTTTAAGGCCGCTATTGACGAAGAGAAGAGCTTTGAGCAAGTTGCAAAAAGCATTGGCCTCAAGATTCCAAAGAACTACAACATTGCTGTTGAGTTCGATCAAGCTACACTTAAGGCAGAAGCCAAGCGGGCTGGTGTTACAGTTGATGAGCTATTCCTAAGCAAGATCGATCGTATCAATCAGATTATTGCGTTTCAGTCGACGGCGGCCGGGTCAAGAACAGATGCTGATCGAGGCAGACCCGTCAGAGGCTTTGCCGATGGCGGCATTATTCCAGCCCAACGTGGCGGTCGTATCATTCGTGTTGCCGAGGATGGCCACGACGAGTACGTCATCACAACAGACCCGACCAAGCGCGACAAGTCGCGCCAACTTCTAAACCGCGCAGCACGCAGCCTTCAGCTTCCAAGTGGTGACGAAAAGAATTACGGTGTGTCCGAAGGCGATCCGCCGAGTCTTCGTGGTCGCGGAAGAGCTGGCGGTGGCCCAAGCATGAGAAATCCGCTTGCGGGATTCTTCACAATGTTCAAGACAGCCAAGCGTCTTGATGAGCTAGACATTCCTTACTCGTGGGGCGGTGGCCACACAACGCCAGCGCGACCCACGTCCGGCATCAAGTCTGATGGCAAGGATGGCTCGGGCATTGTTGGCCTTGACTGTTCCTCCAGCGTATCCTCGGTGCTGCAGTCCGCGCTTCCGGGCTTCCCAACAATTACCTCCGGTGACTTCCCATCGCAGTCTGCAATGGCTCCTGGGCGCGGCCTTGTAACGGTCTGGTCGAACAACAAGCACGTCTTCATGAGCTTCGGCGACGAAGACTGGGGAACAAACTCTGGCGAGCCCGGTAACGGACCAGGCTTCCACAACCACAGCAAGGGCGGCTACAGGGCCTCGCATCCCAAGGCACTGGGTAGGGCTAACAAGGACTCCTCGGTCTTTGGCAGCGTCTACAGGGGCCTTGCTGGCGCTGATCTCTCGGGGATGGATTCCCTAAGCACAGAGTTCTCTAGTCTCGGCCGCAATGCCCGGTCCTTTAAGCCTGGCGGCGGGAACCTATTCTCCGCCGCAGCCGGTGCTGTTCTAGGCAGCGCATTCAAGAACTTCCAGCAGTTTGAAAATGGCGGAACTGTTCAGGGCAGGCGCGGTCAGGCCGTCCCTGTTATTGCACATGCCGGTGAGCTAATTCTTGATGAAGCAAGCGCTAGGAGCGTAAAGTCCGGTGACGGCAGCAAGCAACTTGTCAAGGGTTTCTTTGATGCTCTTAAAAAGGCAATCAAAGACCTTGGTCCAGATCTCAAACAATCTTTTGCAGAAGCATTTAGAAACGCTTTTACAAATCTTGGGATTAGAACTGAAGACACTAACCCGAAGAAAAAGGGAGTTCAGAGGGGACTTGTTGACAACATTTTTGTTGACAATAAACCCGGCAAAAAGGGCGGGGAGTCGAGCTTCAATATTCTTGACGCAGCCCTGCAAGCTCTCAAGCCCGGCGGTAAAGATGAAGATGCCAGAGCTGTTATTGGAACGACTAACAAGCGCATCAAAGCGGCGCTTGAAAAGGTTAACGATCGCTTTGCCGGTTTCCTAGAAAGAATTAGAAATCTCTCTCAGGGTTTTATCAATACGGCTGAGAAAAAGATCAGCGCTAGTAACGATCGACTTGCTGCAACTCAGCAATCTAACTCTGGCACTTTCAATTCAGCAACTGGTCTTGTCAACTTTACTGGCAACTTCAACGCGCAAGCCTTTGACTCCGTTGAAGATATTCGGGCAGGACGTGAAGAGCTTGTTGGCCAGCGCACCAACCTTGTTGCTGCGCGAGTTGGTATTCAGGGTCTTATCAACTCGACAACCGACACACTTGGCGGCCTTGAAGCAAAACTGTCTTCTCTAAACAGCGCCAAAACAGGTCTTGAGGCAGAGAAGGCCAAGATTCTAAAAATGAAGCCGGGTGCTCCTGGCAAGCAGAAAAAACTCAAAGCAATCAATGAACTCATTGGTGCCGTTGATGCTGAAATTGGCTCCACCGAAAGTCAAATCAGCTCGACTAAAAGCACAATTGCTCAGCTTAATACAGACCTTGGCTCTACAAATGCTCAGATTGTCTCGACCGAGAGCAGCATCCAGGCGTCGCAGGGGGCAGAGATTGATGCTCTGATCGGTCAAGCCACAAGCGGCAGGTATAGCGCCGCAGAGGCTGAAAAGTATCTGGGACAGGCAGAGACGCTTGCTAGAAATACTAATGACCAGCAGCGCCTTGCTGCAATTAGATCTGCTCGTTTCAACCTTGGTCAGAATCAAGCCGGTGCCGAGATTGGCCTTGCGCAGGCACAGCTTAAGGCGGCAGAGCGCAGTGGTAACGAAGGTGCTCGCAGAACGGCGCTTCAGGACATCGGAGCAATCCTTACTCGTCAGCAGACTGATACTCAGGCAGAAATCAATCGGCTCATTGGTGAGGGACTTGATCCCAACAGCCAAGAGATGCTTGCTCTTCGCACCAGATTGATTGAGCTTGGAATTGCCATTCAGGACAACACAGATGCACTGAACGGCACAACCACTCAGAACTTTAGCTCCTCGGCATGGCAGTTTTTCCGCAGGGCAATCTTTGGCGGAGAAAATCAAATCATGCCCGGGTTCCAAAACTCGGTTGCAAGCGCCACGTACGCCACTCAAGTCGTTCCACAGGCCGCTGTTGGCGCTATGGTTATGGCCGATGGACTGCTCTACGCCCACAAGGGCGAGAAGGTTATTCCCGCAATGGTCAGCAGAAATCTTGGAGACCTCTCCACGCAGAACATTAGCGTCACTGTCAATGAGGCACAACAGAGTGCCGACCCGACATATCTTGCAAAGCGCCTAGCCTTTGAGCTTCAAGGAAGATAACAATGGATTTTGAAGGAATCAGCGGAGTAGAGGCCGAGTTTACCTACAACGGTTTAAAGCTCAATCAGACCCTTGCTTCTGTAACAAACTACTCGCGCTATCAAGTCACAGATATTGGCGGACTTGACGACGCTGATGTCAGAGATGCCAGGGAGCTGAACCCTGCCCGCGATGGAGAGCTTGCTCTTCCGGCGTATTATGGCGGACGAACTATCACCTTTACTGGCAAGATCCTTGCAAAAAACCTTCGTGAGCTTCGTCAGATGCAACAAAACCTAAGGACGGCTTTTGCTTCTCTTAACGAGCGGCCGCTTGTTATCGACAATGGCTACGATACTGTCCAAACGATTATTGACGCAAGCCTTGGCGGCGTATGGATTGGACAAGATTCATCGACCACGGGCTATTTTGAATACAGAACACCAACAAACTCTCCTCTAGTGGCAGTTGGACAAACGCTTAATTTCAATTCTATTGTGATGTCGGGAGCTAGCCAAAATCCAAACTTTTCCGTGACCATTACCAGTCTTGATCCGGTAACTTACGGCGCTGGTCAGTACATTCATGTTGCCTATTACAACTTGAATTACCCGACGACCTTTTACCAGTCTGTGGTAAGTGGGCTGATTGGCAGAGTGGATACCAGTCTTGCTTACATCAATGCTCGCAAGTCGGCACCTATTCAAATGCGAGAGAGCCAGCAGGGCCAGTACCCAACCAGAGATTTTCTTGTAACGCTTAGAGCGTCTGACCCACGTTTTTATAGCAGCGCGACAAATAGCGTTACGCGTACGGGTTCGCAGCTTGCAACGTCCTTCCCTGTTGTAAACGATGGCAACGCAGTCAACGATCCAGTCATCAAGATTACTGGTCCGCTTGTATCAACAGCTGGTGGAGCAACCCCTCAATTTGCTATTGCAAACACAAGCACGGGTCAGGTTATTGGATTTAGGTTTCCAGCTGCGGGAATGGCAACATCAACAAGCATTGCAACCATTAACTGCAAGACGCGAACAATATCCGGCTCGCTAGCGTACTCTGACCTTTTGTCTAACTCTGTTTTCCCAGGCGTTGCTGGCGGAACAAACACATTTGCCGTATCCGGCCTAACCGGGACTGGCAACGTACAGGTCATTTACAAGAATAGTTGGATCTAAGTGGCGCTGCCCATTTGGAAAATGGTGCTGTTTGACAGGTCTACTGGACTGGCGATCGGGGAGTTTACCCAGTACTCGTCTGGCTCTTACACAAAGCGCCTAAATGCTGCGGGCAGCGCGGCAGCAACTCTATCGCTAGACGACCCGGTATGCGCTTTTATCGAGCCGCTTGCAACAGTGCTGGCTTTTGAGAGAAATGGCGTCATTGTCTGGGCCGGGCCGATTACTAGCCGGGACGATTCGCTCCCGGGTCGGTCTACAACAATCCAGGCTGTTGGGTTTTTTGATGTTCTCTTAAAGCGCGTTTTTAGACAAGAGCGAACAGTGTTTACTAACGTTGACGCCGGGCAAATTGCATCTGCAATCCTTGCCGAGGCAAACGCCCAGTTTGATACTGGCATTACGCTTACAACGGTAGAAACAACAGTTTCCAGAACGCGTACCTACCGAAGATTTTCTTCTATGGGGTCTGCAATCGT
>Ga0114978_10002215_pt1 | contig 16058 bp, 13 predicted proteins | sample S_140212_EF_Meta_FD_87027 | JGI IMG/M metagenome (GOLD analysis project Ga0114978, IMG submission 87027) | Freshwater microbial communities from Lake Simoncouche, Canada to study carbon cycling - S_140212_EF_MetaG | ecosystem: Environmental > Aquatic > Freshwater > Lake | place: Lake... | reverse complement strand
TCACGAAGGGCAGTCCACCGACGGGCTGCCCTTCGTATTAGCTCTCCTCACTAGAAGCAGCCGCCCGGGACATTTCCGTTTGCCGCCCCACTCCGCTGGGACCGCCAATAGAAATTTCTCGGAGCTGATTCAGGGGAAGCGAAGGAAAAGGTAAATCAACCTGTAGCGCGGTCTTTGATCGTCGCCTACCTACCGGGCCATGAGCAGCCCAACCTCCCATAATATGAATCAGAAACACAATGTTACCGTGCCCGGTCTCGGGCTCACGTTCTCCACCGGCTCCATCGCCCAACTCGCGGGCGGCGCCGTCAACGTCAATGTCGGCGAAACCAATGTCTTCGTCACCGCCTGCGTCGCTCAGACCATGCGCCCTGGCCAAGATTTTTTCCCCCTCACCTGCGACTACCGCGACAAATACGCCGCAGCCGGCCGTTTTCCTGGTGGCTACTTCAAACGCGAAGGCCGGCCCAGCGAGCGCGAAATCCTCATCTCCCGCCTCTGCGATCGCCCCTGCCGTCCGCTCTTCCCGGAGGGTTTCCTCAATGAAGTGCAGATCATCGGCCAGCTGATGTCGGCCGACCTCATCAACGATTCCGATATCGCCATGGTCAACGGCGCCAGCGCCGCTCTCGCGATTTCTGACATTCCGTGGAACGGGCCGATTGGCTGCGTGCGCGTCGCGCTCATCGACGACGTGTTTGTCGCCAACCCAACCATCGAGCAGATGTACTCATCCGCCCTCGATCTCATCTACGTCGGCAATACGAAGGACATGCTGATGATCGAAGGTTCGGCTGACCAAATCTCCGAGGAGAAATTTGTCGAAGCCCTCGCTTTTGGTCACCAAGCGATTCAGCCCATCATCGCAGCGATTAAAGAATTAGTCGTCTTGGCTGGCAAACCCAAGGCCACCTTCAAGCTCGTCGGCGCTACCCCTGAGGCCCGCGCCATCATTGAGCGCGTCGTCCCAGCAGATCGCGTTTCCACCGCCATCTTCGGCTTTGAGAAAAATATCCGCTCGGCCAACGTCAAAAAACTAAAAGATGAGGCCAAGGCTGCTCTCGTGGCCGAGTTGGGCGAAGGTAAGTTCACCGATGTCGACCTCAACGTCGTCTTCGAAGACCTCCAATACAAAGCTTACCGCGCCACCGTGCTCGCCAAGGGCGTGCGCTCGGATCATCGCGATGCGAAGGCCCTGCGTCCGCTGCAATCCAAAGTGGGCGTCCTCCCGCGCGTGCATGGTTCCGCCATGTTCCAGCGTGGTGATACCCAAAACATCGCCATCGTTACCCTCGGGCCGACGAAAGAAGCGCAGGATATGGACGGACTCACCGGCGGCGCGACGTCGAAGAGCTTCATTCTCCATTACAATTTCCCGCCGTTCTCGGTTGGTGAAGCCGGTCGCTTCATTGGCCCAGGCCGCCGCGAAATCGGTCACGGTGCGCTGGCGGAGCGCTCACTGGTGCCCATTCTCCCCCCGGAGGATGTGTTCCCTTACTCGATCCGTGTCGTCTCTGAAATCATGGCCTCCAACGGCTCGACCTCGATGGCTTCCATCTGCGGCGGTTGCTTGGCACTCATGGATGCGGGCGTACCCATCATCGCGCCAGTCGCCGGCATTTCCTGCGGTCTAATGACCGAAATGGATGCCAACGGTGGAATCACCAAGTGGACGACCATCACCGATATTCTCGGGGAGGAAGATCATTTCGGCGATATGGATTTCAAGATCGCCGGCACAACAAAGGGCATCACGGGCTTCCAGCTCGACCTGAAAATCAACGGCCTGCCTTTTGAAATCGCGAAGACCGCGGTGTATCAAGCGCGCGACGCTCGCATTGAGATCCTCAAGTCGATGCTCGCCTCGCTTCCTGCTCCCCGCAAAGACCTATCCCCCTACGCGCCCCGCATCCAAACGATCCAGATTGACCCAGAGAAGATCGGTCTGCTCATCGGACCGGGCGGCAAGACGATCCGCCGCATCACGGAAACGACCGGTGCGCAGATCGATATCTCTGATGATGATTCCGGCAAGGTCTTCATTTATTCGAATAATGCCGACGCCATGAACCGCGCCGTGCAGGAAATCGACGCCCTTTGCGGCGGTGGTTCCCAAATCGAAATCGGCAAGATCTACACCGGTCGCGTCACTGGGGTGAAAGAATTCGGTGCGTTCGTGGAATGTATGCCCGGCAAGGAAGGCCTTGTGCACATTTCTGAACTAGCCGACTTCCGCGTGCGCCGCACTGAAGATGTCGCCAAGATGGGCGACTCTATCACAGTCAAATGCGTGGGCATCGATGAGCGCTCGGGTAAGGTCCGTCTCAGCCGCAAGGCCGCGATGGCTGATCTCGAGGCACAAAAGCAAGCGGCCGGTGGTGGCGAAGCGGCCCCTGCGGCTGAAGCACCGGCGCCAGCCCAGTCATAAGGTCGGGCTGGTCTTCAGGACCAACGGCCCTTCTTTTTTCAAGCCGCGACCTCCGTCGCGGCTTTTTTCTTTCCGAAAATCGAAAGGTGCCTACGTTCAAAGACTCATGCCACCCGCCCACCACCAAGCTCTCCGTTCGGTCGCTTTGATCGAGGCCTTGAAGGGAATGATTGTGCTTATTGCGGGCTTCGGACTGTTGAGCTTCCTCAATCGCGATAATGAATTATTCGCCGAGCAAATTATCCGCCAGCTGCACCTGAATCCTGAGCATTACTATCCACAAATCTTCATTAATGCGATGGCCCGACTAGAGGATTCTCATCTCTGGGCGCTCGCTGGCGTGGCGGCGATTTATGCAACCGTGCGCTTCGTGGAAGCTTACGGACTCTGGCACGAACGCCGCTGGGCTGAGTGGCTCGCGGCGCTGAGCGGGGGCATTTATCTTCCTTTTGAAATTTACGAGCTCTTCCGCAATCCCTCCGGCCTGCTGCTCGGCGCCTTCAGCCTAAACCTGATTGTCGTTGGTTATATGGTCTGGTTGTTGACGGAGTCGCGCCGCAAACGCGCCGCTGAAATCAAGCAAGCGCGAGCAGATCACCGCTAAAGCAGGAGATTATCTCATGAAACTCCTAGTCACCAACGATGACGGTATCGGTTCAGCATTTCTACATGAGCTAATTTTTGCCCTTAAGGCCGCGGGGCATCAGCTCTTCGTCGTCGCCCCCGCCACTGAACAAAGCTGGTCCGGCGCTTCCAAGACGCGCCACCGGCCAGTAAAATCGAGTGTCGTCGACCGCGGTTTCGGCTGCCCCACTTGGACCGTTGATGGCACGCCCTCAGATTGTGTGAATATTGCCCTAGCTCATCTCCTGCCCGAGCCAGTGGCGGGAGTGATCAGCGGTATTAACCTAGGCTTCAATTGCTCACTCGGTTTCATTCTCGCCAGTGGCACAGTGGCGGGGGCCTGGGAAGGCGCTCTGCATGGATTACCTGCCATGGCCGTCTCTCAGGATATCGCGGAAACGGTTTACGCTCATCTCAAGGAAAAAGGCGGGGCACCCGATGCCGCGCTACTGGCCACGCTGAAAGCTTCGGCGGCTCATGCCGCGAGAATGGCCCCAGAACTTTTTGCCGCCACGCCCATCGATAGCTTCACGGTGCACAACGTAAACTTTCCTTACCCCTGCCGCCCCGACACCGCCGTGCAACGCACCGTCCCTGCTCACGTGCACGTCCCGGGTTTATTCAGTCCCCAAGCGGATGACGGTTCTCATCGCCTCCTCTGGGGCAAAATTGATGATGTTTCCCCGCCGGCCCCCTTAACTGATGTCCGCTGCCTCGCCCAAGGCTTGATCAGCCACAGTGTGCTGGATTATCGCCGGCTTGGTCATGTTTAAAAAGAGCGTCCTGGTGCGCGCTTAATTCGACGGTAAAATAAACCAAGCCACCCCACACCCTGCTCCCGCTAACCGCTTCTGCCACGGCCCAGCTCACTCGGCCTCTCTCCCCGAACACCTTTATGATCGAAGTTGAAAATCTCACCCGCGTCTTCCGCACTTACAAAAAAAAGCCTGGCTTCTGGGGCGGCGTGCAGGGGCTGTTCCATCGCGAGTTTGAGGAAACCCGCGCCGCGGACCATATCAGCTTCTCAATCAAAGAAGGTGAGTTCGTCGGTTTTCTCGGGCCAAATGGCGCCGGCAAAACCACGACGCTCAAAATGCTCTCGGGATTAATTTATCCGACCAGCGGCCGGGCGAGCGTCGCGGGCTTCGACCCGTCCAAGCGCGAAAATGAATATCGCCGCCTCTTCGCCATTGTCCTCGGCCAGAAAAATCAACTCTGGTGGGACCTGCCCGCCATCGAGTCGTTCTATCTCCTGCGCGCCATCTATGGTCTCGAGCAGAAAGTTTATCAGGCCACCCTTGATGAACTCGTCACCTTGCTCGGCGTGGGCGCGAAACTGAATGTCATGGTGCGAGAATTATCCCTCGGGGAGCGCATGAAAATGGAGCTCATCGCCGCCCTCCTGCATCGCCCGCGCGTGCTCTTTCTTGATGAACCGACCATCGGCCTCGATGTGGTCTCGCAGAAGGCGGTCCGCGAATTTTTGCGCGATTATAATCGACGCTACAAAACCACGATTTTGCTCACGAGCCACTACATGGCTGACATCACCTCCTTGTGCGAGCGCGTGATCGTCATTGATCGCGGTAAAAAGATTTACGATGGAGACCTAGACCGAATCACGGGCGCCGGGGCCCAACAGCGGATTATCAAGTTCAAGCCCCGCGAGGCGGCCTTGCCGCTCGGCTGGCAACCGGCCCACGGCACAGCCAAAGTTTGTGATGATGGCGAGATGCTACTGCATGTGCCCAGTGAGCAGGTTGTCACGGTCTGCCAACAAATTTTAGGGCTCGGTCAGGTAGACGATCTGACGATTCAAGACGTCCCCCTTGAGGATATTATTACCGAGCTGTTTTCCCGCGGTGTAGCCGCTAAATAGCGGCAAGCTTGCGCGCCCGACGTTTCCCGCTATCACTGCCGAGATGGAAATGGTTACTGCGCTCCTCTGCCTCGCCTTCGGCGGCGCTCTAGGCTGGTTTATCGCCCAAGCGCGGGCCGCGGCCACCAATGAACGCGCCCGGCTTTTAGCCCGCGACCTCGAGGCGGCCCGCCTGCACTTGACTGACCTTGAAACGAAAAAATCGAAAATTGAACAAGAGCTCTCCGCTGAGCGGGCCGCGGCCACCGAGAAAATTGCGGCGCTGACTGATGCTCACGAGCGCCTGACTAATTCCTTCAAGGCTCTCTCAGCCGATGCGCTGCGCTCCAACAACCAATCCTTTCTCGAGCTGGCCCGCGAAACTTTTGGCAAACTGCATCAGCAGTCCGCCGACGATCTGGGTAAACGCCAACAGGCCATCGACTCGCTCGTCAAACCACTCAAGGAATCCCTCGAGAAGGTTGACGCCAAGATCGGTGAAATTGAAAAAGCTCGCGCCGGCGCTTATAGCGAACTCTCCACGCAGTTAAAATCACTCGGCACCGCACAAATCTCGCTGCAAGCCGAGGCCGCCAAACTCACCACCGCGCTGCGCTCCACCACGACCGCGGGCACATGGGGCGAACTGCAACTTCGGCGCGTGGTCGAGCTATCCGGAATGAGTTCCTACTGTGATTTTACGGAGCAACAAACTTCAGGTGGTTTTCGGCCTGATCTGATCGTTCGACTCCCCGGTGGCCAGCAAGTGGTCATTGATGCCAAAGCGCCCAACGATGCCTATCGCGAGGCGGTTAACTCCTCCGATGATCAGGTGCGTTCCGCCAAATTAGCGGAGCACGCGGCCAAGGTTCGCGGCCACATCGATGCCCTCGGCGCTAAAGATTATTGGGCGCAATTTCAGCCTTCACCAGAATTCGTCGTGCTATTTCTTCCGGGCGATCAATTCCTCGCCGGCGCCCTGCAAGGTGACCCGAATCTTATCGATCGGGCGATTAGCAAAAAAGTTCTGCTCGCCACGCCGGCGACACTCATCGCGCTTCTTAAGGCAGCGGCTTACGGTTGGCGCCAAGAAGCGGTTTCAAAAAATGCCGACGAAATCGCCGACCTCGGGCGGCAACTCTACGATCGCATTAAAGGCTTCGCTGAACATCTCGAGAAAGTTGGCCGCAGCCTCGAGACCGCCAGCAAATCGTATAATTCAGCGGTGGGCGCCTACGAAGGCACGCTCCTCCCCGGGTCACGTAAATTCTTAGAACTCGGCGCCAAAGGCGTGAAAGAGATCATTGAGCCGAGCCTAATTGAAACAACTCCGCGCGAGATCACTAAGCGCAGTTAAGATTGCGGCCGGCCCCCCAGGCTCAGCCCCAACTTTCTGATCGTGACTTTCGCGGCTTTTTTGTGGCCAATCACTCCATGCAATCACCCGAAGGCATCTGGCAACCGCTGTACGCCGAACTCGACGGCGAAGAGGCCCCCAAAATAATGCTCGATAAAATGGAACTGGAACTAACTGGCGGAGAATATGCCGTGCGCTTTGGTGGCGTCACCGCTGATCAAGGCACCTACACGATCGAGCCGGCCGGCTTAACCTTACATGGCGTCACCGGCCCCAATGCGGGCCGAGATATTCCCGCTATTTTTAAATTTGCCGGGGGCGCTCTTTCCATCTGCTACGGGCTCAGCGGCGTCCGCCCAGAGAAATTTTCAACCGGCAAGGATCAGCAGATCTATCTCGTCAATTATCACCGCAAAGATCTTCCGGTTAACGCCTAATCCCGTGCGGCCGCGGCCGCGTCTCTCGACTTACTTTTCTGTGTCTGTGCAGCTCTCCGCTCTTCATCTTTATCCCGTTAAGTCTTGCCGCGGACTCAGCGTGACCTCGGCGGCCATCGACGCCTTCGGCCTCGTGGGGGATCGACGCTTCATGGTGGTGAATGCCGCGGATGGTCAATTTATCACCCAGCGCACCCATCCGCGCATGGCGCTGATTGAAACGACCCTCAGCGCCGACGCCCTGATTCTGTCTTCACCTAATCAGGGAGAGGTCAGCGTGCCCCGCTTTACGTGCGGGACGATCACCCCTCGAAAAATTACGGTCTGGTCTCATGCCGCCATCGCCGATGACTGCGATGACGCGGCCGCCGAGTGGCTCACCCGTTTTCTCGGACAACCGGTGCGACTCGTGCGCATGGGAACAGCATTTCACCGGCCCATTAAAGCCCACCGGGGACCAGCCGATGACGCCGTATCGTTTGCCGATGGCTATCCGGTGCTTATGCTCAGCGAAGGCTCGCTGGCTCAGCTTAATGATCGGCTCATAGCCCAACAAGAAGACGCCCTGCCGATGAATCGCTTTCGCCCTAATTTAGTCGTGAGTGGATGCGCGGCGTTTGCCGAGGATTGCTGGCTTCGGCTGACAATCAACGATGTCGACCTGCGCCACGCGGGGCTCTGCGCGCGCTGCGCCGTAACCACGATCGATCAGCTCACCGCCGCGCGGGGCCTAGAACCACTCCCCACGCTCGCCACTTATCGGCGCGATTCCACCGACTCCACGAAGATTAATTTTGGCGTTAATTTTATCAACGAAACCAAGCAGGGCACCATTCGCGTCGGGGACCGGGTAATCGTCATGCCGTAAACATGACGCCCAGAACAAAAATATTTCCGCGATGAACCAAAATTCCTGGTCCGATTTTATCAACGCAGAGAGCCTACTGGCGATCGGCGTCGCCCTCATTATGATCGGCATTATCCTGCAGGGCTTTGTGCGCAGCAATCGCCGGGCGAGCGCGCTGCGTCACCAGCATTGGCTCCATACGCGCCAACTGGGCGAGAGCGAGCCCGCCGGTCAATCCCCCCATTGGTTGGAGCGAAGGCTGCCGCTGATTGCTAACCTCGCAGGGGTCACGGGTTGCGTGATCACGCTGATTTCATTTTTTCGGAAATAATCAAAAACGCCTGAGCCAGGGCCTGATGTAAGCGAGCGGCCCGTCGCCGCATTCTACTGCACTAATCCTCACCGGGCCGGCCCCGGCGTGATTTTATTTTCGCGCGATGCTTTTTTCCCTCGATCATCCGCGCCTTCTGGCCTCGGGATTTCTGCCGAAGCTGCCGCCGAATGAGTTCCCGTGATGCTCGCGCCTGTCGGCCAGCTTCCTCTTTAAGCGCAGCCAATTTCTCCCCTAATTCACTCCAGGCGAGCAGCCGATTAACACTTTGGCTGCGCTCCCGCTGACACCGCACCACGATCCCCGTCGGCTGGTGCTGCAGCCAGACGGTTGATGAAGTTTTGTTAATTTTTTGCCCACCAGCCCCGGTGCCACGAATGAATTGCTCGGTCACTTCTTCCGCCCGCACCCCCAAAGCGGTCAAACGCGCCTGCACCGCTGCGCTTAAGATGTCAGGGAAATTGCCCATCGAGGAGTTTAGCCACAAATCGATCGAAAAAGATACGCCAAACCTTGAGCGACTCAGGCCGTTGTCGCCGGCGGGCCCCGCCCTTAATTTATCGTGCTTATTGGCAACTTTTCTCTGCCAAATCCTGCAACTCTTGGCGCTTTTGGCAGTCTGACCGGTATCGGCTGCACCTCCTTGTTTCACAAAAATCGCGCATCTTCACTTGTCACTTTTCCCCTCCCTCTGCTAACTCCCTTCCCATGATTAACGGTCCCGACTGGTCCCTGAAACTTCGCAACGAAATTGGCAAGGCCGTCATCGGCCAGAATGTCGTCATCGAACGCATGCTGGTCGCCCTGCTCGCGAACGGCCACGTTCTCCTCGAGGGCATGCCGGGCTTAGCCAAGACGCTGCTCATCAAGTCACTCGGCTCCGCTCTCGGCGTCCAATTTGAGCGCGTTCAATTCACGCCTGATTTGCTCCCCAGTGACGTGGTCGGCACCATGATTTTTTCCCCCAAGGATGGCGGCTTCGCCACGCATAAGGGCCCGATCTTTGCTAATTTAGTTTTAGCGGATGAAATCAACCGGGCGCCGGCTAAAGTGCAATCGGCTCTCCTGGAAGCCATGCAAGAACGGCAAGTTACCATCGGCGGCAATTCCCATAAACTCCCTCGGCCCTTTTTTGTCATGGCGACGCAAAATCCCGTCGAACAGGAAGGCACCTATCCGCTGCCAGAAGCGCAGACCGATCGTTTTCTTTTCAAACTGCTCGTGGATTATCCTTCGGCCGCTGAGGAATCATCGATGATGCAAATGTGGGGTCAGGTCACCCGGCAGCCCGAAGTGCATGCCGTCTCCAGCGGCGAAGAGCTCCTCGAGCTCCGCACGCAAGTTGATGCGATCCACGTCTCCCCAGCCGTGCAGGCTTATATTCTCGCGCTCGTGCGGGGCTCGCGCGACCTCGCCGCCCAAGCAGAAGGCGGGAGCAGCAAACGATTACTCAACTTCGGCGCTTCCCCCCGCGCTTCGCTCGCCCTCTTCCAGGCCGGTCGCGGCCTCGCTTGGCTGCGCGGTGCTGATTATGTTTCGCCTGATCTGATTCAAGAAATTTTCCACGACGCCCTTCGCCATCGTGTCGGCCTCACCTACGAAGCCGAAGCGGAAGGCCTTTCTGCCGATAAGATTCTCGATCAGGTTCTGAACCGCACGGCGGTACCAGCCAAAGCCTGATCTTACGCGGGGAAGACGAGTTACACCTGACGAGCCGCGGCTCAGCAGAAAATTCGGCCTCCCGACCAAGTCCGCTCCATGTCTGTTCCCACGCCTAATCCCACCTCGCTGGTTACCTCCCAACTCGCGCTGCTCAAGCAGCTCGAATGGCGCGTGCGGCATGCCGTCGAGAATGTACTCAGCGGCGAATATCGTTCCGCTTTTCGCGGCCGGGGCATGGAGTTTGACCAAGTAGTTAAATATACCTTCGGCGACGATATTCGGGATATCGACTGGAACGTCACGGCTCGACTCGGGGAACCGTATCGCAAAAAATTCATCGAAGAGCGCGAAGTGTCACTGCTCCTCGTTTTTGAAGATAGCGTCAGTTTGCAATTTGGATCTGGCGCCCAAACTAAACGTGAGGCCCTCCTCGAACTCGCTGGGCTGGTCATGATGCTGGGCGCCGTCAACCGCGACCGCGTGGGTTTCCTGTACGCGTCACCCGCGGGCTACACCTTGAAGGAACCCGTTCGCGGCCGTGGGCAAATCTTGCACGCCGCCGCCACCCTGCTCGGCCAATCCGCTCCCGTCATCGAGAATCGCGAACTACCAACTGAAAGTTCCTTTGTGCCTTGGCGATTGCTCGCCAAAGCGGCCCCACGGCATAGCATCATGATTTGGCTCGGCGATTTTCCGCCGTGCATTGCACCTGAGGGCTGGAGTGTTTTGTCGCGGCGCTACCAGACGATGGGCTTTCGGGTCGACGACCCGTGGGAGCGCGAGCTACCCAGCGACCGAGTCCTGACCACTTATGATCCCGTGGCTGGCCGGATCGTGACGCTCAACGGGGCGACAACCGCCCAACGCACCGCGCACGCGGCTTGGGGCCAACAACGCGACGCCGCCTTCCGCGCTATTTTTCCGGCACCGCTGAGTCGGCTGGTGGTCGGCACGCATGAATCGCGCCTCGACGCGCTCGTGCGCTTTTTTCACGCCCGCATGGCAGCAGGCAAGAAACGCTGAAGTTAAAAAGTCTCCTTCGGATGATCACCCACGCCCTCTGCATCGCACCCTTAGCCCTATTTGAAGGCTATACTTTTCACGACCCGCTCTGGTTGCTGGCTTTGCTCTTGTTACCGTTGCTGATCTGGGTGCGCGGCCGCCGCGGTGCACCAGTATTGATCGTGCCTTTTGCCGCAGCTTGGCATCGCCCTTCTTTAATTCCGACCTCCCGCTGGCCGGCCGCTCTGGCCATGCTGGGACTCGTTCTGCTCATCATCGCCCTGGCGCGACCCCAAATCGTGGAAGACAAACGGGAAGTTAAACAGCAAGGCTACGACCTGATGCTAGCCATCGATCTTTCGGGTTCAATGTTAGCGGAGGATTACGAGCGCGATGGCAATCGGCTGAATCGCCTGCAAGCGATCAAGCCGGTGATTCAGGCGTTTATTTCTCAGCGGGCGAGCGACCGGATCGGCCTCGTGGTTTTCTCGGGGCGAGCTTACACGCTGGCCCCACTGACCTTTGATCATGAGTGGCTCGCGCGACAAATTGAGCGCCTCAAGATTGGTCTCATTGAAGACGGCACCGCCATCGGTGACGGTCTCGGCGTGGCGTTAACCCGCCTCGAACAAGCGGGCCGCGAGGACGGCACTAAACGTAAAGGGGCTTTCGTGGTGCTGCTCACGGACGGCGCCAATAATCGCGGTCTCCTGACGCCGGAGCAGGCGACCAATATCGCGCAGTCGCGGGGGGTGCCGGTTTACACGATTGGGGCGGGCCGCGATGGCCTCGTGCCCATGCCTGTTTTTGACGATAGCGGTAAAAAAATTGGTTATCGTCGGGCCATATCTGATCTGGATGAAAATCAGTTGCGCACGATTGCCGAATCAACGGGGGCAAAATTTTTCCGCGCGGCAGATTCCGATACTATCGAAAAATCTTTTGCCGCCATTGATCGCGCCCAAAAAATTGAATTTACCGCTAAGTCCTACCTGCTCACCACTGAACTCTTTCATTGGTTTGCCATGCCCGGCGCCGCGCTGCTTTTTATCGGCGCGCTCTTGGCCTTGCCCCCCGCTCGGCCCTTCCGGCGAAAAGCCCCTGCCAACGGAGTCACCGCTTGAGCTTTCATTCGCCCCATCTCCTCTGGCTGCTCGCCCCCTTGCTCCTGCTTTTTTCGTGGGAACTGGCCCGGCATACGGCGCGCGCCGCCACAAATTGGCCCAACATTGTGCGCGCTTGGGCCGGAGCCTTTGAAGTTTCTCTGGGCGCCAAACATACCACGGCCGAAACTCGCCCCCGCCTCTGGCTCTGGTTTGGTTTGGCCCTTTGCCTCATTGCCTTGGCCCGACCGCAATGGGGCCTAATCGAGGAGCAGGTGTTTGACCAATCGCGAGAAGTCCTCATTGCGGTCGACCTGTCTCGATCGATGCTCGCCGCCGACGTTAAGCCTTCCCGCCTCGACCGCAGCAAATTGCTCATTCAATCACTGCTCGATGGCCTCAAGGGGGAGCGCGTGGGCCTCGTACTTTTTGCCGGCACGGCTTTTCTGCAAAGCCCGCTGAGTTCTGATTATGAAATCTTGCGGGAATTTCTGCCGGCCATGAATCCGGATTATTTGCCGGAAGGAGGCTCGAACTATAAAGCGATGCTGGAGACTTCCATGCAGGCCTTCGGTACTTCTACTGCTGATCGCTATCTGATCATCTTGAGCGATGGCGAAAGTACGGACGAAGATTGGAAAAGTTTAACCGATCCATTGAAACAAAAAGGTATTCGCGTCATCGGCTTGGGCGTCGGCACCACCGCCGGATCCTTCATCACCGACGCGGGGGGAAGTTTTATCAAAGATGAACGCGGCGCCGTCGTGCTCTCGCGCTTGAACAGCGCCACGTTGCAAGAATTGGCCCAAGTAACCGGTGGCGCCTACACGGATGCCAGCGCGTGGGTTGATCTTACGAGCTTGCTGAAAAAAACTGTAGAAGCGGGTCGCAAAGGCGAGTTCTCGGAGAAAAATGCCGCGCGCCTCATGGAACGCTACCAGTGGTTTCTCGTCCCGGGGGTGCTCCTGCTCCTCATCAGTTTTTGGGCAGAATTTCCCGTGCGTCCCCGGGAGCGCGCCTTGCCGCTCGGCCCGCATCGGGGCCGGGCAGTCGCGCCAGTCACCGCGGCCCTGCTCATGCTTTTTCTAGTCATGGCGCCTTCGCCTTCCGTCTACGCAGCCGAAGGCAGCCCAGACACCCTGGCCCAACCGCTCGTCACGGCCGTCGCGCGCTTAGCTGAAAATAATACCTTAGCGGCGAGTGATTGCGCTGAGCTAGCGCAGACCACGATCACTTACGGCCAACGGGCAAAAACCGCGCAACAACATCCCCCAGAAAACGTCGTGCGGGATGCGCTGCAAGCGGTGGCCCTCGGGGAAAAACTCGCCGGCAAGGCGGCTGACTGGCCCCACTTACGGCAGGAGCTTGAAGCGCTGCTCAAAAAAGAGGAGCCACCGCCGGAAGATAAAAAGCAACAAGACCAGGATAAGAAGAAACAGGATCAGCAATCCAAGCAGGAGCAGAAAAAAGACCAATCATCGCCACAGGATCAGCAGAAATCTGACCAGCAAAAATCGGATCAACCACCGCCAACCGAACCGCCGCCCACTAAAGACAAGGATGCTTTTGGTGATATGCAGGAGCCGAAAAATCAGCCGCCAGAAAAAAAACCAACTCCGCCACCACCGCCGCCGGGGACGCAAAAAGTCGGCGGCCAGCAGGATAAAAAGCCTGATAACCAACTCCAAAATCCGGAGCTCGCCATGCCCCTCCAGAAACTCGAGCAGGTGCGCAACCAAGATTCTCCCGCCAAGCTGCAACAACTCATGCAAGGCCAACCGCAAAAGCCCAAAGCCAAGGGCAAGGATTGGTAATTCCCATGCACCGTATCATCGCCCGCTTTATCTCTTCCATCGTCGCCAGCTGCTCACGGGCGATCACCCCATCGCCATCACGTCAGCTGACGTCCATCGGCTTGCTCATGCTGCTCGCCGCCTCCTGCAACGCGCGCGCGCAATCCGTGCGCTGGGATCCGCCGGGCGGACAACTCGGCTTTAATCAGGTTTCGCAAGTCGCCCTGACATTTGAAGACTGCGAGCCCGACGGCGACCCCCGCTTGCCTAAGGTTGATGGTCTCGCTTTTGGTCAGCCCTCCCAAAGCTCGGAGACCAGCGTGGTTAATTTTCATGTCACGAGTCGCTTCTCGCTAAACTATCCGGTTCGCCCCACCAAGCGCGCGAATATCGTCATTCCTGCTTTTGAAATTAAGACCGACAAAGGAAATCTCCGCGTGGCCGCCGCCTCGTTCAACGTCGGCGACGCCACCGTGGGTAATGCGGGCACCGGCCCGGCGCTCGATGAAGTGGCATCGGCCAAATTGACGACGATTAAAAATAACTTCTGGGCCGGCGAAGTTTTTCCCATCACTTATAATCTCAACGTTGTTCGTCGTTACTTCCATTCACTCGCGACCAATGTTGAATGGCCCGCAACGCCTCTGGTAGCCGAGGACTGGAGCAAGCCTGATCCGAGCGAGATGCTCATCCGCGGCGAACGGCGCGTAGTCTCCACCCAAACGACGCGCGCCTATGCCAAACAACCCGGCCGCAGTACGCTCAAGGCTGCTACGCAAATGGTTAATTTGATGGTGGGCACCACCGGCTTTGGCCTTTTCTCGCAAGCCACCGTCGAACAACGCGCCCTTCAATCCAGTCCCCAGGATATTACGATCCAAGCGCTGCCGCCGAGCCCCGCCAATTTTTCCGGCGCGGTGGGCCAATTTACCTTCACCGCTAAAGTCGTGCCGACCTCCGCTGCGATCGGTGAGCCCGTTACCTGGACGATCGAATTGGCCGGAATCGGCAACTGGCCCGACATTACCGGCCTCCCCTCGCGAGAGGTTTCCAGTGAATTTCAAGTCGTTCAGCCAAAATCTAAACGCACCATGAAAGAGGGCGCCTTGTTCGAAGGCGGACTCAGTGAGGATGTCGTGCTCGTGCCGAGCCATCCGGGATCCTATAAATTGAAGCCAGTTAACTTCACCTATTTTGATCCCCAAGCCGGCGCCTATAAAACAATCACGAGCGAACCGGTGACCTTAACGATCACCACAGGAGCGCCGGAGACCCCGGCGCGCTCCAACCCGAGCGCGCCCGTCCAATTTTCACTTAACCCGACAGCGGCGGCTACCCCCGCTCTGCCCACCGCCACGCCACCCGTGCCGCCCGAGAATCTGCCGCGTGATCCGCTCGCAGGTCCCCGCCTAGGCGGAGTGCCGTTCCGACCTGATAACTTCTGGATCGTGGCCGCGGCTCCCGCCGTCGGCATCGTCCTGATCGCGTGGCTCAGTCTCGCGGCCCTCCGCTCCCGCGCGACGGATCCTCAGCGTCATCGCCGCCAAGCTCGCGCCCAACTCGCCGCGGCCTTAGCGGAACTTCGCGCTACGAACGGCCCACTGCCGGACAGTTCCGCCCTACGCTCTTGGCAGCAGCAAGCGGCCGCCTTGTGGGAAATACCGCACGCGGCACCCGGCACCCCGCTTCTACAGGCCTGCATCGTGGCCCACGTACAGGGCGGCGCGACTGCTCCTGACTGGGCCTCCCTCTGGAGCGAAGCCGATCGGGCCTTACATAGTCGCGAACCGAGCCTGCCCGCCGACTGGTTAACCCGAGCTGAAACCGCTCTGCAAAAAGTTCGCGTACCGGGCTGGGCGCCCTTCTCGCTTTTCGGTCTACGCAATTTATTACCTTTTGTTTTTAGCCTAACCCTGATGCTAGCGCCGCTCGCGGCTCAAGCTGACAGCGCGACTGAGGCTTATAAGCGCGGCGCGTTTTCGGCGGCGGAAACCGGCTGGCGTCAGAGCATCACGTCCACGCCAAACGATTGGACTGCCCGCCATAATCTCGGGCTCGCGCTCGGCCAACAAGACCGCTGGGCCGAAGCCACCGCCCACTGGACGAGTGCCTTTCTGCTGAACTCACGCGCAGAGACCACGCGCTGGGATCTAACCCTTGGCCTACAACGCTCCGGCTTGGCCCCCGCCGAGCTTGTTAATCTCGCCCGCGGCGAAGGTCGCTCCCGCCTCGCTCGCTACGCCACCCCCGCTGAATGGCAGCTTAGCCTCATCGGGGCCGCGCTGTTGCTCGCCGCTGCCCTCAGCGGATTACTCCTGCAGGGTTATCAGCGGATCGGCGCTTGGGCCAAACCCGCCGCGCTCACGGCCAGCTTATTGGCTGTGCTGCTGGCCGCTGTGGCCACTCTCAGTCTCCATACTTACGGTTCACTCGCTCATCCTGAGGCGGCTTTTGTTTGGCAGGCATCTGTACTCCGGAGCGTTCCCACGGAAGCTGATACAACGCAGAAGACTTCTCCGCTTTCCGCTGGGTCGATTGCGGTCGCGGAAAAAACTTTTCTCGGCTGGACGAAGCTCAGCTTCCCCGGTGGACAAACCGGTTGGGTTCGCACGACTG
>Ga0114978_10002214_pt1 | contig 16059 bp, 9 predicted proteins | sample S_140212_EF_Meta_FD_87027 | JGI IMG/M metagenome (GOLD analysis project Ga0114978, IMG submission 87027) | Freshwater microbial communities from Lake Simoncouche, Canada to study carbon cycling - S_140212_EF_MetaG | ecosystem: Environmental > Aquatic > Freshwater > Lake | place: Lake... | reverse complement strand
GGGAATGCGTGCGCGCATCGAGGCCGCGGGAAGACCGCCGCTCGCGTGTGGCGTAAGCGAAAGCTCCACTTCCGCTCGCACAACACCGTGGAAGTCGATGCGCTGCACAATTGCACGCACGCGCGCGCTCGTGAACTCATCGACATCCTCGAAGGCGCGATCGTCGACCAACACCACCTCCAATTGTCCACCCACGAGCTGCACGAAATCCCCCGTCGGCTCGATCGAAAGCAGGCGTGGCGCACACGCGCGACGCACCGCATGCCACGCTGGTTTTACGCGCCCCGCAACATCAACGAGCGACCAGGAGTGCCCCGCCCACACATCGTTCCACTGCCAAATGAGCGCACCCATCGAACGCGGCGCGTTGGCGCGCAACCAGCGCATGGCAACATCCATCGCCCGCGCCTGCAGATGCTGCGCTTGCGCGACATACTCATCGAATCCGCGCGCCACTCGAAATCGCGCATCAAGAAACGGCTTGTACTGAAAGTCGTCGCCGCCCCAAGCTTTTTGCCGAAGTTTCAACGCCTCGCTCGAGATCATCAATGCTTCAGGCGGAAACGATTCGCGAAGCGTTGCGATGCACGGCGGCGACTGATGACCGAATTCGCTTGAAAATCGCGGCAGAATCGTGCGGTATCCCTCGATCTTCGCCTCGGCGTCCCATGTGTGGCGGTCGCCGTGATCGCAGTCGTTGGGATGAAGCTCCATCGAGCCTGAGTACGGACTCTCCGCCCAATACGGCGTGCCAGGATCATGAGCCGCGACTGCCGCAGGCAGCGTCTCCAACCAATACTTGCGCCCCCACGACTGCCCTTCTTGTAGTCGATCCTTCCAACCCCAACTCCACCACGCAAGAATGTCCTCGTTTCCGCCGCACCAGAGCGCCATCGATGGATGACGCGAAAGACGTCGCACCTGATGATCGGCCTCGCGAGCAACCAGCGACGCAAATGGCTCGTCTTCGGGATAGGTCGCGCATGCGAACATGAAGTCCTGCCACACGAGAATTCCCAGCTCGTCGCAAGCGTTGTAGAACGCATGCGGCATGTACTTTCCACCGCCCCATACCCGCACCATGTTGAAGCCAGTGGCGCGGTAAAGCTGCATTTCCTCGCGCCAATCGCGCACATGAGTGCCGTCAAGCAGCGTCGGGATGAAGTTTGCGCCCTTCGCGAACATGGGCTTGCCATTGACGATGAAGCGAAATCCTCGGCCGATGTCGTCGAGGCTCGTGTCGAGTTCGATGTTGCGCAGCGCAAAGCGCGCCTGCCTTCCATCCAAAAAGCCATCAACCATCGACTTGCCTTCCCACGCGATCGCCTGCGCCATCCAACTACAACCGCGACGCGAACCGCGCTCCCACGGCTGCCAGAGTCGCTTGGGCCGCACCGTGACCGATCGACATCCATCCTCAAGTTCGAAATGCTCGCCATCAGGTCCGTCGATGAGGCAAGTCACGCGACAACGAGCGGGATTAAGGTCGCCGCGCACATCGAGCGAAATCGTGCACGATCCATCGCGATTCCAACGCTGCGCAACCGAGATCGGCTCGATGCGCGCGTCATCCCAACAGATGAAATTCGCCGCGGAGAAACCGACACCAGGAACGCGCGGACCCCAATCCCAGCCGAAGCTACACGCAGGAACGCGGGCGAAGCAAAACGGCGTCCAATCACCGTTCACTGGCCGCGCACCGAGTTGCTGCTCCCAGCGCAGCACTTCATTGACCGGCGCCTTGAAGCGAAGCTCGAGCAACGCGGAACTTGCGCGAAGTTCGTCGGGAATGTGCGCCTCGAACGGCACAAACGCACTCATGTGCATGCCCAACGAAACACCGCCGAGCACGACCTCGCAGGTTCCGTCGATCGTTCCAATGCGCAGCGCGCAATGACGACCTTGTGAACGCGGCGGAATATGCAGCGAACACGCGAAACTCCAATCGGTGCGGCCGACCCACTCACTGTCGAGCTCGGCGCGCAACGGATCAATCGGTTGCTGAATGCCCGCGCGAGAAAGCGCCGCGTGGATCGAACTCGTCGCCCCGCGCGCGATGCTGAAAGTGCCGATGCCGCGTGTGACTCCATCGCCGCCCGTGGCAGTCGCGGTCCAACCATCTCTGCGCACGCCGATCGAATGGCGCAATTCAGCCATGATCTTCCCCGCCACCCGTTGGCCGATTGCGCACAGTTCCATCATCGCCCGCGTCGGCGCGACGCTTCTCGAGCAATTCGAACATGCGGCGAAGGTCGCGCACTCCACCGATGGAAAACCAGATCACCACGCTCGTACCCACGATGAGCGTGAAGTAGGTGTACCCGTGCCAGAATCCCAGCCACGCCGAGTCGACGGGCGGCTTGCCGAACAGAAGAAATGGCGTGACAACGGCGAACAGAAGCGTGCCCGCGATCGGCCACGACAGCGTGATCCAAGTGACCGCGCGATCCCAACCTGTGAAATTGTGATCGATGCCGATCTTCTCCCAAATGCTGCGTTTCTGATCGATCTGGATGGCGGCTTCCTCATCGTCGGCCACGCGGAACTTTCCACGATGCAGCAATCGATCAAGATCGAAATTCGCAGGTCGCACCAGCGCAAGCGTGGTGTAGACCGACGCGGCGGCCGCCATGGCGAAGAAGCCGAGCAACTGGCCGTTGAAGCTCTTGATCCACATGAGCAACGCATACAGCGACGGCAGCGATTGCTCGCATGACTTCCAAACACCAGTGAATTCATGCACAAAGAGGCCGATGGCCGCAATCGTAACGCCCGTGAGCATGCCGCCCCACGCCGACGCGCGTCCACCGATGCGTGTGTAAAGGCCACCGATGATTGCGCAGCCGGCACCCGCGTAAAACAGGCTCGCGGAGAGATTGCAGTACATCGCGATGCGTTGGTCGGGCGAACGGAAAGTCGCACTGAAGAAGAAGCCCCAGCAAGCCACGAGAAAGATTGCGAACTTGATCAGCCGAATATGCGCCTTCGGCGAAAGCTCGCCGAAACCCATGCGCTGGCGCACGGGCATGATCACATCCTGCACCAAGATCGAGCCCCACGAGTGGAGATATGCATTGTCGGTGCCGAGATACGCGCCAAACATCGCGGCGATCACAAAGCCGAGCAGCCCCGCAGGAAGCATGAGCCCGAGCGCAACCGGCGTGCGCAATTCACTGACTTGCGAAGCCGGAAGCGCTGCGACAGCCTCGCGCACCGCCGCGCCCGCTTCCGCATAAGCAGGATTTTCCAGCAGCGTCCGAATGCACAACGGCAACACCAGCGTCACCAGCATCAACACGCGGAAGCGCCAACCATTGAGGATGTTCGCCATCTTCGCTTCGTGCGGCGTTGCAGCGGCGGCGTTGTATCCCTGGTCGCCCTGCCATGCCTTCGCGGTGTAAAGAATGAGAACGGCTTGGATTCCCCAGTAAGCGACATTGAAATTTTCCTCCGCCTTCAGCGAGGAAGGCGCAGGATTCACCAGTGATTTTCCGTCACCCACCGAAAGCAGCGTGGTGCTGAGATCGCTCCAAGGGAACTTCCAGATGAGGAAGAGCGTGAGCGCTGCGAACACCAGATTGCAGAACACACCTTGCAGAAAGTCGGTCACCATCACCGTGACCTGTCCACCGAGAAAGATGAAAAACAGCGCCGTCGAAAGCATCATCACCATGAACACGAGATAGGTGTCGAGCATGGTTCCCGCGAGCATGAAATGCGACGGAAGCCCCATGAGGTGAATGAGAAAACGCGCGCTGATGCCTGGAAAGACGCCATAGTTCAAGAGACCGGCGACGAAGGCGAGCCCGCCACAGAAGATGCGGAAGTTGCGGTCGTAGCGCTGCTCGAGAAACTGTGCGAGGGTCAGCGCGCGCGTGCGACGGAAGCGATACGCAACCCAACCGGTCAGCGCGAGAAAGATCATGATCGGACCTTCGCTCAGGCCCCACCACACCGAGGTGTATCCCACATCGTAATTTTGCTGGAAAAACCAGGCAAGCGTGATCAATCCGATCGACGCGCGCGCATCGGCGAGCGCGATGAGGTAACGGCCGGCGCAACGATTGGCGGCAAGAAAGCCAGCGACGCTTTGGCCGTACTTACGCGTGCGGATTCCGACAACCGCAAGCGCGGCCACCAGAACGATCGGAAGAAGCCAGTCGAACAGAGACAGATGCATCGCCGCAGGATAACGCCTGCGCCGCGCTCACTCGACGCGCAGGGTGACGATCTCAAACGGCTTCATGCGCAGGAGCGTGGCCGCGCCCTTGGAATGCCTGAGATCCTCGCGGGAAAGCGACTTCTCCAAGAGGTCGACCGACGACACTTTGCTCGCATCGATGTTCCAGAAGACCTGCACATCGCCGCGCGCGCCACGCGTTTCGACAAGGCGCAAGATGCGACCACGGCCGTCCTCCGCCGGCTTCCATGCGGCAATCTCCACGCGCATCGATGCGGCTGCGAGCACATCGAATGGCGCCCATGCGCCGCGCAAAATGCCCTTGCGGCCCTTGGTCAACGCCAGCGCGCGCATTGGCTCGCGGAACATCTCGGCCGCGCAATCGACATCCGCCTCACGCCAATCGCCGGCGTGCGGCATGATGGCGTAGTTGAAAGCGTGCTCGCCACGGTCGCAGGTCGGATCGGGAAACAGCGGGCTTTTGAGCAGCGAGAGCCCGAGCGTCGCGCCATCCGCCGTCGCGATCGCGCTGCGTCCGTAGCGGCCATCGTCAAGCAACGCGACTCCGAAACCAGGCTCGGCGACATCCATCCACGCGTGGCCAGGAACCTCGAAACGCGCCTCTTCCCAACTCGTGTTGCGATGGATCGGCCGCTCGATCGCGCCGAACTGCGAGCCAAACCAGGCATGACGCGCCCGCACCGCGCAGGGAAACAGCGCGCGAAGCAACTGCTGCGATTCGCGCCAATCGACCTCGGTGCGAATCTCGAGCCGACCACTTCCCGCATCGAGGCGATAGGTCTGCCAAATCCTGCTCTTTGCGCCAATCGCGCGCTCGACGCGCATCTCGCCACGCAGCGGATGCGCTTGAGCGACGGCGATTTCGCAGTCGTCGTCGATCATGAGGCACTTGTCGAAATAGTCGCGATCGGTGTCCCACGCCTCCCAGCGACGCGGACGATCTTCGTACATGGCAAGTTGATTCATCGGCATCGGGCGACCGCGCGCATCGCGCATGTTGGCAAGTCGGCGCGTTGGAAGATGCTCGAGCTCAGCAACACGACCGGCGAGATCGATGAACGCGCGGACGGTGCCGTTTGAAAGCGTCACGCCGCGCTTGGTCGCCTTCACCACGACGGCGGGCGGAAGCGGCCCGATCTCGGCAGCATCAATGAGTTTCATGCCCAGCGCGGGCACATCGTTCACTTCGATCAACGCCTCGCCGACCTCGACCACTCCACAGCGCCGCTTCGACGCCGTGTTGCGCACCAAGACGGGGTTGCGCATCGCGCGGGTGTCGGCGATTTTGGCGAACGCCGTCTCGAGCCGATCACGCTCACCAACCGCCACCTGCGAAATCGCGACATGGTCTGCGCGAGCGTCCTTGTAGACGATCTCGATCGACGAACCAGGAAGGATGTCGTGGAACTGATTGAGAAGCAGCGTCTTCCATGCGCGATCCAACCGGCCGCGAAACGCCGACAGATTCTTCGCATCGGTTGCGCGCGAGGCGCTCGGCAACGAGCACGCCAACGCCTCCACATCGCGCAACGCGCTTTCCGCAAGGCGATTCTGCCGCTTCAACCAGGCCTGGCTGGTGTAGGTCCCGCGGTGCAACTCGAGATAGAGCTCGCCGTCCCAAGACGCCAACGGACGACCCGCGCTCTCAAGCGCTTCGCGTCCGGCGTGGAGGCGACCACAGAAGACATCGACGCGATGCTGCTCGAAACGCGGCAATCCAGCGCAATCCGCAGCGAGTTCAGCCCGCGCGATTTGCCAATCGGTCGGACCTCCGCCACCGTCGCCGAAGCCAAACGGCTGCAGCCACATCGGAATGGCGCTGGCAAAGAAACTCTGTCCATCCTGGACAATGAGGTTCTTTTCGCCGTAAAGCATGTCCTTCGGTTCGATCGACGAGTTGTAGTTGTGCCCCGGTGTGAGGTGCGTGAGAAGTTCGGTGCCGTCGAGGCCGCGCCACATGAAGGTGACATGGGGAAACTTGTTCGTCTCGCACCAGCTCATCTTGTTGGTGATGAAGGTGTCGAGTCCACCAAGCCGTGCGATCTGCGGAAGACAGGGCGGGAAGCCGAAAGTGTCGGGTAGATACAGGAAGCGCTGCTTTCCTGCTGCGCCGAAATGCTCGGTCCAGAAGCCAGTTCCATGCACGATCTGTCGCACGAAACTCTCGCCCGATGGACAAGTGCAATCGGGCTCGATCCACATGGCGCCGCCAGGTTCCCATCGCCCTTCCTGCACGCGCTTGGCAATCTGCGCGAACACTTCGGGTGCGTCTTCCTTCACATACTCGTACTGCTGTGCCTGCGAGCAGAGAAAGTGAAAGTCAGCAAAGCGCTCTTGAAGGCGCAGGACATTGGAGAAGCTGCGCACGCACTTGCGGCGGGTCTCGCGCAGTGGCCAGAGCCAGGCGGTGTCGATGTGGGCGTGACCAACGGCGACGCACGCCGTCGCAGCCTCATGCGCGCCACCTCGCACGAGTTCGTCGAGCGCCGATGCCGTTTCCTCCATGCCGGGCACGGGATCCTGCGCATCGATGCACGCGTGAAAATCACGCAGCCCGTTGGCGATTTCGGTTGCGCGCGGCGAGTCTTCCGGAAGCGCCAGCATCAGTCGACGCAGGAAATCCCAGGCTTGCGCGTATCGCCAGGCCGCTTCGTCCACCACGACCAACTCCGCGCTCTCAAGCCGACCTGGCTTGGGCTCGCGCCATCGCGCTTGCAGCTCAGGGTGATCCCACCAAAAGGTCGAGATCCCCAGCGGAAGATTGCACGCGCCTTCGACGAACAGGTCGATTTTCTCGCCGCCCCGCGCGCCGGCCCGTGCGCCAGCACCCGCGCCCGCCGACCAGAGAAACGCGAGGTCGCGGTATGGATCAAATCCCTGAAACGCCACGCCATCACGCCAGAGTGTGCCTTCACTGCCGCAGGAAAACCGCAGCGCCACTGTGTGACCGCGCATCTCCGCTGGAACTCGCCCTTGCAATCTGAACCACGCCGTCGACCAGACTGGTCCCCAGCGTAGACCGATGTCCACTGGCCGATACTGAGCGCGTTTCGCCTCGGCGAGCGAAGGATGCCCGCCCTCGAGGCCCGAACCTGGCGCTTGCCAAATGCCTACTTTGAGCGGGTTTCGCAGCGGAAATACCCGCGGCAGCAAAACCTCGTTGTGGAAACCTTCGTAGCGAATGGCCGCATATTGGAGATTAGGAAGCACCGGCGCATCCTACCCAAGCTCGCGCGGAGAAACCGACGACGATTGATTCGTAACATGGCGTCCATGCGTACGACCCCGACCCTCAGAGTTTCGATTGTCCTCGCCACGCTCGCCGTCACGGCCGTGGCATGCGCGGCAGGTCCCGCCACCATCGCGTCGGCCATGCCCGAGTCGCGCGCCACCACCATTGCCATCGGAGTGGCGCACATCACCGGGCTGGCCATTTCGCCGCTTCTGGTTCTGGTCGCGCTTGGTTGGACCGAATTCCTCAACGCGGGTGGCTTCAGCGCAACCGCGCTGCCGATCTACGCCAATCCATGGTTGCTCATCCCTTGCTCCGTGGTGCTTGCGCTCGCACTCGCCAAAAAGTGCGTTGCCCCAGCGATTCCACTGCCTATCCGCAAGTTGTTCGACGCCGGCGAGTATCTCGAGGCGAAGGTTTCCGCGTTGGTCGCGGCGGGCGTACTGCTCCCGAGCATCATTGCGACCATGGCGGCGGCGGCGAGCGTGGCATCCGCGACTGGCGGCGACGCATCGGCGCAATCCGCTGGATTCACAGCCGATTGGGCGGTTTACCTCTGGATGGTTCCCGCGGTGCTGGTCGTCTTCGGCGCCGTGTGGATCACCTTCCACGCCGTCGACGCGCTGATCGTGCTCAGCCCGTTCGCGCTCATCGACACCCTGCTCGTTGCGCTGCGCGCCAGCGTGTTGGCGATGCTCGGGCTTTCGCTTCTTGTGAGCCCAATCCTTGCGTTGTTGCTGTGCGCACCGATCATCCTGCTCTCGCTTATGTTCGCCGGATGGTGCGTTCGCCTTGACATGTTTGCGCTCTGCGTTGCGCTTGATCTGCTGTTTGCGCGCGCAAAGCGCTCTGATCCGTCACGCGGACCCATGCGTGCCTTCCTCGCCACCCGTGGTCATGGAGCGCCGATTCGAACCATGGGCCACGCGCAACCCGATCCTGCTGGAATTGCGTTCACCTATCGACCGTTGTTTCTGCTGCCACGACGCACAATCCACATCGCCGCTTCACAGCCCACTCTGGTGCGCGGAGCCATCTGGTCGACCATCATCGAACAAGCGCCCGGTGTTGCGAGCACGCAAAGACTGCTCGCGTTTCCGCCCCGCTACACGCCGCACGCCGAAACGATTGCAACGCGCTTTCGAGCCCGCCTACGCGAGGGCGTCATCCGCCGCGCTTGGCACAGCGTCCGTTCCGCAATCGCTGCGATCCTGGCGGGAAGCTCGGAATCACCCGCTTAACTGCACGCGAAACGCGGTGCGGAAAGTAGAGTGGTCGTCCCGATGTCGGACGCCGTTGCCATCATGATCGAAGTCGCGCTGCCGGCGCTCATTGCTGGAGCGATCGCGATCTTGGCGACGCTGGTCGTCGAGCGATTCGGCGGCGTCATCGGCGGAATTCTTTCCAGCGTTCCAAGCACCATCGTGCCCGCCGCGATCGGCATCTACGCCCGCAACACACATCCCGACGATTTCCGCCGCACCATGGCGTTCATTCCCGTTGGAATCCTGCTGAATGCTGGCTACCTCGTGCTTTGGCGGGTGATTCCGGCCCAAGTTGCACGGCGTACACACTCGCATCTGCTTGCTTGGACGGTCACGCTTGCGCTCGGTGCCTGGATCATCGTCGCGAGCCTGATCATGCTCTTGCACGACGCATTCAGGCCATCGGTCCATCAGTCGGTCACCATCGGCATCACCGCGTTCGCGGCAGGAATCGCGTTGGGCTTTGCGGCCAACCGCAAGCCGCATCCTGCGCCGCGCGGACACAACCGAGTGAGCACAATGGTGCTCATCACAAGAGGCGTCGTCGCATCAATCGCCATCGCGACGGCCATGCTGCTCTCGCGCGCCGGACTTCCCGTCGCCAGCGGCCTCGCCACCGTTTTCCCCGTCATATTCACCACCATCATGGTTGCGACTTGGCTTGCCCAAGGCGCGCATGTGACAACGGGCGCCGTCGGGCCAATGACGCTCGGCACCCTCAGCGTCAGCGCGTATGCCCTGCTCGCCTCCGTGCTGTTTCCACTGATGCCCCTCTGGATCGCAGCACTTCTCTGTTGGGTGATCGCGGTCCTGACCGTCAGTATTCCGGCCTTCCTTTTCCTGCGCCATCGCCGCCAGCGCCTCGCGCACCGGTCGGCGAACGCCTGATGCCGTGGCTCCGATAGTCATGATTTCCACAGGATCACCCAACTCGTTCGATTCTGCGGCGCAGCAATGTTTGCTTCGATAGACTGACTTCCTCGCGCCACCGTCGTCTCGTGGCACGATCAGACTGGAAGTCCTTGGAATTGGCGCAGCGCAGGCGCCGATGCGACCGAAACAAAAGATCATGACGGGCTCTTCGCTCATCCACCGCATCTTTATCTTCACCCTTGCTGGGTGGATGTTGCTGTGTTGCTGCGACAAGAAGTTACTGGCATCGGCGATCGCCAACGAACCAGCGACTGCGCGCTCTTGCTGCCAAGACAGCTGCTGCAAGCAGACAAGCGGTTCGGATGATGCCCGCGCGAGCGACCAAGGTCGACGCGAGGCACCAGCACGCCGTTGCACCGACGGCTGCTGCAATAAGATTTGCTTCGTATCTCCACCGTTCGAAGTCGATGTCGACACGATCGGAACCCTGCCTCTCTTCGCGATGTTCCCAGAGATTGGCGTTGATTCGGTCGCGGCAGCGGTCGAGGTCGCGCGGTCGCGGTTCAATCGCTCCGATGGCGAGCCTCCCCCGCGGCTTGTGCTGATTCTCTCCGCACGCATCCGGATCTAAACGACCACGCGCCATTGAACGCGTGTTGTCTGTTTTTTCCGGCCTCGTGGCGAGAACCTCATGCCAAACTCAACATTCAAATCGGTTGTGCCCATGGTGGCGCGGACGCTCGTCCCCGCGATGGTCCTGACAATCGCAGCCCTTTCCATCGGCTGTGCTTCACGCGAAAAGGTCGCGCCGATGCAGACAGTCGCTGTGCCCGTCGCCGCAAACATCGATGCCGATGAGGCCGCCGCTCGGGCAGTCAGCGTTTCGCCTCGAGTACGCGCTGCGGCACTGCGCCTCGACGCAGCGCGCGCGCGAGCAACGGCGACCGCACTGCCGCCAGATCCAACCATCGCTATCAGCCTGGGCATTCCGATCGACGGTCTTGGTGGAACCGCAATTTCCGCTTCCATCATGCAGGGAATCGGCTGGCTGCTCGCAAAAGAAGCGTTCATCGACGCCGCAGCGCGTGAGCGTGATGTCGCCGCGCACGAATTGATCGGCGCAAGCGTCGAAACCGCCGCCGAGGCGCGACGCCTCCTCCGTTCGCTGATTGCGGCGCGCGTTGTGACCACCGCATCGCGAGTGGCGATGGATGCGCGCGAAGCTCGCAGCGCCATCGAGCGCTCACGCCTTGAACTCGGCGAAACCTCCACCGCAAAATCCCTCGGCATCGAGCGCGACGCACTCATCGCCAAGTTCATGCTCAACGCAGCGGAACTCGAGGAGCACGAGTTGTCGGTCTCGTTGGCATCAATCCTCGCCGTCGACCCGCTGCCCGGCCTGATCGATGCTGATATCGCTGCGGATTTTTCTACTGCCGTTACTTCGCTCGAGGTCATCCGCGCCCGAGCGCAGGTCGCGCGTGCCGAAGCGGTGTTCGCATTGGCCGACTCGCCGCTCGGCGCCGATGCGCGCGCGGGAGGAGGATTCATGCGTGATCTCGAGGGTCGCGAATCGATCGCGGGAACGCTCGAGATCGGGCTTCCGATCTTCCGTCGCTCCTATGAACTTCAGGCTCTACGCGCTGATGCAGACGCCGCGCACGCCGAGCTCGCCGAGGCCGAGCGCCTGACTTCCATTGAGAACGACCACGCGCGCACGCGGGTTTCTAGCGCGCGCACGAACCTCGCGCTCGCGGTGAACGGCGTTCACAACGCGCAAACCGAGCGTGAAATCACACAGCGCTCTCACTCCAATGGCGAGGCCTCTCTCGCCGATCTCACCGACGCGCGCGTGATCGAGGCGGAGGCGCAAGCGCTTTGCGCCACCCGACGCCGCGAAGTTGCCGATGCGATCGCACGCCTTGAGTCGCGCGCATTCAAGACGGAAGCCGACGAGCAATCGCGCGATAGGCAGCAAGCGCAGAAGCAACCACAGACCGAATCATCGAGCGGAGCCGCGCAATGACCACCAAACAACGCTTTCCCGCATCCCGTTTCATTGCCCGCTACTTGGTTCCTGCACTGATCCTCGTCACCGCGGCCGCACTGTTGGCGGTGACTGGTTGGCGCGCGCTTGAGCGTCTACCCGCTGTCCGCGTTTCGCCGGTTGCCATCATCGCTTCGCAGCGGTCATCCACGCGCGTCGATGGCGGATTGCAGGCGCCAGGTTGGATCGAACCAGCGCCCTACGCTATCGAAATCCGCGCACTGCGCGAAGGTGTGGTCGAGGAACTGCGCGTGCTCGAGGGAGCGCGCGTTGCCAAGGGTGACCTCTTGGTGACCCTCGAACGGCGCGCCGAACAGGTTGCAGTTGCGCGGGAAACCGCTGGATTTCAACTCGCCGAGGCGCAAGTGCAGTCGAGCGCTGCCGCCTTGCACGCAGCCGAGCGCACACTCACGCTCGCACTGGACGCCGACCGTGGAGTGCGCAGCGCCGACGCCGCGCTCAGCGAAGCCGAGGCGATGCGCGCGAAACTCGTAGCCGACATGAAGGAAGCCGATTCAATGGCCGCCGAGGCGCGCGACGAGTATGCGCAAAAGCTGAAGCTCGTCGATAGCGGCGCGTTCAGCGCAGGCGATGCGCGCCGATTGGGTCTCCGCGCCGACGCTCTCGCGGCCAAGGCTGATTCGCTGCAGCAGGAGCGTCCCGCCCGCGATGCAAAGATCATCGCGGCGCGCGGCGATCTCGAAGCCGCGCGACTCGCTCGAACCGAGCTCATTGCCGAAACTCTCGCGCGCGACGAGGCCAAGGCCGCATTCGCCGCTGCCAACGCCTCACGCGACATCGCCGCCGCAACGCGCGATACCGCGACCATCGCCCTCGAACGCAGCGAAATCCGCGCGCCTCGCGACGGCGTCGTACTCAACCGCATCGCGCGTCCTGGATCACGCGTCGGTGGCGATGCCGACGCGCTCATCACAATCTTCGACCCCGCTTCGCTGCAGGTTCGCTGCGATGTTCCGCTGAAGGATGCAGGAAAGCTCGCTGTTGGCCTCGCGGCCGAAATTCGAGTCGATGCGTTTCCTGATCGCGTCTTTCACGGCAAGATCGTGCGCATCGTTCCGCAAAGCGACATTCAGAAAAACACCGTGCAATGCAAGGTCGAGATCGAATCGCCAGACGAGGCGCTGCGGCCGGACATGTTGGCACGCGTGCGCATCGCCACCGCAGGATCGCCTCAGCAAGCGCAGGGTGAATCCGTGGCAATCCCAGCCGAATCGCTGCGCGCGCGCGATGGAGACAGCGCGGATGTCCTCGTTGCAATGCCCGATGCCGGCGCCGCGCGCGCAGAACTTCGCCACATCAGCCTCGGCATCGATCGAGCCAATGGATGGATCGAGGTCATCGATGGCCTTTCCGCCGGCGACCGCGTGGTGATCGACGAATCGATCCGCCCCGGGTCGCGCATCAATCCCATCGAAACCGCGAAGGAGGAAACGCCATGAGCGATCACGTCGCGCGCGAGCCGTTCATCCGCTGCTCGAAGCTCACCAAGATCTATCGCAAGGGCGATCAAGAAATCGTGCCTCTGCGCGACCTCGATCTCGAGATTCCCCGCGGCGGTTTCGTATCGCTCATGGGGCCATCGGGATCAGGAAAGACAACGCTGCTCAATCTTATTGCTGGAATCGACACCGTCACCAGCGGCGCGTTGTGGATCGGCGAGCACAACCTCGCCAACATGTCGCGCGATCGTTTGGCCTCGTGGCGCGCACACGAAATCGGCATCATCTTCCAGTCGTACAACTTGGTGCCCGTGCTCACCGCCTTTGAAAATGTCGAGTTGCCTCTCTTGCTGCACAATCTCTCGCGCCGCGAGCGTTGCGCCCGCGTCGACAAGGCGCTTGCCACCGTCGGACTTGCCGATCGAGCGGGACATTTCCCAAAGCAACTTTCCGGCGGACAAGAGCAGCGGGTAGCGATTGCCCGCGCAATTGTCGCGAATCCTCCGCTCCTGCTCGCCGACGAACCAACCGGCGACCTCGACCGCGCAAGCGCCGACATGATCCTCGCGCTGCTTGATTCGTTGCATATCGAGCGCGGGTGCACGATCGTGATGGTGACACACGATCCCAACGCCGCCGCGCGCGCCGACACGCAACTCCATCTCGACAAGGGCTCGCTGGCGCGCACGCTCCATACGGCCAGTCCTGAGGCGCGAACATGATTTTTGTACGCACCGCGTTGCTCTCGCTGCGCATGCTTTCACGCAGCAGTCTTCGCGCGGCGCTCGCCGTACTTGGTATCGCTGTTGCGGTGTTGCTGCTCTGCGCCGAGCGCGCGATGCACGAAGGCGTGACCGAGGCGACCTCAGCCAACGAGCGCGATACTCGACTCATTGTTTATCGCGCCAATCGCTTCTGTCCGTTTACCAGCCGCATTCCCGAACGCTATGTCGACGACATCATGCGCATTTCTGGCGTCAAGAGCGCGATTCCGATTCAGATCGTCGTGTCGAACTGCCGCGCGAGCCTCGATGTGATTGTGTTCCGTGGCGTGCGCGCCGCCGATGCCGAGCGAACCCTCGGTCCGCGGCTGCACTTTCGCGCTGGTTCCATGCGCGAATTTCTCGGCCGCGGAGATGGCGCACTCGTCGGGAGCGCACTTGCAGAGCGTCGCCATCTCAAGGTCGGCGACCTCTTGAACTCGGCGGGCGTGGCAGTGACCGTGTGCGGGATCGTCGAGGCTGAGGGCCCGCAGGACCGCAACGCCTGCTTCGTGCAACTCCCGTTTCTGCAGTCGGCCAACGGCAGGGCGCAGGGTGGCGAGGTCACACAATTCGAAGTCGAGGTCGATGATCCGCGTCGATTGTCCGAGGTTGCCGCAGCGATCGATGAGCACTTCGCTTCCGACGCCACTCCAACATCGACACGCGCGGAAAAGGCTTTCGTCGCGCGCGCGGCCGAGGATCTCGTTGCCATCGCACGATTCGCCGGATGGCTTGGATTGGGCGCGCTCGTCGCCGTGTTCGCATTGGTGGCAAACTCGATCGTGCTATCACTCGAAGGGCGCACGCGCGAAATCGCGATTCTGCAATCGATTGGATTCAAGTCGACCGCGGTGGCATGGACGGTGCTTGTCGAAAGCACAACGCTCGCACTGCTGGGCAGCATCCTCGGCGCGGGACTCGCCTACGCGATACTGGCGTTCGGAAAGTTCGGACTCGGCGCTGAGGGCGTGCAAGTGGAGTTCAGGCCATCGATCTCGCTCTCGCTTGTCGCGATCGGTGCATCAGTTTGCGTTGGAATCGCAGCGGGCGCGGTTCCCGCAATCTCCGTTGCAAGGAGACCGATCGTGGAAGGACTCAAGACTTCCTAAGTCGAGAACGCCGCATGATTCCACGCATCAAACTCCTTCCATTCGACTACGCGATCCGCAACCTCGGTCGCTCGCCGAAGCGACTCGCCCTCGTTTGTGGCGGAAGCATGCTGGTGTCGATGCTCGTTCTCGGAGCGGTTGCGTTCGCGCGCGGGATGGACAGCGCACTTTCATCGACGGGCTTGGTGACCAATGCGCTCGTCGTCGGCTCAGGCAGCGAAGAGAGCCTTGAGCGCAGCGAAATTCCGCCGACCACCGCGAGTGTGCTGGCGGCAAGCATCGATGGACTGGCCGTGGTCGCGGGAGTTCCTGCGGTCTCGCCAGAAATTCAGGTTGCGCTTCCGCTCACGCTCGAGGGTGCGCAGAGTGAAGACGCGACCGAGGGAACCGCCGCGGCTGCGAGTTCGCGCGAGGCTCCTCCCGCGATCGTGCGTGGATTTCAGAACGAGGCGTTTCTCGTGCATCCGCAGGTGCGACTTGTGGCCGGGCGTTGGCCCGATCACGGCGCCGACGAAATTGCCGCTGCCCCGGGCGCGCTTGCCCGAGTCGCGGGCGCGCAAATCGGTACGCGGGTCATCATCGCTGGAACGCCGTTCGAGATCGTCGGCATCTTCGACGCACCCGGTACCACTATGCATGGCGAGTTCTGGATGCGCCTCGATCGCGTCGCACAGCTCACACAGCGAACAACGCATTCGTGCGTCGTTGCCGCGCTCGGCAGCGCGGATATGGACGATGTCGATGCCTTCTCCTCGTCGCGGCTCGATCTCGAAACCATTTCGATGCGCGAAAGCGCCTACTACGCGCGGCTCGGCGACTTCTTCGCGCCAATCAGGCTGTTGGTCATCGTCACGGCGTTGCTGGTTTCGAGCGGCGGAATTCTCGGCGGAATCAACGCGATGTATGCAGCGTTCTCCTCACGGGTTCGCGAGGTCGGCACGCTGCAGGCGCTGGGATTCTCGCGCAGCGCAATCGCAATCTCGCTCATTCTCGAGTCCACCGTTGCATGCGTCGCGGGCGCACTGGGCGCATGCCTCGCCGCGACGCTGTTGCTCGACGGCATCGCCATTCAGTTTTCCATGGGATCATTCGGCCTTCAAGTCGATGC
>Ga0114978_10002211_pt1 | contig 16076 bp, 7 predicted proteins | sample S_140212_EF_Meta_FD_87027 | JGI IMG/M metagenome (GOLD analysis project Ga0114978, IMG submission 87027) | Freshwater microbial communities from Lake Simoncouche, Canada to study carbon cycling - S_140212_EF_MetaG | ecosystem: Environmental > Aquatic > Freshwater > Lake | place: Lake... | reverse complement strand
TAGTTATCAAATCATTGCTACCGATGGTTGTGTCAACACGATTGCAAGTACTATTTTTAAACTTACGGTTAACACAGCGCCTACATTTACCCTTCAACCAAGAGCAACGGCATCTTTTTGTAGCAAGACTACTAATGGAAGTCCTAATAACGTAACATTAAGTGCTGCAGCTGAAAATGCAGATAAAACAACTAATAATTTGGTATATCAGTGGTATTTTAATAATACACCAATTAGTGGAGCAAACGCAACAACCTACTTAGCTTCAGCAGCAGGAACTTATTATGTGACAGTAACTAATTCTGTAACCAATTGTGGCAGTACAAAAAGTAGTTCTTCAGTGATTGCATCCTATAATTTACCAAGTGCCTCCTCATATACAGCCGATTTTGCATTGTGTTCTCCTTTAAATCAAACTAAAGTAATAACAGTTGTTCCTTTCTCGAATGACGGAACTACTCCTTCGGTTATTTGGAGTACCACCGGTGGAAATATATTAAGTAATCCTGTAAATAATAGCATTACGGTAGGACCTACCACTTCACAATATTCAGTAAACTATGATTATCAAATTTCAAATACTTGCGGTGTGTATATTTCAAAGGTGAATGTTCAAACTGAAATGAATATGCCAACAGTTACTGATTATTCACCTAGAGTACCTTCGAATAGTTTTTGTGCTGGAAATTCAATTAACCTAAGTGTTAATACCAATAGTACCGCTCCAGATTTTGCAGATTACTCTTGGAAACAAAATGGCAATATTGTGCAAAGCACTACTTTCAATAATGTAAATAAAAGAACCTATTCATCGTATATTCCCTTAGAAACAACAGCAACATCTCAAACGTTTATAGTAACCATATCAAATGTATGTGGGGCTTTGGCCACACCGCTTACGATACCCATTTCAATTAATCCAAACTTAGCTGCTAATTTTTCTATTTCGAGTTCAAATTCACAGTGTTTAGCAGGCAATCTCTTCAAATTCGTAAATACCTCTACCAATTATGATAATGCAGGTAGTCCTTCGGTAATAAATTATGTATGGGATTTTGGAGATGGACAAACTCAAAACATAACTGGACTAACAGCACCTTTTGATCATACTTATAGCACAGGCGGTGCTAAAACGGTTAGATTATTAGGTACAAATAGTTATGGATGTTCAAACTCAAAAGATATTTCCCTCACTGTTCAAACTGCTCCCATTTTTACAAAACAGCCAGTACTTGATACAACGATTTGTTCTGGATCTTCCTACCAACTAACTACAGGTGTTAATAATGGGGGTAACAGCAGTGTAAGTTATCAATGGTATTTTAACGATTTAAGTAACCCTATTACTGGTGCAACGGAAGTAAATTATACAATTGCAATCATGAGTCCTGCCAATGCGGGCAATTATATTTTGAAAGTAAACAATACTGGATGTGGATTAAATGCAATATCACTCACAGCAGCTGTTCGTTACCAAGTAGTTCCTACATCAAGCTTTACATTCTTAAACCAATCAGCTAATTATGTTACAGGTTCTACAGCAATAGCCTGTGCCAATAATTCCAACTTTAGTTTTACAGCCAATGCTCCTCCAACATCCGGTATAACCTATTTATGGAATTTTGGGGATAACACCACTGCGCTAGGTCAAAATGTTACGCATCAATTTGGAATAGGGTCGTACAATGTTAATCTTACAACTTCGGCCAATGGCTGCTCTAGTTCATCCAACGCAACCACTACCGCTATTAAAATTGATGGAGCGCCGAGCATTTCAAAAAATTTACCAACCGCCTTAATAGTAAAATCTGATAGTGCCATTAACTTATCCGTAAGTGCATTAAACAATAGTATTTCAAATGCAAGTACCCTCAATTATCAATGGTATTTTAATAGTAATATTATACCAACTGAAATTAAAAGTACCTATGACATAACAAGATCCTCCTCATCAAATGCAGGGCCCTATTATGTAAAGGTTACAAATGTTTGTGGAACGGTGATTAGTAACGTTGTAAACATTTCTATAATCAATGCCCCTTCCATTACTTTACAGCCAATAAGTCAAAGTGTATGTATTGGAAGCAATGCTAACTTAAGTGTAACAGCAACAGTAAATGATGGTTCTGTTCCTACTTATCAATGGTATTTTCAACAAACTCTGTCAAGTGGGCCACTGCCAATTGATCTAGCGGTAACTAATATTTTATCCTTAGGTTCTTTTTCACAAGCAAAGGTGGGCTACTATTATGTTGCAGTAAAAAATACCGTAGGAACAACAAATAGTAACGTAGTTTATGTAGGAGATGAAACAGTCCCTACGATAACACCGATCTTGTCATCCCCTGCAATTTTGGGTAGTATTTGTGTTAATTCGAATATTCAACTTTCATCAACTTTTGATTCAAAAAGAAAAACGACACCTACTATCTCTTGGTCACACAACAACCAAGTGATAAACAATCAAAATAGTTTACAGTTAAGCTTAAGCAACTTAAGTGTTTCTGATTCTGGCCTCTATCTTTTACAAGTTACCAATGCCTGCGGTTTAGCAAAAGACTCAGTAAGATTTTCAATACAAAATGTACCACAGTTTACAAAAAGCCCCACTAAAACTACTGCATGTGTAGATGGAAATGCTGTCCTGTCTGCATTGATTCAAAATACTACCAACAATGATTTGTATCAGTGGGTAAAAAATGGCAATGATTATAGTGGAACAGCAATGATTCAGAATGGTTCTATTTATTTTAATAATTTACAATTAAAGGATTCGGGTCTATATGCACTCAAAGTAATCAATAGTTGTGGAAGCAATATTAGTAGCAGTGCATCACTAGTGGTGGTAGGAAATCCTATTATATCTCAACAGCCAATCAATATGACAGTATGTTCCAATACGCTATTGATTGATCCGGTTATAGCCAACTCTTCAGATAATATATTAAATTATGTATGGTATAAAAATGGAGTACTCCAACCATCCTTACTTACCTCACAACTGATTTTTAATTCAATATCTTCCAGCGATGCAGGAACTTATAAAACCATTGTTACCAACGGATGTAATAATTCAGTTACTTCAAATACAATACAAATCACAGTCAAAGAATTAATCAATTTAAATTCCCAAATAGCTAACAAAACGGTTTGTGCAGGAAGCTTGCTGAATGTTGATCTCACAGGACAGTTAAATAATTTAGATAATAGTACAACATTCAATTGGAGACTAAACAATATAAATCTAAATTACACAAGTACAAATACAATTAATTTACAGAACCAAAATATAGCAAAGACAGACGCAGGTTCTTATTCCATTTTTGCAAAAAATAGTTGTGGGGCTACCCAAATAGATTTGTTTGAATTAGCGGTGAAGGGTGTCCCTTCAATAATAACCCAGCCTGTATCTGGTGTTGTTTGCGAAGGAAGTACTTTTGACAATGCGGTGGTAATTTCAAATCCTGATCAACTAGTAAACAATTATCAATGGCTAAAAAATGGCGTTCAAATTCCTGGAGCCAATGCAAGTGTTTATAACATATATAATACAACCACCTCTGATCAAGCTCAATATCAAGTAAATATTTCTAATCAATGTGGAGTCATTCAAAGTATTATTACCTCATTGCAAATTAATCCAAAGCCAATTTTGCAAATACAAGCGACTACTCCTATTAGTCAATGTTTTAATGGAAATAGTTTCAATTTTAATAGCATTATTCAATTGGCTGATAATTCGACACCACTTATTAATTGGAACTTTGGAGATGGCGCATCTAGTAGTCTAGCAACTGTGCAGCACTCTTACAATACTTCAAACATTTTTAATGTTGAACTTTCTGCTATTTCTTCAAAAGGATGTGTAGGAAATACTTCAAAAATTATTTATGTAAACGGATCACCTTTTATTTCTCAACAGCCTACCAATTTAAATATATGTGAAGGTGGAGCTGTTGAAATTGGTTTGCAAGTAAGACGTAATCCTAACCAACAATTTGGATATCAATGGTATTTTTCTGATCAAATTATACCCAATGGAATAGATTCAGTTTACAAAATAGCAAATTTGCAAAAAGCACAAACAGGATTTTATAAGGTGCTCATTCAAAATCAATGTGGCAATATGTTGTCAAATTCAATGGAGTTGAAAATGGCGAATATCCCTCTTGAAACAATCCCATTGGGTGATTCTTTAAAGGTCTGTGACCTAACAGCTATCACTTTAAAACCATCCATTTATTCAATATTACCTACTACTTTCCAATGGTATAAAAATGACCTACCTATCATTGGTCAAACGAATGACTCATTGCTATTTCGCAATTTTACCACTAACAATAATGGAAAATATTATGCTGCTGTTAAAAATAATTGTGGACTCATTGCTACATCTACCATTAAATTAATTGATAGGGTAGCACCAATTTCAACCCAAGTGGCTACATCAGATACCATCTGTCATGGATCAAGTATTTCTTTAACTTATAATAAAACAAGCTTACTGAATAATGATGATACAACCACCTATAGCTGGTACAAAGATGGTCAGCTTCTAAACTTTAATAAAGAGAAATTATCTATTCCTTCTTTTAATTACAGCGATGTTGGTGCTTACAATTTAAAATTGGGTAATAATTGTGGGTTTATACAAATCCCAATTGCCAATTTGGTTATGAACTACCCTAAAATTGGTTTTAAGGTTGATACAATAAATGCTTGTACAGGAAGTCTATCAGTTCATTTAGTGGATACCACTAAGGGCTTGTTTAATATTGTACATAATTATTGGTATAGTCCTTTAAATTCCTTGATTTTAAAAGATGCAAGTATTGTAGACCAAATTTTTACTCAACCGGGTAAATATAAAATTTTACATGCTATTACTGATACCAAAGGATGTTCTTCAGATACTATTTATCAATATGTAACCAACTATGGCAAACCTACTGCCTCATTTACAATTAATGATACCTGTTATACTTTACAATCAATACCTATTAACAGCTCTACTCTAGGATTTGGTAGTTCAAGATTTACTAAATTCACTTGGAATTTTGGTGACACGACAATCGTAACCAATAAATATGTAGCCCCTAACTATTTATTTAAAACTCCTGGTCAGAAAAAAATATCTCTTACTGTTACAGCTGATAGTAGTTGTGTATCAGATACGATCTCTAAATCATTTATGGTATTCGGAAATCCAGTATCAAAATTTTCTATTAAAGATACATGCCAAGGATTTCCAGCAAATATGTTTGGTAATTCTTTCACAAAATATCTACCAGACAGTATAGGACAAGTGATTTGGAATTTTGGCGACTCAACTGCAACAAGCAATTTAAAAAATCCAATACACACTTATAATCAATATGGTGCATATAAAATTAAACTAAGGGCATATAGTGCAACCTGCCCGTTCTTATATACAGATACAATTGTTAACTACACCATCGTTCACCCAAGAGATAATTTAATTTATCCAATCGTTAATGCTGTCAGATTTGAACCAAAACAACTAAATGCCTATAATGGAGGAGTCAATTATAATTGGTATCCTTTTACGGGTCTGAATGATTCTAAAATAAAGAATCCTACAACAAGCATTGATTCAGGAAAAGTGACTTATACTATTACTATTAAAGACTCTTCTGGATGCATAAATATTGATAAACAAGAAGTTTGGTCACTGCCGATCAGTCAAATTTATTCACCTACCGCATTTTCTCCAAATGGGGATGGAATCAACGATTTCTATCAACCAGTATACGTTGGAATAAAATATATTGAATACCTTAGAATTGCAGATAAAAATAATCGTCAAATATTTATTACCAACAATATGAGTGATAAATGGGATGGCACGCGCAATGGAGTTCCTCTTAATGCAGATGCTTATATTATGGATGTTTCAGGCATCGATATGCAAGGAAAACGGATTAAAAAACAAGAAGTATTTATTTTAGTAAAATAATAAAATTTAATAATTGCCTCAAATATAAAGTTGACCATTTATACATTTTGACTTTTTATAACAATAATATAAAATCTATCTAAATATGGAAAATGTTACCAACTCTTCATCAGTTAATAGGGTAGCATCAGTCGATGTTTACCGAGGTTTTGTGATGTTATTAATGATGGCTGAAATACTTTCCTTTTCCTCCGTATCAGAGGCCTTACCCGGGAATTCTTTTTGGAGCTTTATGGATATGCAACAAAGTCATGTAGAATGGACATGGCTTGTATTACACGATATGATTCAACCTTCCTTTACATTTTTAGTAGGGGTAGTATTGCCTTTTTCTCTTGAGAGTCGAAAAAACAAAGGTGCAAGTTTCGGAAGCTTGATAGGTCATACTATTAAACGTTCATTTATTCTAATATTCTTAGGCATATTTTTAAGATCGATGTATGCAAGCCAAACCAATTTTACATTTGAAGATACATTGACACAAATCGGTTTAGGCTATACATTTTTGGTACTCATTGGATTTGGTTCTCAAAGGGTACAAATTATTTCGTTGCTTGTAATTTTAATAGGGTATTGGCTTGCCTTTGTACTATATCCACTTCCTAGCCCAGACTTTGATTATGCAGCAGCAGGAGTAACGGCAGATTGGGAACATAACCTAACAGGTTTTGCTGCACACTGGAATAAAAATACCAATCTCGCTTGGGAATTTGATAAATGGTTTTTGAACTTATTTCCAAGAAAAGCTCCCTTTACAAATAACGGTGGTGGATATTCAACGCTTAGCTTTATTCCTACCTTAGGCACCATGATTTTAGGACTACTAGCTGGCAACCATTTACATTCTTCGAAAACATCTAAAGAAAAATTAAATTTCTTTATCAAAATGGGGCTTGCTCTTTTGGTAGTAGGTGTAGCACTACACATGACTGGTATTAATCCGATAATTAAACGTATTTGGACTCCAGCTTGGACGATATTTAGCGGCGGAATCTGCTTTTTATTTCTTGCATTATTTTATGGCATTGTTGATATTGCAGGAAAAAAGAAATGGTCATATTTCTTGATGGTGATAGGTGCTAACTCAATAGCAGCGTATGTTATGGCGGATGCAGGTTTTAGATCATTAATCCGGAAATCACTGTTCATACACTTTGGGAAAAATTTTGATAAGATCTTAGGCAATCCTTATGCAACTTTAGTAAGTGGAGGTATTACACTGTTTATACTTTGGCTAATTCTAAATTGGATGTATAAGAAGAAAATCTTTATTAAAATTTAGATAAACAATTTATCTATTAATAAAATAATGCAAATCGAACGATTGATAAAAAAGCTCACATCTTATTTTTATTTTTTTAAATAAAATTTACTATTCAATTTATAGCAATCTGAATAACCATGGGGGAGAATCAAACAATAAAAATATTCAACGGAAAAATTATAACCCCTGAGAAAATTATTGATGGTGGTACCATTCTAATTCAATCCAATAGAATTGAAGCTATCAGCAATGGAAATATTGAAGCTCCCGATTGTATAGAAATAGATGCCCAAGGGAAATTTATTTCACCTGGCTTCATTGATATTCATGTGCATGGTGGGGGAGGTTATGATTTTATGGATGGTAATGAGAATGCCTTTTTACAAATTGCAGAAACACATGCAAAATTTGGGACTACTTCCATGTTACCCACTACACTCACTAGTACCAAAGAGGCAATGCTTCAAATTTTAGGTGTCTATGAGAGTGCCAATAAAAATAACATCAATGGATCTCAATTTCTTGGAATGCATTTAGAAGGACCTTATATCGCAATGAGTCAAAAAGGCGCGCAAGACCCAAGGTATATTAGAGATCCTTTGCCAGAAGAGTATCAAGAAATATTATCAAAGTTTTCCTGTATTAAAAGATGGAGTGCTGCGCCTGAATTAAAGGGAGCAATAGAATTTGGAAAATATATTAAATCAAAAGGAGTACTACCCGCTTTAGCGCATACAGATGCTGTTTATGATGAAGTTGTAAAAGCATTTGAGAATGGTTATACGCTAGCTACCCATTTATATTCCGCGATGTCGGGTGTTACGAGGAGAAATTCTTTTCGATTTGCTGGTGTGGTAGAAAGTGCTTTTATCATTGATGATATGGATGTTGAAATTATAGCAGACGGTGTTCATCTTCCAGCTCCCTTATTAAAATTGGTTTATAAAATTAAAGGGGCTGATCGTACAGCATTGATAACAGATGCAATAAGACCTGCCGGAACCAATGTCAGTGAAAGTACTTTAGGAAGTATTGACAATGGTTTAAAAGTAATCATCGAAGATGGTGTAGCAAAGCTGCCCGATCGAACTGCTTTTGCAGGAAGTATTGCGACAGCAGATCGACTGGTAAGATCAATGATAAATTTAGCTGAGGTACCTCTAGAGGATGCTATTAAAATGATATCAGCTACCCCTGCGCGTATATTAGGAGTATTAGATAAAAAAGGAACCTTAACAGTAGGAAAGGATGCAGACATAATAATTTTTGACAATAATATCAATGTCTCGATGACCATGATCAACGGAAAAATTATTTATCAAAACAAGTGATCAAATTATCACAAAAAAATCTTCTGAAATTTTTATAATAGTTTTTAGCTTTTCATTCAAACCATTCCTTATTATACAATCAATTGCCAAAGAGTTTCCATTATAGATCCAAGATCTGGTTACCCTAGTACAAAATAAAATATAAGGAGCGGTAAATCTATTTAACCGTTCCTTATATTTTTAAAAAAATTACTTATACACTACGGTAAAACTCTGCGATGAACTATTAGAAGGAGTTGCCACCGAAGAAACCTTAACGGTAGCAGTACACCAATGTTGTTGTGGAAGATTTATAAACTGTAAGTTATTTACTGCAGCATTACTAGTGACAGCTGCACTTTGAGCAATGTTTGAACTATTGGATTGATCCACTAAAGTAGTTTCAATAGTGATCCCTTTTGAAGAAGGCATTATTGAAGTAAGGGTAGCCGTTACAGCATATCCATTAGTTAATGAAACACTGTTATTAGAAGCATTGATAGTAAATGCTATAGCCGTTTCAGCAGGAGTCGTTGGGGGAGTTGGAGTAGTACCTCCACCTCCATCAGAGGACTTAGAACAAGAAATAAATGAACCGACTAGGATTGGAAGAAAAGCGATTATTTTTTTCATATACATAGATTATTTACTTATGATTACACCTTCTGTTTGATTATAATTATTACCTGTAATTCTTATAAAATAATTACCTGAAGGAACATTGTCAATTGGAATAGATGTTAATTTATCTTTTGTTTTTATCAATTTAATAGTTCTTCCGTCATTGGTTACTAAACGAATATCAATCGTTGTGTTGGGCGCATCTTTGAACTTCACCAATAAAATAGGAGAAGCAGGATTTGGAAATACACTTGCCATATTATTGACAGTAGTAGTTGCTGGATTATTGAGTGCCGTGACTACCAAATTAAAACTATCACTTATTGTATTGCAACCCTCCACATTGGTGATCTGGATTTTATAAGAACCAATAGCAGTAGGTTTATAACTTACCGTTGTTGCACCAAATAAAGAAACATTGTTTAGAAACCATTGGAAAGAAGTCGCTGTTGAATTGGTCGATAAATTTGATCCATTCCAGCTGATTACAGGTTTAGATAAAGAGGATTTTAAAGTCACCACAGTTGAAAGAGAACCAGTTTTACAACCTACTGAATTAGTTACCGAATCACTATAAGATCCAGCGTCTGTAGCTGTAAAAGTAGCATTCGTTGCTCCTGCAATTAGGACCTTATCTTTATACCATTGGTTTCCTGATGTTGCATTACTACTTAATATAACTGAGCCTCCTAAACAAAATGTCGTAGCAGATGCAGGGGTGATGATGGGAACAGAAGGTACTGCTGGTTGTGGTGTAACAGTTAAGCCAGTGGCTGTACTTGCGCATCCATTGGTATACTTAGAACTTACACTGTAAGCACCTGCAACAACTCCAGTAAATATACCCGAAGTATTATTATAATTTGAACCATCAATGCTAAATGTCAAACTCGTTGTGGATGAACTTACCTTAATTGTAGCGGTAGCAACACTACAACTTGGCTGTGAAGTAACACTTGCAGTAGGTGCGGTTGGTATGGGTGGTTGAGGTAAAACTGTTACACTAACAGCTGGACTAACAATATTACTTGAACTTTTAGAAGTAACACTATAAGTTCCGGCTACAACTCCAGTAAATACTCCGTTAGTGTTTGAATAGGTTATTCCATCTATACTAAATGTTAACCCTGTTGTAGGTGAGCTAACCGTAATAGTACCTGTTGCTAAAGTACAGGTGGGTTGAGCTGTTACTGTTACCGCTAAAGGTTGAATGTAAACAAACCCTACTATGCTTGCGGTTCCTACACCTGTGGTAACACTTACGCTTCCACTAGTTCCGTTTCCAACGACTGCTGCAATAGAGGTACTACTTAATACAGTAAAGGAAGTAGCAGCGGTACCTCCAAAACTAACTGCAGTGGTGCCCGTAAAATTTGTTCCGGTAATCGTTACAGTTTCTGCACTTCTTGAACTCATTGGAGTAAATGCAGTAATGGTAGGAGTATTGGCAGAAAGAAGAGTGAAACCAGTTTTAGTAGCAGTACCCAAAGGAGTAGTAATACTAACCGTACCGCTACTACCAGATCCAACTACTGCAGTAATGGTTGTACTATTTACCACAATAAAAGAAACAGCCGCAGTACCTCCAAAACTAACTGCTGTAGCACCCGTTAAATTAGTACCAGTAATCGTTACAGTGGCACCTGCAGCAGCAGAACTGGGAGTAAAAGAAGTTATAGTAGGAAAAGATTCAGAAAATCCCATAGAAGAATAAAGACCTCTTCCAAAAGTGGCGGCAATCACCATTTTATCTGAAGTTCTCATTTGTAACATATCTGTTCTTACATTCGAAAATCCAGTATTTCTAGCCGTCCAGGTAGGAGAGGTATTGCTGAAATTAGTAGTACCATAAATACCCAATTCAGTCGCTAATATTACTTCAGTAGACACATGATTTGGATTGAACATAGCCCATCTAACTGGCATATCTGGAAAATCTCCCATCTTGCTAACCCATGTTGTGCCTCCATTAGAACTATAATAAATTTTACTTGCCAATCCGTAATTAAAAAATGTTACTAATAATTCATTTTCAGTACTTCCAATTTCAATGCACGAAATAGAACCTGTAGGTAATGAACCCGTAATATCAGTTTCTGTTGGAGAACTGCCATTGGCATTCCTTAATTTGATAAGTTTTCCTGAGCCAGTACCAATAAATAAAGTAGTAGAAGAAGTTGTATAGGGTGAAACTTTAAATGCGGTAGCATCTGCAGTTAAATTGGTAACATTTAAACTGTCTAAAATTATATTTGGAGCGCTCGTAATATTTTTTACACGATAGATGCTTCCTCCTGTAGTAGGATCACTTGATTTATAAGTATAAAGCACATGTCGGTTATTGTCGTAACAAGCAGGATTGATAAAGCTACCTGTATTGTCACTCACTATCAAATCCATCAAAGTGGTATCGCCATTGCTATTGGGATAATACAAGAAAAAATTATTGTTTACATAACTCACGATCTGATAACTAGGATTTACTTGATCGATAAAACAATAACCTCCATCACCACCATACACTTGAAGAGTAGAATTAGAACTGGCCGAATTAAATTGTTGCGTGCCATTATCCTGAGCACCCGCTAAGTGATAATTATTACCAGCTGTGGGATGTATGGCAGTTGAATAAAACTGGGTAACATTGTAATTTTTATTACGAGCTAAAATATTTTTAGTAGTAGCTGAAGAGGCAATATTTGAAGAGTAAAAAACTCCTCCATCATTTCCAAAAATTACTGTAGTGGAAGAACCCGGTTTAAAACAAATAGCGTGTTGATCTGCATGTACAACCGAACAATTAAGTCCTGACCAATCCCACCATTTACCAATTTGGCCCCAACTAGCTCCAGCGTCTACAGATCTAAATAAATCGATGCCACCAATGAGTACATTTTGCGGATTATTCGGATCAACTGAAAGTGCTTGGTCATACCATACTTGCCCCCGAGTAAAATCATCCGCTGGCATATCTGAATCATTGTCTACAGGAAGAGTCATGCTTGACCAACTAACCCCATTATCAGTTGATTTGCGAAGAACAATGATTGGAGTTCCAGTACCAGTAGCAGTTTTATTTTCCATAAAACTGTAAATATAATTTGCATCCGAAGGAGCACAAGCTACAGTAACCCTGCCATTGGTTGCATTTGTAAGTGAATTAGAAAGGGTCCAAGTAGTTCCATTATCAGAATAATACACACGTCCACCACCTTGGTCAGTTCCAGTGTAATTATTTGATTTAGTTCCCACCCATATTCTATTACTAGCACTGACACTAATGGATGCTGGAACATAATTGGCATTGTTTGCAGCAATCGGCATTACTTGCGTCCAAGTAGCACCAAAATCTGCAGAGCGATACAAACCCTGACCAAATTCATCAAACCATTTGTCATAATAGTTCCCTATATCAACAGAGGCGTATATCACACCAATATTACTACCTGAAATACTTTCTCTTCGAACAATTAAATCATTCATATACCGCATTTTAGCAGTAGAAGAAATTTGATTCCAAGTACTGCCTCCATTTGTAGTCTTCCAAATTCCTGCACCAATTGAGGCTCCTACACCAAAACCTTCTCCTGTAGCAACATAAGCAATATTAGCATTGGTGGGGTCAAAGGCAATTTTTGTTACCGATAGGGTTGACCAAAAATCATTCACTTTTACCCAACCCGAATTGGCATCTGTTATATCCATATTATACCAAAGACCTCCGCTGGCACCGCCTGCCCAAACTTTATTAGCAGTAGTAGGATCCCAGGCCAATGCCCTGGTACGACCGCCTACATTATTAGGTCCCAACTCAGTCCAATTGGTAGCAGCACTAGAATTGTCTCCAGGCAATGTGGTGGCCTTGGCTCCATAATTATTATTTCTTTGAATGATACTCGGCAAAATTTCAGGGGTAGGCCTTTTTAAACTAGGATTCATGGTTCTCAAAAAGTCCTGCTCATAAGCTAGGTCTGGACGATCTGGCCTATTTTCATTTTCCTCTTCTCTTTCCTTTTTTGCCTCTCTATTTTCAGATCGTTCTATTTCTACTTCACCAGCATCGATGTCGCGCAACCTGTTTTTATAAGTATGTTGATGTAAATACAATTCATATTTCTCACGCTCAGATAATATCCTATTTTTTTTATTAATTGTCTTAGTAGACTTAGCTGGATAAGCGGATGCAACAACAGTGGCGCTACTATTATTTATTAATTTTTCACCCAATGAACCTGTCGCTAAATTGGACAATGTAGATCGATAAGCATAAAAGCCAACCAATAACAAGCAAGCAATCGCTAAACTGCTAAGTAAAATTTTTTTTCGCTTTCTCATTGGTAGGATGGCTATAATTTGGTTTGTGTAAAAATTTCTTTATAGTCTGAAATGTCAATACGGGTAGTACCTTTTTTACCCGAAAAAATAATCCAAGAGGGATAGAATTGTCGTTTTGCAAGGATTGAATCGTTTGATACTATTTGGGTAAGATTCTTATATTCACCCACTGGTTCTCCTACCGTTCGGCTAGGGGCAGATACAAAATAGCTGGATTCCAAATACAGTGTATCTCGGATGGTTCTTGTTGAAAAATTCTGTGATTTTCCATTCAGATAAAATGAATCAGCAGAATAATATTCCATCCTATTGGCAGGGATAGGTATTCTGAAAATGATTCCTCTTCCAGCACCAAGGGCTGTATGATAGGGGAAAAAAGTACCCGATAAGGGAGGGGCAGATTTTCGCGCTCCACTATTGTTATAAGCACAGGCTGATAACAATAAAAAAATAGAAGGTAGCAATGCTTTTTTAACAATATTGGAAATCATTGTGTCAAATTTAATAAATACAAGTGAATTTTAATATTTTAAAATTCCGCTGGTAACATTTATTTTAAATAACATTTATAAATTTAATAAAGTTCTTGCTTTTGAAAAAATATTGTAGTTAAATAACAATTATTTAAATCTAAAAGAACCCCTAAGAAAAAATTGGTAGGCCCAAAAAATACCTTAATTTGCTAAAAATTTTAGTAAATGGCAAAACTGCATGAAATCCAACTAATTCAATCGGAGGAGGGAAGTCCCATATTTCTACGACATTTTCCAGGATATATACAAGCGGGATTTCCATCACCCGCAGCGGATTATCTAGAGGAGATCATCGACTTAGAGCACCTTTTGAGACCGAATCCTTTATCCACCTTCATCGTACGCAATATCGGCGATTCCATGATCGATGCACATATTCTTCCCAACTCACTGCTCATCGTTGATAAGTCGGTGATTCCAACCAACAATAAAATAGTAGTAGCAGTAGTGAATGGCGAATTTTTACTCAAATATTTCATCAAAAACAGTAGTGGAATACGTTTGTTGCCAGCCAATAAAAAATATCCCCCCATCCCCATTACCGAGGGAATGGATTTCAGTATTTGGGGTACAGTAACTAAAATTATTCTTAGCGTATAACCCATGATTGCACTGGTAGATTGTAATAATTTTTATGTTTCCTGCGAGCGGCTTTTCAATCCAATGCTCGAGGGTAAACCTGTTATCGTACTTTCTAACAACGATGGTTGCGCGGTGGCCAGAAGTGAGGAAGCAAAGGCCATCGGCATTAAAATGGGTACTCCCTTGTTTATGATGGAAGCCTTGGTTAAACAACACAAGGTGGCCGTATTTAGTTCCAACTACACTCTCTACGGAGATTTGAGTAGCCGTGTGATGTCTACACTCACCCAATTTGCACCACAAATGGAAGTATACTCCATTGATGAAGCTTTTTTAGACATGACTGATATGAAAATGATGGACCTTCTGAAAATAGGTACTACCATTCGTGAAAAAGTAAAGCAAGATATTGGTATTCCAGTATGCGTTGGAATTGCACCTACTAAAACACTGGCGAAGATGGCGAATCGTTATGCAAAAAAAAAGTTGCGTACCATCGGTGTTTATTATGCTTGCAACGATTCAATGATAGACGAAATACTTCAATATACCGAAGTAGCTGATATCTGGGGGGTAGGCAGAAAATATGCCTCCTTTCTAAATAGCAATGGATTTAAAACAGCCTATGATTTAAAGCAAGCGCCCGATGATTGGATACGAAAAAATATGACAGTGCAGGGAGAGCGGCTATTGAATGAGTTAAGAGGCATCCCATCTAAAGAGTGGGAGTTCGATCCAAAGCGAAAAAAAAATATTTGCACCTCCAGATCATTTGGAAAATTACTCACCGATAAACGCACCATCCTAGAGGCAGTGAGCAACCACACTGCCTCCTGTGCCCTAAAATTGCGCAAAGAAAAAAGTTGTGCCAGCGCTGTCCTTGTATTCATCCATACCAACCCACACAAAGCAACTGAACCTCAGTATAGCCGAAGCGTTACAGTGCAATTAGAAACCGCTACCAATGATACCTCCCTACTGATCAAGCATGCGGCAATGGGCTTAGATATTATTTTCAAAACGGGTTATCGATACATGAAATGCGGGGTAATCGTATTGGATATAGTACCCGATAATGAGGTACAGCTTAGTCTGTTTATGGGTACCACAGACGGCAGAAAAAAAAAGATCTTAGAAGCACTAGATCAGGTAAATAAAAATTTCGGAAAAGATATGCTGCGCTTTGCCGTACAAGGATACAAAAAAGAATATAAATTAAAATCAGCGCATTTATCTAAACGCTACACTACTGATATCAATGAAGTATTGGAAATTGGCAGGGTGGTGAATGGTGAATGGTGAAAGATATTTAACTTTGGGCATTAAATTCGGGTTTAGGCGAACATTATACTCATTTGTCCTTTTAAATTCGGGTTTAGAAGTTTAGTCTAGTTTATTATAATTGTTTGTTCTTCTTATTTCGGGTTTAGAAGTTTAGTCTAGTTTATTATAAT
>Ga0114978_10002210_pt1 | contig 16082 bp, 16 predicted proteins | sample S_140212_EF_Meta_FD_87027 | JGI IMG/M metagenome (GOLD analysis project Ga0114978, IMG submission 87027) | Freshwater microbial communities from Lake Simoncouche, Canada to study carbon cycling - S_140212_EF_MetaG | ecosystem: Environmental > Aquatic > Freshwater > Lake | place: Lake... | reverse complement strand
GCGCCGGGGTCGCTCAGCTTGCCGCCCGGCTACAAGCTGGTCTGGGCCGATGAATTCACACAAGACGGCCTGCCCGACCCGGCGAAATGGCTGCATGACAAGTCGCGCAACAAGGACGGCTGGTACAACAACGAGCAGCAGTATTACGCCGGCCCGCGGGCTCAAAATGCTCGGGCAAGCCAGGGCAGGCTGCTGATCACCGCGATCCGCGAGGAGTTGAAAAACGAACCCGACTGGGGCGGTCAACATTACAGCTCGGCCCGCCTGATCACAAGGGGCAAGGCCGACTGGACCTATGGATTTTTCGAGATCCGCGCCAAGATGCCCTGCGGCAAGGGCACCTGGCCGGCGATCTGGACGCTGGGCAGCGCCGGCAGCTGGCCCGCTGATGGCGAGCTCGACATCCTCGAGCAGCTCGGTAAAGACCCCGAACGGATCTTCAGCACCGTGCACCGAACTGCCGGCAGCGGCGGCAATGGCGCTGGCAATGGCCGGCAGCTGCCCGATGCCTGCAAGGCTTTTCACAACTACCAGATGCTCTGGACCCGTGAGCTGATCCGCTTCGGTGTCGATGGGGTCGAGCATTTCAGCTATGCCAACCCGAAGACCGGCGTCGCGGCCTGGCCTTTCGATGCGCCGCAATTCCTGATTCTCAATCTGGCCATCGGCGGCGACCTGGGAGGTCCGGTCGACGACGCAATCTTTCCGACAACGCTGGAAGTCGACCATGTGCGTGTTTATCAGGCACCGCGATGAAGGCGGAAACGCCCAATCGTCGATGTTCATGAATTGTTAAACCAGCGCTTGCGCGGCGGGCAAGCGCTGGTATTCGCTGCTTGATTTGAGGGCCGCGGCGGCTATGCTCGCGGCTGACCTTATTCCTTGAGCTATGGATAAAAAATTCCTGCGCCTTGGCTGGTGGGCTGCCCTTCCCGGCGCAGCCACCGGCGCCCCATCGCTGCACCGGCAATTGTTCATCTGGCTGCTGCTGCCGCAGATCATCGTGTGGCTGGCAGCCGGCTTGTTCACCTACAACCTGGCGGCTCGCTATGCCAACCAGGCGGTCGACGCCACGCTGTCGCAAGCCTCAAGAGCCTTGGCCCGCCAGGTCAAACCGCAGGGCAACGGGCTGCTGATCGACTTTCCACGGGCCGCCCAGGACATCCTCGAATCCGACCCGAGCGACCGCGTGCTCTACACGGTCAGCACGCCGCCAGGGCAGTTCATCCTCGGCAACCGCAACCTGCCGCCGCTGCCGACGATCACCGATCCGGTGATGGGCGAGCCCTATTTCTACGATGGCATCTTGAACCAGCCGAATGCCGGGGCCGACAAGTCAGAGCGCGTCAGGGTGGCTGCGCTTTACTTGCGTTATGGCGATGCCGACTCACCCGGTCAGACCATGCTGGTGCAGGTGGCCCGCTCGAGCACCAACCGGGAAGAACTGGCGCGCCAGATCATGCTCGATCTGGTGCTGCCGTTGTCGGCCTTGATCGCGCTGGTGACGATGGTCGTCTGGGCCGGCATCCGCGCCGGCTTGGCGCCGCTGGCCCTGCTGCGGCGCAAGGTCGAAGGCCGGGCGCTCAATGACCTGACGCCGATCCAGCTGAATGCCGCGCCGCTCGAAGTACGTGCCTTGGCCCGGGCGATGAACACTCTGCTCGGCGAAGTCCACCACCATGTCGCTGCACAAAAACGCTTCATCAGTGATGCCGCGCACCAACTGCGAACGCCACTGGCCGGGCTGAAAAGCCAGACCGAACTGGCCTTGATGGAAGCGACCGAGCCGTCCTTGATCGCCAGGCTCAAGCGCGTGCATGAAAGCGCGGTGCGCAGCGCCCACCTGGTCAACCAGTTGCTGACCTTGGCCAGGGCCGAGCCCGAATCAGCCAGCTTGCAAAACCGCTTGCCGGTCGATCTGCGACAACTGGCGCGCGATGTCACCGCCGAGATGGTGCCGCGCGCTTTGCTGGCCGGCGTTGATCTGGGCTTTGACGAACCCGATGACGATGAGCAAGACCGGCCACCACCCCCGCCGGCCGAAGTCCGCGGCATCAGCTTGCTGCTCGGCGAGGTGCTGATCAACCTGATCGACAATGCGGTCCGCTATGCAGGACGGGGCGCGACAGTGACCGTGCGCGTGCACGGGCAAGGCAGAGAGTTGCTGCTCGAAGTTGAAGACAACGGCCCGGGCGTGCCCGAGTCCGAACGCGAGCATCTGTTCGAGCGCTTTGTGCGCGGCACCGAGGACGGCACCGGTTGCGGCCTGGGTCTGGCAATCGTGCGCGAAATCGTCGAGCGCCATTCAGGCAGCGTCGAACTGCTGCCGGTGCAGCCGACCGGCCTGCTGGCAAGGGTGAAGCTGCCGGCAGCGGCTTAAACACTGCCCGAAGAGGATTGATTTCTTGCCATCCTTTTGGTCCGCCAGCATTCTGCTCAGGCTGCCCCGATCGAATCGCGGAGAACAAGCTCGCAGGGGAACGGCAGCAAGGGCGCAACTTCCTTGCCTTCGATGGCATCGCGGACCTGGCGGGTTGCGGCCATCGCCATCAGCGGCAAGGTGGCGGTCGACAACGCAGGAAAAATCCTTGTGGCCAGGCCGAAGTTGTCAAATCCAGCAATCGACATCGTTTCCGGCATCCCGAGCCTGCGCTCATGTGCGGCCGCGATGAGGCCGGCGGCCATATCGTCTGTCATGCATTGAATTGCACTGGGTCTGTTCTTCTTTGTAAAAAGCTCGCGCCCGATGGCCAGGCCGTCGGCAAAAGCGATCCCTTTGGACTCGAAAACGATCGGCCGTATCCGGGCCTTGGCCTGTGCCGCAATCGCATCCATATAGCCCGCAAGCCGCTCGCTGAGCGCCCGGGGCATGGCCACCAGTTCCGGCGCCGTCACCCTCCGCGAGCGACCATGGCCCCAATGGTCGTAGCACAGCACCGCATAGATCCTGCAGCGCGGCAGCGACGCCACACCACATGCTCAGATCACAACCAAGCGATGGCTCAGTACGACGATGGACCCTTGGCCCTGCTGGATGAAATTCAATGGCTGCATGGTGCAGGACTCTAGCCCAAGCTTCCCAGGCAGTTTCATGCCTGGCCGGGGAATCCCGGCAGAGTCACTTCATGCTCGCCAGAGGCTCGGGCTTGCTGCGCATAATGTCACCCGCCCGCAGCCGCTGACCGCTTTCAAGCCGCGTCCGGCTGCAGCGCTGGCGCAGCCCTGCGAAATGCCTCCAGCCCGGCACAGGCCTTGTCAATCGCCGCCAGGCGAGGCCAGCGGTCGATATCAACCTTGAAGCGTCTTGCGCTTTCGATCTGCGGCACCAGGTAGACGTCAGCCAGCGTAGGCACTGCACCGTACGCGAACACACCACCCTGGCCATAGGCTTGCAGCAGCGCATCGAATGCGTCGAAACCGGCTGTAATCCAGGTCGCACACCAATCGTTCACCGCCGCATCATCGGCGCCAAAACTATGTCGCAGCGCTTCCAGGATCCGCCGGTTGTTGACCGGATGGATGTCGCAGCCAACGATAGCTGCCAGCGCCCGGATTCGGGCCCTGGCCGAAGCGTCGCCGGGCAGCAATTGCGGCATGGGGAAACGCTCCTCCAGCCATTCGATGATGGCCGGCGTCTGCGTCATCAAGGCTTCGCCGGTATCGAGGCTGGGTACCAGTTGCTGCGGATTGATGGCCTTGTATTCGGCGGACAGATGGCGCTCGATGCGCAGGTCGATGGGGACCTGCTCATAGGCGATACCCTTCAGGTTCAAGGCGATGCGCAATCGGTGCGACGTGCCGCTGCGAAAGAATCCGTATAGCTTCATGTTCAGACGCCCAGGTATTGTTGGATCAGTTCGGGTTGGTTGCGGATGGCATTGGAGTCACCGCTCCAGACCACGCGGCCCTTCTCGATCACGTGATGGCGATCCGCAAGGTCCAGCAGGCGGTTGATGTTCTTGTCGATGATGATCAGGGCCAAGCCCTCGGCTTTCAACTGTCGGATGATTCGCCAGATCTCGTCGCGGATGATGGGTGCCAGGCCCTCGGTGGCTTCGTCCAGCACCACCAAGCGCGGGTTGGTCATCAGCGCCCGACCGATCGCCAGCATCTGCTGTTCGCCGCCCGACAGCTGCGAGCCGAGGTTGCTGCGGCGCTCCTGCAAGCGCGGGAACAGCGCGTAGATGCGGTCCAGCGTCCAGGGCGTCGGCATGGGTGATCCGTCCATTTTGCGCAGCCGGGCGGTGGCAATTAGATTTTCCTCCACCGACAAATCGGTAAAGATCTGCCGGCCTTCAGGTACCAAGGCCAAGCCTTGCCGAGCAATGCTGTGCGGTGCCCGGCCATTGGCCCGCTCACCGGCGACCGTGATGTCACCTGCCAGGCAGGGCAACATGCCGAACAGGCATTTGACGGTGGTGGACCGGCCCATGCCATTGCGGCCCAGCAAGGTGATGACCTCGCCCGCGTGGACGTCGAAGGACATGTCGAACAGCACCTGCGCGCGCCCGTAGCCGGCCTGCAGACCGCGAACGGCAAGGAAGGGCTGAGTCATGTTGATCTCTTTCATACCGCCTCCTCACCCAAGTACACAGCGCGCACCTCCGGGTGATTACGAATCTCCTCCGGCGTGCCGGTGAACATCACGCGGCCGTAGACCAGCACGGTGATGCGGTCGGCGAGCGAGAACACCGCGTCCATATCGTGCTCGACCAAGACAATCGTGTAGCGACCTTTCAGCTGCTTGAGCAGGGCCGTGACCGCGAGGGACTCCTGCGCGCTCATCCCTGCCATCGGCTCGTCCAACAACAACAGGGACGGCTTGGCCGCCAAGGCCATGGCCAGCTCCAGTTGGCGACGCTGCCCGTAGGCCAGTTCACCGGCCAGCGCGTCGGTGTCCGTCGTCAAGCCCGCCAAGCCGATGGCCACTTCAGCGGCGGCGCACGCGGCAGCGTCGCCGAGCAGTGGGTGCCAGAAATCCTTGAAATTCCAGGGCGAACGGGCGACGGCCAGCGCAGCCAGCGTGGCGTTCTCCAGGACAGTGAACTCCTCGAAGATCGAGGTGATCTGGTAGGAGCGGAGCAAGCCGGCGCGTGCGCGGCGGTCAATGCTGTGCGCGGTGACATCACGGCCATCGAAATGGACACGCCCTTCAACCGGGCGCAACTCGCCACTCAGCTGATTGATCAAGGTGGTCTTGCCCGCACCATTTGGGCCAATGATGGCGTGCAACTCGCCGGGCCGGATCTCCAGCGAAACGCTGTCGGTCACCAGCAGCGAGCCGTAGCGCATCACCAGCCCTTCGGTTTTCAGTGCGGCGGCCATCAGACATGTCCTTTCTGGACGACGACGGCGTCCGGCGGCGCAGGCGCAGCTTTCGCCGCGAGCGGTTGATCCAGCCGCTGCAGCAGACCGATGAGGCCGCCCCGCCCCAGCAAGGCCATCAGCACGATGAGCGGGCCAAAGATGATCATCCAATGCTCGGTATAGCTCTTCAGCCACTCCTCGACCCCAAGAAATGCCAGCGCCCCCAGCAGCGGGCCGAACACCGTGCCCATGCCGCCCAGCACCACCATCACGATCAGGTCACCGGACACCGTCCAGGCCAGCGTACTGGGCGACGCATAAGCATTCATATTGGCCAGCAGCATGCCGGCCAAGCCGCAGATGGCACCCGACAGCACGAAGGCGGCCAGTTGCACACGGCGCGGTGCCAGCCCAATGGCTTGCACCCGCCGCGCGTTCTGCCGCGCGCCGCGCAAGGCCATGCCGAACGGCGACTGGCGCAGCTTGGCGATCCAGCCGGTCAACAACGCCAACAACAGCCAAGCGCTGCCGTAAAGCGTCAGCGATCCACCCAGATCCACACCGGCCGCAAATCGGCTGGTCGTCGCGATGGCCAGGCCATCGTCACCGCCGTACTGCTTCAGGCTGACGAGCAGGAAGTAGCCCATCTGCGCGAATGCCAGCGTGATCATGATGAAAGACATGCCCGACGTTCTCAGGCTGATGGCCCCGACCGCCAAGGCGACGACGCTGCAGACCCCCAAGCTGAGCAGCAGATGCAGCCAGCCGCTGTCGATGCCATGCGCCGCAGGCAAGGCCACGGCATAGCTGCCCAGGCCCAGAAACAGCGCATGGCCGAAGCTGACCAGACCGCCGAATCCCAAGGCCAGATTGAGCGCCGAAGCGGCAATGGCGTAAATGAGGATGCGGGTAAAGAAGGAGATCCAGAACAGCTCGCCCGCAGCCTGCGCAAGAATCGGCACGGCCAACAGGCCCGCAAACAGGATCAGCGGAACCAGCGTGGCCGGCCGCATCAATTTTGAAATCGACATGGTCATACTCCGATCAGCCACGCCGGGCCGGGAACAGTCCCTGCGGCCGCAAGGCCAAAACCAGCGCCATCAGCAGGTAGACGCTCATTGAAGCCAACGCCGGACCTGCGGCATCCGCAATGGAACGCTCGGTGATCTGGCGTAACAGCAAGGGCAGGAAGACACGCCCGGAGGTATCGACCACGCCCACGATCATGGCCGCATAAAGTGCGCCCTTGACCGAGCCGATGCCGCCGATCACGATGACGACGAGGGTCGTGATGAGCACGGGCTCGCCCATGCCGGACTGCACCGACAGCACCGGGCCCGCCATCGCTCCGGCCAAACCTGCCAGCATGGAGCCCAGGCCGAACAGCACGGCGTTCAGCAGGCCGATGTTTACGCCCAGTGCCGAGACCAGTTGTGGGTACTGCGCACCGGCGCGTATCAGCATGCCCAAGCGCGTCTTGTGAATCAGCAGATGCGAGCCCACGGCCACAGCCAACCCGACCGCGATGATGGCGAAGCGATAAGCAGGGTAGTTGAAACCGAGCAGATTCACCGTGCCGTCCAGCACCTGCGGCACCTGCACGAACAGCGGCTGCGGGCCCCAGACCATGCGCACCAGCTCGTTGAAGAACATCACCAGGCCAAAGGTCGCCAGCACATGGTCGAGGTGGTCGCGCCGGTAAAGCCGCGAGACGATGGTCAGCTCCAGCAGCATGCCGATCAGCAGCGCCGAACCGGCCGCCGCCAACAGCGCCAGGGCAAACGAGTCGGTGGCGCCATAAGCCAGCGCGCCGGCATAGGCCCCCAGCATGTAGAGCGAGCCGTGGGCCAGGTTGACGAAGCTCATGATGCCAAACACCAGCGTCAGCCCGGCGGCCAGCAAGAACAGCAGCACGCCGTACTGCAGCCCATTGAGCAGCTGCACAAGCAGCAGCGTGGCACTCATGTCAGCGCCTCAGTTCAGCGGGCATTGCTGCCCATAAGGGTCAGCATGAGCGCTCAACGGCGTGCCGACCAAGCGGGTGGAGATCTTGCCTCCATCGCGCCAGGTTTCGAAGGCGTAGTAATTCTGCACCGGCATATTGTTCTTGCCGAAACGGAACGGGCCGCGCACCGACTTGAACTCGCTGCCGGCGGCCTTGACCGCCGCCGCCAGTTTCTTGGGGTCGCCGCCGGCTATGCGCAGGGCCGCGTCGAGCAGTTGGGCCGCGTCATAGCCGGTGGCCGCGTACAAGCTGGGCGTGCGCTTGTATTTGGCTTGGAAGGCGGCGACGAAGCTCTTGTTCTCGGGCGTGTCGAGCGCCGCGTCATACATGGCACCGCTGATAGTGCCCACCGCCGCATCGCGCAACGACGGCAAGGTTGTGCCGTCCACCGTGAACACCGAGTACAGCGGCAATTTGCCCATCAGCCCGGCCTGGCTCATCTGTTTGACAAAGTTGATGCCCATGCCACCCGGGTAGAAGACGAACACCGCCTCCGGTGCCGCCGCTTGCAGCTGCGAGATCTCGGCCGAATAGTCCGGCTGGTTGACCTGGGTGTAGACCTCGTCGATCACCTGACCCTTGTAGAAGCGCTTGAAGCCAGCCAGCATGTCCTTGCCGGCCTGATAGTTGGGGGCCATCAGGTAGACCCGCTTCAAACCCTTGTCCTGGGCGAACTTGCCCATCGCCTCGGCCGCACCGTCGTTCTGCCAAGCCATCGAGAAGATGTTGGCCTTGCACTGCGCGCCAGCCAGCGGTGAGGGGCCAGCATTGGTGGCGATGGCCACCACGCCCGACTCGACCAACCGCGGCAGGCTACTCATCAACACATTGGAGAAGGACAGGCCGACGATGGCATCGACCTTGTCCTTTTCGATCAGCTTGCGTACGGCTTGCTGGCCGACTTCGGGCTTCAGCTGATCGTCCTCCTTCAGAAGCGTGAGCGGCTGGCCGCCCAACTTGCCGCCGAGCTGCTCGACCGCCAGGTTGAAACCATCGACCTGATCCTGCCCCACCAGGGCCTGCGGCCCGGACAGCGGTGCAACGATACCGATGGTGGCTGCTTGCAGCGCCATGCTGGCGGCAGCGAGTGCGACTAGCGCGGTGGCACGCAAGGTGGCCAGGTTGATTGCTGTGTTCATGTTTGTCTCCTTATCTTGATTGCTTGGATGCGCAGGGCTACTCAATCTGCAGATAGACGCGCTTGCCGACTATCTTTACCGGATAGCTGCGCAGCGCATCGATGACCGGCGCGCACATGGCGCGGCCATTGCGGACGTCGAACTTGCCCTGGTGCAGCGGACATTCGATTTCGTGGCCGTCCAGGAAGCCATCGCAGAGGCGCGCATGCCCATGCGTGCAGATGTTGTCGGTGGCATAGACGTCGTCCCCCACCGCGTAGAGGGCGATGTCACGGCCAGCCACCACCACACCGATCACATCGTCAGTGGGCAACTGATCCTGACCCAGGGCATCAACCCAGTTTTCATTGCTCATGGCGGTGCTCTCAGATGGGATAAATGATGGAGTTCGGGATCATTTCGCTGTCGTAGATGCACTGACGCGACGCGAATTTGAAGCCGCCCGGTGTGCGAACGACGATGTCGATGTAGCGGCCAACGTTGAACACCGTGCTGGGCTCGGACAACTTGGTCCGCAGCACCGCGTAGTTGGCTTCGCACTCGATACGATCAGCCTCGGCCCGGCGTATCACCGGCGTGCCGACGATGTGGCGCTGGTAGTAGGGGTCGTGGAAGAGGGTCTCCTTGATCCCGTAGATCCGGTCCTTCAGCATGCCCTTGCTGGTGAAAGACAGCGTGGCGAGCGGGAAACCGCGCTCGTAGTTTTCGCGCGGCTGCAGGCGGTAGACGCAGTCATCGATGAAGAACTCGGGCCACAGATCCCAATTGCCGGAATCGACGGCGGCCGCATAGTCGGCGTACAGCTGGTTCAGGGCCAGCCAATCCTCGAAATTGATGGATGTGCTCATGGTTCAGTCCTCCATCACTTCGCGCCAATAGCGGTACATGCCGCGTATCAGCGTTTCGGTCACCATGTGTTCGGTATCTTCGACCTCACGCCCGCCCAGTTCGGACAGTGTGCGGTGGAATGGCTTGCTCTCGAAGGCTTGCTGCGAGAACTCGATCACCTCGCCGTCGTCCGCCGAGACGAAGCCGGCCGGCCCGAACAGATTCGATTGGCGCAGCCGCCGCTCAGTCATCTCCTCGGTGTCGTCCTCGTAGCCGAAATGGGTCCAGACGAAGTCGAAACTGCCATGCCCATTTGGCTGGATGTGGCGGGTCGACACGCTGTTGACCTGCTGCTGCAGGATCACGCTCGGGAAGATCGTCGTCATCACAGCGGTTGGGCCGCCCCACCAGGGCTCGGGCACGATGTCCAGAAAGCTCGGGTCATTGAGCTGCATGGCCTCCTTGAAGCTGGAGACTTCCGTCACTTCCTCGGACTTGCCGCCGCTGCCGCGCGTCGAGATCATGGCCGCATGGCGATGGTGCTTGTCCATGCGCAATTGCGACTTGTTGTCGGCACGCCAGAGCCCGAAGGTGACGAACCAGGTGTGCAGCAGGCCCGGGTGATAGGGGTCCTTGATGTTCTCCTGCATCAGCTTCCAGTTGCCGGGAATGCGCTGGCGGTTGTAGCCCAGGATCTTGAGCTTTCGACCGTTGAACATGCGGTCGAAGTAGCCCAGGATGGTGGGGCCCATAAAGTCCTCGAAAGACTCCACCTTGTGATCGAAGGACGCGAACACGACACCGCCGCGCACGGCAACCTTCAGCTGGGTCAACGCATGATCACTGGTCTTGAAATCGGCCGGCATGCCGCCGTTCACCTTGCCGTCTTGCTTGACCCCGCGCCGGAACGGCACACCCTGCAGATCGCCCTTCAGCGTGTAGGTCCACTGGTGATAAGGGCAGACAAACTCCTTGACGTTGCCATGCCGTTCACGGCAAAAGCGCATGCCGCGGTGAGCGCAGACGTTTTCGACCACCTGGATCGCGCCGTCGTTGTCGCGCGTCATGATGACCGACCGTTCGCCCACCACGGTGCGTTTGAAGTCGCCATTGTTGGGCACTTCGGCCGCCAGCCCGACATAGCACCAATGGTTTTTGTAGAAGAAGCGCTCCAGCTCGCGCTGGTAGAGCTGTTCACTGGTATAGGCCAGGAACGGGATGCGCGAGCTGCCCTCATCTTCCCAGCGGGTTTCGCTCGGGAAGACCGTCGACGTTTGAACCATGTTTGTCTCCATTTTTTGTGGCTGCGCTGCGCAGCCTTCAGGCCGTCACGCGCACCTCGATCTGTCCGAGACCGGCAATCGCGCCGAGCATCACGTCTCCCGCCACCACTGCATTCACACCTTCCGGCGTACCGGTCATCAGCAAGTCACCGGCTTCCAGTTCCTCGTACTGAGACAGCACGGCAATCGACTCAGCCACCGACCAGATCAGCTTTGCAATGTCAGACGACTGCCGCGCCTGCCCGTTGACCGTCAAGCTGATGGAAGCCTCTGACGGATGTCCGATGTCAGCAACGCGATAGACGGCGCCGATCGGCGCGGACTGCGAGAAGGACTTTCCGAACTCCCAGGGGCGTCCCTTGTCGCGGGCTTCGAGCTGAAGGTCTCTGCGCGTCATGTCCAGGCCGACGGCATAGCCGTAGACCCATTCGAGCGCCTGCTCGACGGGGATATTGCGACCACCCTTGCCGAGCAAGACGATGAGCTCGATCTCATGGTGGAAATTCTTCGTCTGCGGCGGATAGGAAATGCTCACCGGTGCAAGCGCATCGACCACGGCGCTGGCCGGTTTCATGAAGAAGAACGGCGCTTCGCGATCGGGGTCCTTGCCCATTTCGCGGGCATGAGCGGCGTAGTTGCGGCCAACGCAATAGACGCGATTCACGGGAAATCGTTCATCGCTGTTGGCGATGGCCAGGGTATGGAGCGCTGGGGCTTCGATAGCGAGTTTCATGCAGGAGTCCTTCTGTTAATGGTTCATTGACGTTGTTCGCGCCACAGGCCCAATGCCTGTTGCACGGGGCGATCCGAGAAGCTGAACAGCAAGCTGTCGCGGTCCGCACGGACCTGCAGCTCATGCCAGGACGGCACGACGAACACATCGTTCTCCTGCAGGCGCAGCGTGAGATCGCCGATGCGCGCCTCACCGCTTCCCTCCAGGCAGACATAGACGGTGCTGTCGGTGCTGCGATAGCTGCGGGTCTCGAACCCGGCCGGCAGCCATTGCGCAAAGGAGCCGATGGTCGGCATCGGCGAGGCCCCGGTTGCCGGGTTCACATAGCGCAACTTGTGGCCCAGATGCGGATCGATGTCGCCCTTTGAAATGCCCAGCAGCGCCGCGCGGGTGCGCTCGAACGGGTAGACAAAAACACGGGTCGGATCGGCCGGCCGTGGGTAGTAGTCCACCGGCACCATGTTGGAGCCGTAACGCGCCAGCGCATCGCCCTCGGGGCGGCGCACCTGCTGACTCGTATCCTCGCTTTTCTCGGCAAAACCGGCATCGAAGAACCGCACAATTGGAATATCCAGCCCGTCCAGCCACACCACCGGATCCTTGCCCAGATTGCCGTGATCGTGAAAAGTCCAGGCCGGGGTGATGATGAAGTCGCCGCGGTGCATGGTCGTGAGCTCGCCATCGACCGCGGTGTAAGCACCTTCACCATCGAGCACCAATCGCAGTGCCGACTGGGTATGCCGATGCGCAGGGGCGACTTCACCAGGAAGTATCAGTTGCAGGCCCGCATAGAGAGATTGCGTGATCGACGAATGGCCACGCAGCGCCGGATTCTCCAGAATCAGCACGCGCCGCTCGGCCTCCGCTGCCGTGATCAGCCGGCCAGCCTCCATCACCTGCTCGCGCAACTCCGCATAACGCCACAGCGCGGCCTGCAACGGCGAGTGAGGCTGCGGCGGGACCAGGGCGCCGAGCACCTCCCACAACGGTGTCATGTTCTGGGTGCCGATGCGCGCGTAGAAAGCGGCGCGCGCGGCGCGGTCTTCGGGGCTCAAGACAGCAGCATGCATGGGGTGTCTCCTCAGGTTCCTTGGGAATAGAAAGCGTCGGCGTAGACGCGCTCGGGTTCGATGCCCTTGCGGCGCGCCAACAGCGAGGCGGCTTCCACCATCGGCGGGGAGCCGCACAGATAAGCGCGCCAACCGCGCAGGTCGCCCAGATCCTGGTCGATGACATCGGTAACCAGGCCGCAGCGGTGCAGCTTGGGGTCACCGCCCGAGGCGACAACAATATTCAGCTTCAGTCCGGTATGGTCGCGCGCAAGTTCCTGCAGCCATGACAAGCCGTAGATGTCACGCGGCGAGCGCACCCCGAAGTAGAGATGGGTCGGGTTGCTCATGCGATTTGCGATGGCGCCGCGCAGGATCGAAAGCACCGGGGCAAGGCCCGTACCACCGGCCACACAGAGCATCGGCCCTTCGTGCTTGCGACGCAGATAGGCCGATCCCAGCGGCCCGCTGACGCGCACGGCATCGCCGACCTTCAATTGTTGAGCGATGTAGCCGGTGACACGCCCGTCGGGCACGACACGAACATGAAACTCCAGATCGCCCCCCTCTAGCGGGATACCCGCCATCGAATAGGGCCTGATATGTTGCGGTGTGAACTGCAGTTGCACATACTGGCCCGGCGAAAATTCCAGCGGTTTAGCCGGCTTCAGGACCACACGCTTGATGTCATGGGTCATGTCCTCGATGGCCGTGACTGTCGCCTTCAGGATGCGAGCCGGATGCACCACGGTCTCGTCTGGCTCAGGAATCTCGATAGTGCAGGACTCGGTCAAAAAGGTTCGGCAAGCCAGCACATAGCTGTCCGCACCATCCAGCGGTCGCTGCTGCTCTTTACCACCGTCCAGCACCTCTCCCTCGATCAGCTTGCAGCGGCAGGTGCCGCAACGGCCGGCCATGCAAGAGTAAGACATCGGCACCTGGGCCGCCTGCAAGGCCTCCAACAGATTGGCTCCCGGCTCGACCTGGATGATGCGATTCAACGGTTGAATGAGGACTTCCATGCAGCTTGGCGGCCAAGTGGGTTGCGATAGGCGGCATGTTGCCCACTTGAGCTACTTCAGCCAATAGAATCCGCCGAATAGATCACATCACCAGGAATGATGTGGCGACGGAGACAAGTCATGGAGCTCGGAGACATCGACATCAACCAACTCGTGTTGTTCCACCATTTGATGGTTGAACGGCGGGTGTCGAAAGTGGCGGAACTGATGGGGCTCACACAGCCAGCGGTGAGCAATGTGCTGGCCAAACTGCGCAAGCAGTTCGGCGATGACCTGTTCGTACGGACGTCCAAGGGCATGGTGCCCACCCCGTTCGCCGAGCAGTTGGCCGAGCCGGTCGGTTATGCGCTCTCGATGATCCACAGCGGCATCAATCAGCGTGTAGAGTTTGACCCGGCCCAGGTGCAGCGTGCCATGACCATCGGCATGACCGACATCGGCGAGATCGTCTTTCTGCCACGTCTGATCGAGCGGCTCAGCCGGGCGGCGCCCGGGATCCGCTTGAACACGGTCCGCAACACCGCTGTGAATCTGCGCGACGACATGGAAGCCGGCCGCGTCGACCTTGCCATCGGCCTACTGCCGATGCTGACGTCGGGATTCTTCCAGCGGCGGCTGTTCAACCAGCGCTATGTCTGTCTATTCAGAAGCGGACATGCGGTGGAAGAGCGCAAGCTCACGCTCGACGAATTCCGCAGCGCCGGGCACCTCGTCATCGTTTCGGCCGACACCGGGCATGGCAAGGTCGACGAGCTCATCCGCAGAGCAGGCATTGACCGCATGGTGCGGCTGACCGTGCCTCACTTTGTCAGCGTCGGGCATATCCTGCAGGAGTCCGATCTCCTGGCCACCGTGCCGGAGCGCCTCGCGCAACAGCTGGCGGGCCCATTCGGCCTCAACTATCTGCCGCATCCTGTGAAACTACCGGCGATCGCGATCAATGTCTTCTGGCATGCCCAAGCGCACCGCTCGCCGGCCAATCAATGGCTGCGCGGGGTTGTCTGCGAGATGTTCGGCGACGGTCCAGGCATGGCACAAGCGATGCCTGGATGAAGGATCTGCTCCAGTTGAAAACCATGTTACCGGCAATATCCTGCCCTGCTGGCAAGGGTGAAGCTGCCGGCAGCGGGTTAACCCCTTCTAACGCAGTGTTAATTTTTCGTTAATAATTGGGCCCGCAACCTTGCTGGTCAGGCTTGCGCCAGGAGATCTCGATCGATGACAAAAGCATGCAAACCAGCGTTCAGTCGCAAAGCCTTGGCCGCAATAGCTGCGATCAACTTCATCGCCCTGCCCGTCTGCGCTGGCGAAGTTGAAGTGCTGCATTGGTGGACCAGCGGCGGCGAAGCCAAGGCCGCGCAGTCGCTCAAGGCCAGCTTGCAGTTGAAAGGACATAGCTGGAAGGATTTTGCCGTTGCAGGCGGCGGTGGCGATTCGGCGATGACGGTGCTGAAGTCGCGCGTGGTCTCAGGCAATGCGCCGGCCGCCGCGCAGATCAAGGGCCCATCGCTGCAGGATTGGGCGCGCGAAGGCGTGCTGGCCAATATCGACGATGTGGCCAAGGCCGGACATTGGGACGATCTGCTGCCCAAGGTGGTCAGCGACCAGATGAAGTTCAAGGGCAGCTATATCGCTGTGCCGGTGAATGTGCACCGCGTCAATTGGTTGTGGATCAACCCGCAGGCCTTCAAGCGCGCCGGGGCCAAAGCGCCAAACAACTGGGATGAATTCTTCCTTGCTGCCGAAGCCCTGAAAAAAGCCGGCCTGATAGCGGTCGCTCATGGCGGCCAGAACTGGCAGGACCTGACCTTGTTCGAGGATGTCGCGCTCGGCGTCGGTGGCAGTGACTTCTATCGCTTGGCGCTGGTGCAACTCGACCAGGCCGCGCTGAACAGTGCCACGATGGAAAAAGTGCTGGGCACTTTCAAGCGGGTGAAAGCCTATACCGACAAGAATTCGCCCGGCCGCGACTGGAACCTGGCCAGCGCCATGGTCATCAAGGGCGAGGCCGGCATGCAGTTCATGGGCGACTGGGCCAAGGGCGAGTTCATCGCTGCCGGCAAGGTGCCTGGCAAGGACTTCATCTGCACACCTTCTCCAGGCAGCGCCAGGGCCTTCACCTACAACATCGATTCGTTTGCGATGTTCAAGCTGAAAAACGAGGCCAATAGCTTGGCCCAGAAAGACCTCGCAGCAACCATCATGGCGCCGGAATTCCAGGAGACCTTCAGCCTCAACAAGGGTTCGATCCCGGTGCGTGTGGGCGTCAAGATGGACAAGTTCGACGAATGCGCCAAACAATCGTCGAGCGACTTCGGCAGCAGCGCCAAGGCCGGCACGCTGCTGCCCTCGATTGCGCATGGCATGGCAGTCCCTTCAGCCGTTGAAGGCGCGATCAAGGATGCGATCAGCCAATTCTGGAACAGCGACCGCATGAGCGCCCGCGAAGCGATGCAGCAGATCGCAACGGCAGCGCGGACAAAGTAGCCACCCGCCATGCATCCTCATCACCCGCCACGCAGCCCGTGGCTGCCGCGGCTTGTGATCGCGCCGACCTTCTTGCTGTCCTTCCTGTTCATCTATGGCTTGATGGCCTGGAATGGCTATCTGTCGCTGTCGGATTCACGCATGCTGCCCAGCTACGAGTTCGCCGGCTTGCAGCAATATGCTGCGCTGTTCGAATCCGAGCGCTGGTGGGTGGCGATGAAGAATCTGC
>Ga0114978_10002208_pt1 | contig 16084 bp, 10 predicted proteins | sample S_140212_EF_Meta_FD_87027 | JGI IMG/M metagenome (GOLD analysis project Ga0114978, IMG submission 87027) | Freshwater microbial communities from Lake Simoncouche, Canada to study carbon cycling - S_140212_EF_MetaG | ecosystem: Environmental > Aquatic > Freshwater > Lake | place: Lake... | reverse complement strand
TGGGTCGGGGTGTTGGGTTTCACACACCGGTTCAAGTTTTCATTTCGATATCATACCGACTTTGCAATCGGTATGGTTCGCTTCGTCGCAGGAAGCTGAGTCTCCTACTAGCCACCCCCAGCGGTTGGCTGCGGTCTCTCGGCACGTTTCTGGAAGTTGGGCATGATCGTTTCGCATTCACTGCTGATTTAGAAGGCCTTTCAACGATGCCCGTCAAAGTGAAATGTACGACTTGTGACAAGGTTCTGTCGGTCCCGGATGCTGCGCGCGGGAAGGCTGTCAAATGTCCACAATGCGACACGCGGATTTCGGTTCCCGCCGAGGATGACAGTGACAGTTCTAGTTCCAGCTCCCGGCCCCGCCCCAAATCAACGACCTCGAAGCCGAAGCCGAAAAAAGCAACGCAGGTGATCGACAGCGAAGAAGGTCTGGGAAAACTCGATCTGCGTCGGGCCGAGGATACCGAAGCCCGTATTTGTCCCAAGTGTGGCTTCGACATGCAGTATCATGACGAAGAAGACTCGGAATGCCCTGAATGTGGCTACGATACCACCGCAGGGGGGCTGGGAGTTCGAGCCAAAAAACGGGCGATGAAGGGGCCGGATCCGGCCGATTTTTATCCGGGGCTGGTAAAAGAGGCGTGGAAATTCGTTGGTCGCAACATTTTTCTCGCCTGGCGAACGGTCCTGTATACGCTGGTCTGCCTCGCGATTGCACTGAGCTGTGCCTTTCTGTACCTCTGGATTTCGATGTGGCCACCGCGCGCCTTTCTGGCGCTCTGTTTCACCATCAGCTTCCTCGTGATCCCAGGCTGGATGTGGTTTCTCGATACCGAAGTCATCAAGCTGACGCTGGAACGAAAAGACAAATTCAAAAAATTAAACTTCGACTTTTTCCTGGCGAGTGCCATGGGAGGGGCGTTTATTTTCTGGAGCATCGTCGTTCTGTTGCCACTGGTGGCACTCCCCGCCGGACTCGGTTATCTGCTGGTCAACTATTCTGGGATGCCGAGTTTTGTCTTGCCCCTTTGTGTCGGAATCGGATCGATTCCGGCGGTCTGGATGCTTCCCGTCGTCATGTCACACATGTCGATGCCGGTGCAATACAAAGGCTGGATGGTCTGGAAGATGGTCCCCGTGTGGCTCAAAAACCTGAAGCCGCTTTCGGTTTGGATCCTTTGGTTTCTGATCACCAATATTCCCAATATCGTTGGAGTCGCCACGATTGCCGCGGTCTCTGGCGAAGAGATTTCCGGCATTGTGAACATCATGGAAGAGAATGCCCGCATCGAGCGGATCAAATTTCAACGGATTCAGAATCCGAATACCAAGAAAAAAGGGGAAAAAACGCAGGTGTTGGAACCGTTGCCCGACACCCGGCCCGTGAACCTGAAGCCGCTGATTCTCCCCTGTGTGATCCTCGCCGTGATGGCACTGATCAATGGTTTTACGAGCCTGTTCAACATGCGCACCAACGGCCAGTTCACGTACTACAACAAAGCATCGCTCGAACTGGTCGACAAGCTGAAAGAGTACAAATACAAGGCGAAGGAAAAGCGGGATGAAGACGAAGACGACAAGCCAAAAACCCTTGTCCAGCAAGGTGTCGACGGCTTTAGCTTTGTGATGGTATTTGGCTTGGTGGGGCTGGTGGGGGGAATGCTGTATGGTTCCTTCACCGACGCAGGGACGACCAAAGGGATCGTCGGAGGAATGCTGATCGGCATGATCCTCTCGTGGATCGTAGCCCATATCAACGGCATCAAAGACGGCTATCAGGATAGTGCAATGTGGGGATCGTTGAACCTGATTCCCATTATTCCCGGCTTTATCTTCGTCTCGAAGAACTGGGAATATCGCCAGACCTTGTTCTTCCAGTACCTGTTCTCGATCCTCTCGGTGATTGGGATGATCATCGCCGCCTATGCGGTCGAAGTACTCCCCATCCGTTATTCCGAGAGTGCCGCAGCCCCAGCGGGCGGAGCACCCGCCGCGGGAGCACCAGGTGGAATGCAGAATCAAATGATGCCAGGACAAATGGGACCTCCAGGAGGAGCACCCGGTGGACCTCCAGGTGGCGCACCGGGGCAAATGATGGCTCCTGGCCAACCACCCTCCGGCATGCCGAACTAACAGGGACTTGGCGACCACGGCGGACGACCTGAGTTTTACCAGTTCACTGCAGGTTTCCTGCAGGGAAATGCGGGGACCACGCATCCCGCATCCCGACCCTAATTCGACGGTAATGGAGACTGACCAAGCTCTTTCAGGAATTCGTTGTGCTTGGCCGTGGCCTGCTTGATTGTCGCTTCGATGCTGACGAGCTCACGGTGCGTGGCGGACAAATCAATCTCCTCTTCGCCCACTGCCGTGCTGATGTAGCGGGAGATGTTCAGATTGAAGTCATGCTTCGCAATCTCATCCATCGGCACGCGGCGGGAGTAGCGGAGCTCTTCATTGCGGAATCGGTACGTCGCGATGATCTTGTCGATGTGATCCTTTGTCAGTTGGTTCTGGCGTTTCCCTTTCACGAAGTGCTCGGCGGCATTGATGAAGAGCACGTCGTCCGGCTTCTTGCATTTCTTGAGCACGAGGATGCAGACTGGGATACCGGTCGAGTAGAACAGGTTGGCGGGGAGGCCGATCACGGTATCAATGTGGCCCTCCTTGAGCAGCTTGGTGCGGATCCGTTCTTCGGCACCACCCCGAAAGAGGACACCGTGCGGCAGGATGATCGCCATGACTCCTTCGTCTTTGAGGAAGTGGAAACCGTGTAGCAGGAAGCCAAAGTCGGCGGCGGACTTGGGGGCGAGTCCGTGACTTTTGAATCGCACGTCATCCGCCAGCGCGTCGGTCGGTTCCCAGCGGTAGCTGAAGGGGGGATTGGCGACGATGGCGTCAAACAGTGGCTTTTTGGCGGGATTTGGCTCCCGCATCATATCCCATTCGTTGAGCAGCGTATCACCATGGAAGATCTCGAACTCCGAATTCTTCACCCCATGCAGCAGCATGTTCATTCGGGCCAGGTTGTAGGTGGTAATGTTCTTTTCCTGGCCGAAAATCTTGCCGATCGTTCCCCCGGTGTCCTTGATACATTTGCGGACGTTGAGCAGTAGTGAGACCGAGCCGCAGGCGAAGTCCAGTACCCGGTCCAAACGGGGCTTCGGTCCTGTCTTCGGTTCTTGACTGTCGAGCGCGACGATGCCGGACAGGATGCTGGAAATTTGCTGCGGCGTGTAGAACTCGCCCGCCTTCTTGCCGGAACCGGCGGCGAATTGGCCGATCAGGTATTCATAGGCATCCCCCAGCGCATCGATGTCGGTCGAGAAATCGTTCAGCCCCTCGGCGATCTTCTGGATGATCGTGCAGAGCTTGGCGTTTTTGTCCTCGTACTTCTTGCCCAGCTTGGGGGAATTCAGATCGATCTCGGAGAACAGCCCCTGGAAGGTGCTCTCGAAGGATTCGTTCTCGATGTATTTGAAGCCCTGTTGCAACGTCTCCAGCAGCGCGCCGTTCTGGGTGCGGGCCAAGTTGGCGATGCTGTTCCACAGATATGGTGGCTGGATGACGTAATGCACCTTGCGGCGCATCTGCTTTTCGAACGCGGGGACGTCGGCGACGTTATTTGCATACCACAACGCCAGCGGGACCTTGTGGGTCTCCCCGCCGACATCCGGGTAATCCCGCCGCAGTTCCTTCTTCGCCGCCGTCTCGTAGTTGTCCGAGAGATAACGCAGGAAGAGGAACGAGAGCATATAGTCGCGGAAGTCATCCGCATCCATGGCCCCGCGCAATTGGTCGGCGATACTCCACAGCGTGTTACCGAGTTGCTTTTGATTGGTTTCAGTCATTAGAACGCGATCGTTTTCGAGTTAAAGTTGCATTTTCGCAGGTCGTGTCGTACGGTGTGGGTATCGAAAGGTGAAATTCGGCTCCATGCCGTGTGATTGTTGGTTTGCTATCAATCCTCTACCTTTCGATTTTTTATGCGCTCGGAGTTCAACGGCTTGACGCTCGCGATGCAGGTTCAATTGGCGATGCTGTTTCACTGATGTGGTGGCTGAGGCTGGGTAACGTAATAAACCTAGCGGCGAATTTGTTCCTCGAACGCCGGGATGTCGTCCAAGTTATTTGCATACCGAAGACCAGCGGGACCTTACGAGTGTCCCCGCCGACCTCTTGGTGATCACGCCTCAGTTCCTTCTTCGCCGCCGTCTCGTAGTTGTCCGAGAGAGATCGCAGGAAGAGGAACGAGAGGTCGTACTCGCGAAAGTCGTCTGCATTGATCGCCCGGCGAAGATCATCGGCAATTTTCCAACGCGTGTTGCCGAGTTGTTCTTGGTGCATATTGTTCACGATGCCGGGGTGTTCTTGGGTTCGATCTGCTGACGGAGTTCTTCTGGCGAGATCTTCAAAAGTTGGCCGTCCTTGACAATTATCAGCCGGGTGCCGGTCTCGATCGCCGTCTTACGGGCTTGTAGGGCGGCACGTTCCAGGGCCGCCATGGAGCCCCGCATACCCGGGTCTTTGGCTTCGCTGATATCTCTGGTGTTCATTCGTTTTCTCCCCATTGCAACAGGATCGGGCGTTCACCGACGTTATCATAGATCGCCCACGTATCAACGGCGGACTTGTAGATTTTTTCAAAGTTGCTCCGTCCTGCGGTGAAACGACGGCGGATCACTGCTTCTGGGATGTCGTGCCCACCTTGACGGACGCGCTCGGCCACCCGCGTTACGGCTGTATCAGCATTCGGCAGGCAGAGAAAGAACAAACTCACATGGTATCCTTCCAACTGCCAATGTTTGATATGGCGTAAATAGCTGAGCCCGGCAAGCGTGGTTTCAAACGCAAAACTCACACCGTTGTGCACGCATTCTGCGATCTCCGCCAGCATCAACCTGCCCGCCTTGATCGCAGCAGTCTCGGGCGCAAAGGGCGAAAGTCCGGCCGCGATCAGGTCGGCATTGATGAATCGCAGACATTGAGCCTCGTTCGGCAGGAAAGAACGAGCAAACGTCGTTTTCCCCGCGCCGTTCGGGCCCGCAATGATGATCACCCGCTTGTTCATTGCTCACTTCCCGCTTCGAACGTCGCACTTCCCGATGGAAAAAGCTGCTGCATCAGCCCTTGTTTGTGGGTCTTGAGGGCGTCGAGCTTTTGGGTTTGCCAAGCAATGAGGGCGGCGAGGCCGTTGAGGCAGTCGCTGATGCGTTGTTGTTCTTCGGTTGAAGGGCAAGGCAAAGGGATCTGGGCAAAGTCGTCGTAATAAAGTCGCAGGCGATCTTTGGTCAAGCCCCGTGAGTGCGATGTCAACAGAAGCAATATTGCAGGTAGCTTGAACATGTATTGGAAGAAGTTTGGGACGGTGCCTTTTGCTGGTGCCAGCACAATATAAGCAGGACTTACCAAACAGTCCTCCGGCGCCACCCCCAACGCCCCTTGCCACATTCGCATCATGTTGTAGGCGATGTCATTCTTACATACCTTTTTATTTCCCGCTGCATCCTCAATGTCGTAGAAATTTCGATCCAAAGAGTCACGTCTGATCATTCCGTCGTGCATAGTCACCGAGTAAATGGGGAGGCCTGATTCACCTTTTGAAATTCGGTTTGCAAATAGCGACCGCGCCTTCCGTATTTCCCAATCCCCGGCGTTTTGGAATTCGGGGAAGCGGAGGCGGGGTTGGGTTTCGCCTTTGCGGGGGAAAAGCTGCTGCACCAGTCCTTCTTTGACGTGTTCCTTTTTAGCCTCACACGAAGGCACGAAGTCACGAAGGGTTTTGGATTTTTTCGTCATTGTTTTTTTGTCTTCCTTCGTGGCTTCGTGGCTTCGTGTCTTCGTGCGAGGCTTTCATGCTTCCTCCTGCGGATTTTGATTCACTCGCAGGCGTGAGGACTCGAACGACTGAGGACCGTTCACGATACGCTTGCAACCGTCTTTGAAGAGGGGAGCACCAAAGTTGATAAGTAGTCCGAGTGGGAGCTTTAGCAACCGGAGATAGGTGAGGACTTGTTTGGAATGGACCGGCAACAGATTTTCAACCGACTTCAGCTCGATCAGCAGTCGGTCCTCGACGATCAGGTCGGCCCGAAAACCTTCCTCAAAAGTCATCCCCATCAGCCGGATTGGGACGGGGACATGTCTTTCCACGACCAGACCTTGATCGCCGAGCATCCGGGCGAGAACGACCTCATACACGGTCTCCAGCAACCCCGGACCAGCCTCAACATGCAGTTTGTAGCCGCAATCGACCACAATCGCGGACAACTCTTCGACATCCTTTCGCGTCTTCGTCGCTGCGGGTCTATTGTTCACGGTTTGCACGGACGGATTGGTCTCACACGAAGACACGAAGTCACGAAGGTTTTCGGATTTTTTCGTCATTGGTTTTTCTTTCCTCCTTCGTGGCTTCGTGTGAGTCCTTAAATCTCGCAGACCTAAGCGAATTGCGAAACAGGTTGTTTTGAAACTGGGCCGTCAGTAAAAGCTTCTCTCGACTCGATTTGCGTTAGGATTTTGGTTTCATGATTGGTCTGATTTCTCACTCCCCTCTACAAACTTGCGTACGCACTGAGTCCTGAAATGTCGCGGCCACGGGCTCGTTTGATGAACAGCGGATGCAGGTCTTTCATCAGGGCAAGTTCCGCCTCGGTACGCTCTTTCCAGCCGAGGTCGAGCGGGGCCATGAGGTCGCCCAGTTGCTCGCCATCGAAGATCTCCCGTTCGATGATCCCCGCCACAAAGGTTTGCAGGGCGGTGATTGCAAGCCGATGCTTCGCCGCGATCACGGCGAGTTCCCCGGCGTTCTTCTCTTCCTTGAAGCGGGTGTACCCGTCGCGGATGGCGGTTTCGCTGAGCCCCTCACCCGCCTTGAGCGTGCCGATGTATTCGGCAATCTCGTCCCGCTCGTCCATAAACTTGGCCTGCGCACTGATTACGCCGACCAGTTCCTCGCGGGTCATCTTCGACTTGCCCCGCCCCTTGGCCGAAAAGCGAGTTATCAGCCCCATGATGTAGTCGTAATCAATCACGGCGGTGTCGAAGAGGACGAACTCGAATTCCAGCTGGTCCAACGCTGCGGCGGTGCTCGTTTTGTCGCTCTGCTGATCCCGCTGCTTGCGGAGTCTTTTAGCGGTTTCGAGATACTCGCCCCGAAAACCACGATGACTGTCCTGCGGCAATAACTGCTCGATGGTCTGTTTGTTTTCTTCGGTGAGGTCCGTGTATTGGTCGAGCTGCGTCTTGAGTCGCTGTACTTCCTTGAAGTGATTGATGAAGGCGGCCTTGGCAACATCCCCCTTGAGATTCACCACGGCGGACGGCTTGCATTCGAGCCCCTGCGATTTCATGAAGCTGCCGAGTTCCTGGACGGCGATTTCCAGCTTTTGGATGACCACCGGGGCCTTCTCGACCAGCCAGATTTCCCGCGCCTCATCAGCAGTTTTTTCCCCGGAGAAAAGGGTGATGGCGGCGTCCACGGCCTCCTGCTGTTGGCGAAAGTCGAGAATGTTGCCGTAAGGCTTGGTGCCGTTAAGCACGCGATTCGTGCGGGAAAACGCCTGAATCAAGCCGTGGTACTTGAGGGTCTTGTCCACATAGAGCGTGTTCAGGTATTTGGAATCGAACCCGGTCAGCAGCATATCGACGACGATTGTGATGTCGATCTTGTGATGGGGAACTTTCGGGTTGGCTTTACGCAAATCTGCGTCCGCCCATTGCTGGTCCTTGATCCGCTTTTGCACATCCTGATAGTAAAGATCGAACTCGCTCAGGCGGTGATTCGTCCCGTAGCGAACATTGTATTCGGCGAGGATCGCCTCAAGGGCTTTCTTTTTCTTTTCCGGTTCGACCTGATTGTCTTCCTGCTCCTGCGGGAGGTCTTCGGAAAGCTGTTCAATGTCCTTTTTGGCTGCTGCATTCTCGGCGAGTTGCGCAGGGGGTGAGAAGACGCAGGCGATGTTCAGTGGCTTGAAGTCGGGATCTGTTTCCCCCTTCTTCTGCTGAATCTCGCTGAATAATTCGAAGTATTCGATCGCGTCATTGATGGACGCGGTCGCGAGGATCGCGTTGAACCGGCGTCCCCCCGTGGCGGCTTCGTGCTTGGCGAAAATGGCTTCGATCACAGCTCTCTTCGCCAGCGGCTCACCCGACTTCGGTGGCTTCTTCCCTTCCGGCTTGAAGTAATCGACGTGGAACCGCAGCACGTTTTGATCCTCGATCGCGTGCGTGATCGTGTAGGCGTGTAACTGCTGCTGGAACATGTCGTCCGTCGTGCGCATCGAGGCCTGCGTTTCCTCGATCTTCTGCAACGTGGCATTTGTTTCAAAGATGGGGGTCCCGGTGAAGCCAAAACGTTGGGAACGCGGAAAGAATTCCTTGATCGCCTTGTGGTTCTCGCCAAACTGCGAGCGGTGGCATTCATCAAAGATGAAGACGATTCGTTTGTCTTTTAACTCCGCCAGAAGTTCCTTATAGGTACGCTGCCCACTTTTCGCCCGTTGCTTATTCCGTTTGCTCCCTTCATCCAGTGCGAGGCCGAGTTTCTGGATGGTGGTGACGATGACCTTGTCGGCGTAGTCTTCCGACAGCAGACGGCGGACGAGGGCGGCGGTGTTGGTATTTTCTTCGACGCAACCTTCCTGGAAGCGGTTGAACTCTTCGCGGGTCTGGCGATCGAGGTCTTTCCGGTCCACGACGAAGACGCATTTGTGGATCCGCTCATTCTCCTTAAGCAGCGTGGAAGCCTTGAAGGATGTCAGCGTCTTGCCACTGCCGGTCGTGTGCCAGATGTATCCGTTGCCGCTGTCATCGTCGATGCACTTTACAATCCGCTGTACGGCATAGACCTGATAGGGGCGCATGATCACCAGCTTCTGCTCGCTGACGACCAGTACCATATAGCGGCTAGTGGTCCTCCCCAGGTCACATTTTCGCAGGAATCGTTCCGCGAACGAATCGAGGTTGGTGATTTTCTTGTTGTTCTCGTCGGCGAACTCGTAGACCGGCAGGAATCGTTCTTCGGCATTGAAGGCAAAGTGCCGACCGTTGTTATTGGCGAAGTAGTACGTGCGGTCCTGATTACTGACGATGAAAAGCTGCATGAAGCAGAGGAGCGTTCTGGAGTAACCGTTACCGGGGTCGTTCTTGTACTCGACGATCTGCTCCATGGCGCGATGCGGGCTGATCCCGAGAGTCTTGAGCTCGATCTGTACCACCGGCACGCCGTTGATGAGCAGAATCACATCGTAACGGTGGTGGCTGTTGTCGGTGTTGATGCGGAGCTGGTTAATGACTTCAAAGTGGTTTTTGCACCAGTCCTTGATGTTGACCAACGTATAGTTCAGGGGGGTGCCATCGTCGCGGGTGAAGGCGTTGATGCTGCGTACGGTCTTGGCGGCGGTGAAGACATCCTGCGTGATGATTTCGTCGAGCAATCGGGCGAACTCGGCGTCTGTCAGGCGGACGTGGTTCAATGCTTCGAATTTTTCGCGAAAGTTCTGCTCGAGCGCAGTCCGATCGCGGATCTCTTCGCGGTATTCGTATTTCAACCCGCAAAGTTTTTCGATCAGCCGATCTTCAAGCTGGCGTTCCGGTTTAGTCATGGCGAATTTTTCGAATGATCCTGATCATCGGTCGCTGTTTTGGCATAGCCGGTCATTCAATCCTGTTCAGAGATGCCTGCAAACCATCCGCAAAAGCGTCCTAATGCCATTCGCCGGGTTCCGTTGCAAGGAAATCTTCGCGAGTTGCTCCAATCCGGCAGCCTGTTTTGGGAGACGGCGCGATTCTCCGCCGCTGCTGCGGTCTGCGGATACTCGCTGAACTGGATTAGGGGCTGGTGTTCCCAAATGAGGATTTGGCCCGCAAAATGAAACAATCAAGAGTTTATCAACGTTTTCGATCAGGCAACAGTCAACGGGATATCGAACGGTTGAATGGTGTACGATTGATGAGCACCGACAACTCGGAAAAAGATGATCGGGTACTCGCCGATTCGCAAGTTTCTACCTGGGGTCGGTCGGAGCCGATTGCGGGGCTTTTTGTGCCTCGAATGCGCGCTTCATGGCCGAGTAGCGGCGTTCCAGGAAGACGATGATCAGAATAATGATCGGTATCCCGCCCCACTTGATGAAGATGTTGTCCTGCAGGTTCTCGGGCAAACTATCTTTGACCGCCACGACCAGAAATAACATCGCGGCATTCCCAACCACCGCACCAATCGTACTCCCCCAGAAGATGGCCCAGCGCGAGAGGCCCAGCAACCGACCAAAAATTGCACCACCAACACTTCCCGTTGCCGCCAGTGGAAAGGCAATAAAGGCGAGTAGTCCCAGGAACGTCATCCGCTTCATCCAGGGCTGGTGTGCCAGAATGAATTCACTGTCACTCGAAAGCGAAGCAATCTTGGGGCCGATCCAGGGGACCCGGAACATGAAACCGACGTGGAACGCAAAGAACAACGCGACCATGGCGTCCTGATAGGTCACCATCCAGAAGAGGTCATAGGGGGTTAAACCGGGAAATGGCGTAATGATCGAAAACCGACCCAGAAACGCGAAAGAAAATCCGGTCGCGACCAAAAGTTCCCAGCAAAACTTGGGTCCGGAAACAACATAAATCACGCTAAACAGAATCAGCGTGACGACCAACGGGCCTATCAGTGTTCCGAGCCAAAGTGGAAAGTAGTTCTTGTGAAAGTTCTTTTCGAACTTCAAAAAAGACTCTAACAGACGCTCGTGCTCGACGGCGTCTGGAACAACAATACTGTGATCGTGGGAGGTGGATTGATCGGACATGTCTGTGTCAAAAAACTCAGTCGGCATCCGAAAAGTAAGGAAAATTTCCATTCACGTGAGGCCCCTGTACGACCAGCGGGTCCTCACACAATTTTTGTATCGTCAACGATCCTAAGACCGATTGCAAGCGGCAAATCCCAGATTTCCATTCGAAGATTGCTACAAAACCACGGGCTACGGCATGATGCTTTGAATCGGACCCCAGATCCATCCAGGAAAGAAAAACAAGCCGATCGTCCCCATCAGGCAGATCCCCGCAGCAAACAGCGACGGAGCCTCGATCTGGATTTCAGTTTGACTTCGATCAACCGGTTCACGCAAGAACATCACGCCGATGATCTTCAAATAGTACCAGGCACCCAACGCCGCGTTGATCGCCAGCACGACTGCCAGCCAGCGACTCGATTCAAATCCCTGCGACCAGGCTGCGAAGAACAAGTTCAGCTTGCCCAGAAAGCCCGCCGTCGGGGGAAGCCCTGCCAGACTGAAGAGGAAAATCGCCAATACCAGCGCTAAACCAGGACGTGTGCGTGACAGTCCCGAGAGATCGTCATAGGTTTCGATCCGTTTGTTGACTCGACTGGCCGCAATCAAAACGGCGAACGTCCCGAGTGTCATGGAACCGTAGACCGCCAGATAGAATAACATCGCCCCAATGCCACTCACCGAATGAGAGACTGGCTGGCTCAGAACCTCTTTGGGAATCTCGTGCTCCATGCCAACAACCAACCCGACGATCATATATCCCGCATGAGAGACGCTTGAATAGGCGAGCAGGCGACGAATGTCAGTCTGCATCAGTGCCATCAAGTTTCCAACAAACATGGTGACGACCGCCAGCCACCAGAGCAGGGGAATGGCTGCCGGATTCATTGACCACGAAGTCGCTGCCTGTTCGGCACCGGTGGCGGGAACCATCAATCTGAGCAAGGCCACAAAGCCCGCAATCTTTGGCACGAACGATAACATCGCAGCCGCGGAAGTCGGAGCACCCTGGAAGACATCCGGTGCGTAAAAGTGAAACGGAACCGCCGTGAGACGGAAGCCGAGACCGGCGATCAGCATCACGGTTGCCACCGCCACTAAGGGGTTGACCTGGTGCGGGCCAGCCGAGAATGCGGCATGGATCCCCGCCAGGCTGGTGGTTCCCGTCGCTCCGTAGAGATAGCTCATCCCGAACAGCACGATTGCCGACGAAAAGATGCTCAGCAGGAAGTATTTAAGAGTCGCTTCCTGGGCGGGAGCGTCCCGGCGGGGGAGTAGCAGGAAGAGGTAAGTCGGAATACTGACCAGTTCCAGCGCCACGAACAACCCGATCAGGTCGTTGGAGGCTGCGATCAGATTGACCCCCGCGAGGATCGCCAGCAGGCAGGCGTGGCTTTCTGCCGAGCGGGAATCATCGGCTTGATTCCAGTGCAATAGCACCAGCACTGCCCCGAAAAAGAGTGTCAGGCCACGGATGTACCATGTCAATTCGTCCAGCACAAAGGGACCCATCGTCCGAGGGACGGGTGGACTTTGCCACCAGACACATCCGGCGATCACCAGGGTTAACAGGGAAAGGAATCCCCAACGGTGTCTCAAACCGACCGGCGCTTCGCCCCGCTCGTTCACCAAGAAAGGGGCTGCAAAGAAGATCAGGCAGACCCCCGCCAACATCACCGCTTCGGGGGCGATGAGCGACAAGGCTCCGTTTAATTGTTGGATGGCTTCGTTCACGGGCGGACCTCCGAGCCGAGAGCCACGCTCGGCGAATGCTTCAAGGGTTCATTGACCACGGCAGTTGCTTTAACCGCTTTCATTTCGTACAGACTGGCCACCGCTTCGACATCCGGTCGGATGAGATTCAGCAGTGGTTGCGGAAATAGACCTAACAACAAACATAACGTGAGTAGCGGAGCCAGTGCGACCACTTCGCGTGCATTCAGGTCGGTCACCGGTTCATGATCATGACCGTGACTCTCGGCAGGAACTTTCACCGGGCCGAAAAATGCGTGTTGGAGGACACCGAGCAGATACCAGGCACCGAGCACAACACCCAAGGCTCCCAGGGCGGAAAAGAGAACTCCGATCCCATCACCGGCACGAAACATCCCTGCCAGGCAGAGAAACTCACCCACAAACCCATTCAGGCCGGGGAGTCCAATACTGGCAAACGAGGTAAAGACCATTGCGACCGCCAGCAGCGGAAGTTTCGTGGCAAGCCCGCCAAGTTCATTCAACTGACGTGTGTGATAACGTTCGTAGAACATCCCGACGATGCAGAAGAGCGCCCCGGTCGAGAGGCCGTGATTGATCATCTGCAGGACCCCACCACTGATCCCTTCGATATTTAATGCGAACAAGCCCAGCATGCAAAAGCCAAGGTGTGCGACCGAACTGTAGGCGACCAGCTTCTTGATATCGTTCTGAGCCAAAGCACAAAAGGATCCATAGACAATGCCGATGGAAGCCATCGTGCCGATTACGGGCAAGCCGGTATTCAGACAGGCATCAGGCAACATCGGTAACAGCATCCGCAGGAAACCATAAGTTCCCAGTTTCAACAGCACACCCGCCAGCAAAATCGAGCCTGCAGTGGGTGCCTCAACGTGAGCCAGTGGCAGCCAGGTATGGAACGGAAAGAGGGGAACTTTGACCATAAACCCGGCAGCGATCATCAGGAACAGGATGAACTGGGTTTCGGCGGGCAACGGGTGCTCCGTGAGCGTTCTCGCGAGGTCAGGAATCGAGAATGGCGTGACCAGGGTCGGGTTCGCTTTGACCGTCGTGACCACCATGGAAACCAGACCAAGCAGCGTGATCAAGCTTCCCGCCAGGGTGTACACAAAAAACTTGCCAGCGGCATAACGCCGCAGCGGCCCACCCCAGATCCCAACCAGAAAGAACAGGGGGATCAGTGTGAATTCAAAAAAGACGTAAAACAGTAGAATGTCGAATGAACAAAAGACCCCAATCAAACCGGTTTCGAGAATCAGCAGACAGGCATAGAACTCGGCCGCCCGATCCTTGATGGCGGTCCACGAGACCAGCACGGATGAGATCGTCAGGATGGTGGTCAGCAGCACGAGTGCCAGACTGATTCCGTCCAGTCCCAGGAAGAACTCCATCTTGATTGCGGGGCTACCTGGTCCGGACGCCGAAAGGGGTCCCGCCACCGATAAATCGAGCCACGTCTGCCGCAGCACTAATTGCGGATGGACGGGGCCACGTTCATGGCTTTCAATCGCTGGCAAGGCCAGGTACTGGGCGGCAACTCCCCAGGAAACAAAGAACGTTGCGACCGTGGCGATCAGGGCCACCCAACGGGCGCGCACTGCCGACGCTTGCGGGTCGAGCAGCAACAAAGCTACCGCCGCAAGGGCTGGCAAAAAAATCATGACAACTAACAAACTGGGCATCGAAGAATCTTCCTCACATCGTTCCCGACGTCGTGACCGCCAACGCTCTGAGCACCGTGATCAGGCAAACCAAAAGCCCAATCATCATCACCATGGCGTAGTTCTGGACCATCCCGTTTTGGATCGGACGGAGCACACTGCCGAACAGGGCAGGAATGAATCCCACACAATCCACCAGTGTATCGATGACCCAACGATCGAACAGTTCACATATCTTTGCAAACCCACGCAGCGGACTGGCGATAAACTTGTACCCACACCGGTCAATAAATAGACCTTCGTTCGAAACCAAAAAGGGGATTGGTAAGCGATTTTTCAGGTTTTCGGCCGTTTTTGGTGATCGGACATACATCAAATAAGCGACGCCAATCCCACCGATCGCCAGAACCGAGCTCACCCCCATCATCAACCAGTCCATCGGGAACTCGTGTCCCTCGGGGAACCCTGGTGTGTGATGGAGATAGTGGGCATACAAATGGGTCGGACCTGAGATCAGTCCCACAACCAGAGCGGCACCGGCCAGAATGGCGAGCGGACCTGCCATCGCGGGTGGTGCATCATGCGGATGATGTCCCGCCTCTTCTGGAAACTTCTCGTCACCCCAAAAAGTCATAAAGTAAGCACGGAAGGTATAGAAGGCGGTCATCAACGAGGTCAGCAAGGCAATCCCAAGAATGACGCTGTAAAAGCCACCATGTTCGGATCCGCGGGACGCGGCAGCCAGCACGGCCAGGATTTCGTCTTTACTCCAGAACCCTGACAGCAAAGGGACACCAGCCAAGGCGAGTGCCCCGGCGAGAAACGTCCAATGCGTGATGGGCAACGCCTTCCGCAGTCCACTGAAGCGACGCATATCAATCACATCACCCATCGCATGCATCACGGAACCTGCGGAAAGAAACAAGACCGCCTTGAAGAAGGCGTGAGTAAACATGTGGAACATGGCAAACGTAACGGCAGGGACAGCCAATTCGGCACCACCACCGGCGGCGCCCAATGCCATGAACATGTAGCCGAGTTGACTCACGGTCGAATAGGCCAGGACTCGTTTCAAATCGTATTGCGTCAACGCCGTGATGGCGGCGATCAAGGCCGTCGCAGCCCCGATACCCGCGACGATCATTTGCACCTGAGGTGCATGGACGAAGAACGGTGTGCAACGGGCGACCAAATAGACCCCCGCAGTCACCATGGTGGCAGCGTGAATCAAAGCCGAAACAGGAGTCGGCCCTTCCATCGCGTCAGGCAACCAGACTTGCAGAGGAAATTGAGCCGATTTTCCGACCGCACCGACAAAGAGCAGCAGGCAAATCCAATGGAACATTTCGGGTTGGCTTTTCAAAACCTCGGCAATCCGTTGAGGTGATTCAAAGAGCGTCTGAAAATCGAGGGTCCCGAACGTTTGCCAGATCAGAAAAATGGCCAGAATAAAGCCGAAGTCCCCAATCCGATTGACCACAAACGCTTTCTTGGCTGCCGCAGCGGCACTCGGTTTGTGGAACCAGAATCCAATCAGCAAGTAACTGCAAAGCCCCACCGCTTCCCAGAAGACGAACAGTAATAAAAAATTTCCCGCAAGCACCAACATACACATCGAAAACACGAACAATGCCATCGCCGCAAAGAAGCGGGGATAGCCAGGATCCCCCTTCATATAGCTGCTGGCAAATATGGCGACGAGCAGGCTGACCGAAGTCACCATGGTCAACATCAGGGCAGACATGGCATCGGCACGCAGTTTGACGGGAATATCAATCGTGCCAATTTGAATCCACTGATACACCGTAGTGACAACCGAGTGACTCGGTTCATGCTCATGCCCGAAACCATGAGGCACGACGACGGTGAGCAAGTACAGCGATGCGGCCAATGCAACCGCGAGCCC
>Ga0114978_10002207_pt1 | contig 16088 bp, 16 predicted proteins | sample S_140212_EF_Meta_FD_87027 | JGI IMG/M metagenome (GOLD analysis project Ga0114978, IMG submission 87027) | Freshwater microbial communities from Lake Simoncouche, Canada to study carbon cycling - S_140212_EF_MetaG | ecosystem: Environmental > Aquatic > Freshwater > Lake | place: Lake... | reverse complement strand
GGTTGTAAAACCTTTTTAAGATAGGTCCACAAAACCCTTCTTCATCGACCGTTAAACGATGGTAACTTTATGTTGAATGGAATTTAAAAGTTACAAAATTATACAAGTACATAAGGCACGAATGCCTTACACGGTTTCCCGTTACATAAACCCTCGCAGGCTTACACGGTGTCCCTGAGAGAAACCCGTTAGTTCTCATAGTAGAACCTGGGTGGCAAATCCTGTACTCAAAAGAACCCAGAAGATTCAGATAGCACTCGCCTAATTAATTAAGAAAGGAACTCATATTTAAAAATATTTTCAATTTTTTTTATACCATATTGCTATAAAAATTGATTTATATATATTATATAAAAATATGTTTAGATTATATATATACAATGTCTATAGAAACTAACAATTATCTTCCAGAACCCTTATTGGATCCAACAGAACAGCGTTTTACATTATTTCCAATTAGACATACAGATATTTGGAAATGTTATAAAAAACAACAAGCTTCAGTTTGGACTGCGGAAGAAATAGACTTATCCAAAGATAGAAATGATTGGGAAAATAAATTAAATGATAACGAGAGATATTTTATTAAAAATGTACTAGCATTTTTTGCTGGATCTGATGGTATTGTAAATATGAATATTCTTGATAGATTTACAACAGATGTACAAGTACTAGAAGCGCAAGTTGCATATTCATTTCAGGCATATATGGAAAATATTCATTCAGAAACTTATTCTTTACTAATAGATACATATGTTACAGATCCTACTGAAAAAGATAGATTATTTAATGCAATTGTAACTATTCCATGTGTTAAGAAAAAAGCAGATTGGGCATTAAACTGGATTAAGAGTGATGATCTTTTCTCAAAAAGATTAATTGCATTTGCTATTGTTGAGGGAATCTTTTTTAGTGGATCATTTTGTGCAATATATTGGCTTAAATCAAGAAAATTAATGCCTGGACTAACAAAGTCAAATGAATTTATTGCTAGAGACGAAGGATCACATTGTGATTTTGCATGTTTATTATATTCTAAAATTGTAAATAGATTAGATGAATCAATTGTTAAAGGAATTATGAAAGATGCAGTTGATATAGAAAAAGAATTCATTAATGAGAGCCTACCGTGTAGACTAATTGGAATGAATTCTAACGAGATGTCAACTTATATTGAATTTGTTGCAAATAGATTATTAAATCAACTTGGATATTCTAAATTATATGAAAATGTAAAAAATCCGTTTGATTTTATGGAAAAAATATCATTATCAGGTAAAGCAAATTTCTTTGAAGAAAGAGATAGTGGATATCAAAATGCATATACACAAAATAAAACAAAAAGTGATTTTACACTTTCTTCAGATTTAGATTTTTGATTTATTTATAGAAATTTTAATTTATAAGTAATATAAAATAATATTAATAATATTAATAATAAAATTATGAATACATTATCTGATAATATATATACTTTATATAGTGTATATACCTATGTACCGATTGGTGCATTTTGTTTGGTTTTAATATGTTTTATTCCTGAACTTTGTAGATTTTCTAATTGGCAAGTAAAAAGAAGGAATTTAGCAATTTAAATTATTTAATTTCTAAACTATTGCATAGAGGAAATGAATTATAATTTAAGACCTAAGCCTAAATTAATAGATCCCATGTTATTAACTAAATTAAATAAAGTATATATTACTAAACATAATGGTAATCATTGGATATTAGATTGGTTATATAATAAATTATATCCATGTTTTAGAGATAATTTTTTATTTAGTATAATTGTTATTGGATTAATAGGATATTTACTTTATAGATATTTTGAAACTATTAAAAAGAAAAATAAAATTATTCAGAATATAAATGATGATCAACCAATAGAAGTTAAATTAAATAAACCAATTAATTATGAAGATGGTACAAAGGAAAAGTTTGAAAATACAGACCAACAATCTAATCAACCAAATAATAAACAACCAAACAACAAACAATCTAACCAACAATCTAACCAACAATCTAATCAACAATCTAATCAACAATCTAATAAAAAATCTAATAAACCAATAAAAGAAGAAAATAAACCAGATGAATTATCGGATTTATCAGAAATTTCAGGTTTATCAAATATGACAATGAGTGAATCACCTAAGCAAGGAAATTTTGAAAAAGATATTGAACGAAACCTACAAATGGGTAATAATAACTCAAAAAAATTAAATAAGATGCCTCCAGAATTAATTCGACAAGCTATATTACAAGAACAACAGCAACAACAACAGCAAAATGAACAACAACAACAATTTGGACAGCAACAACAATTTGGACAACAACAACAATTTGGACAGCAACAACAATTTGGACAGCAACAGAGAGAAATACATGCACATAATTTAATGACACCAAATATGCCAATGAGTATTTTGGAACAAAATATGAATCAATTAAAAAATATGGGACAACAAACGTGTTCTAATTTTAAGACATCTAGTTTATATGAACCTACCGCATTAAATGCATTTAGTGATAACTTTATGAACTTTGAAGAAATGTAAAACTAAACTAGAATATAAAGATTTAATTATTATTAATTTTATAATAATAATGACATCTAATCAAAATAAATTTATCCCCTATGAAAAGACTCATTTTTCAAATTTCAATGGAGGTAATTCAATAAATATTCCAAAATGGGATGCAACTGGTGAATATTTTGATGCTATACCATCTACTAAACTACCAGGAGGTATCCGATTATTAAAAAATAGTAGCTTCAATAAAATAGGTTCTGTTTGTAATACTTTAATGGAAGATATTAATTTAAACATCAAAGGTTTAATTAAAGTTAAATATGGTAATAATAATGTTCTAATAGGTACTGAGTCTAATTCAATTCATGAAATTAAAATTAATTCACCAATTATTGATTTTAATGGATTTAGTGTAGAAACAATAGGTGATTACTTAATTGAGTTAAACAATAATTCAATCATAAAGGTAGCCAAAGGAGAAACAATTTTATTAGAGGGATTAAATGATAGTTATCTAAAAGTTAAATTAGAAGAGGAATTTATTGGTAATTTTGTAGAAAAGGTTGAAATTAAAAAAGAGGTAGAAAAAGAAGTTGAAGTAAAGCATGAAAAAGTAATATTAACAAAAGATCTTTTTAATAGATTGACGAATAATTTAGTTCAATAATTTTCTATAAGAGCCATATATATATTTTAATTATATGTGACTCTTATAGAAATCTTCAAGTGTTTTATTAAAAGCTTCTACAATATTATTTATATTTGTAAATATTTCAACATTTTCTAATTTATATATATCTTGTAAATCTTGATCAATTAAAAATTTTAAATCACATTTATTTAAAATTAATCTATTAAATGATACAATAAGTAGTATAAAAAAATTGATGTAAGTTCTTAACTTTAGTTTCTGACGGTACTGATCTAAATAATATCTATATATATATATATATGGTAAATTTTTTAATAGTTGGCTGTGGTCTTTCAGGTGCAGTAATTGCTGAAAGAATTGCAAATAAATTAAATAATAAAGTTACAATCATTGAAAAAAGACATCATATTGGAGGTAACTGTTATGATTTTATTGATAATGAAACAGGAATTTTAATGAATAAATATGGCGCACATTTATTTCATACTAATAATGAAAAAGTATGGAACTATATTAATACTTTCGATAAATGGATAAGATGGGAACATAAAGTAATTTCATACACAGATGATAAATATGTAACGATCCCCGTAAATATTAGTACGATTAATGAATTATGTAACGAGAATTTACAAAATGAAAATGATGTAAATAAATGGTTGGAGAAAAATCAAATTAAATATGATAAAATAAATAATAGTGAGGAAATGGCAAAATCAAGAATTGGAAATGAATTATATGATAAATTAATAAAAGATTATACATTTAAACAATGGGATAAATATCCGAATGAATTAGATAAATCAGTTTTAGAAAGAATACCAATAAGATCTAATTTTGATACACGTTATTTTAATGATAAATATCAAGCTTTACCACACAAAGGATATACACATTTTTTTCAAAAGATGTTAGATAATAAAAATATTGATATTAAATTAAATACTGACTATTTTGAATATATAAAAGATAATAATTATGATGTGATAATATTTACTGGACCGATTGATTCATATTTTTCTAATTTAGAAAAATTAGAATATAGAAGTATTGATTTTGATGTAAAAATAATAAAGAATACAAAGTATTATCAACCAAATTCAGTTGTAAATTATCCATCCAAGAATTTTCCATATACAAGAATTGTAGAATATAAACATTTTTTAAATCAAAAATCAGATGATACCATTATTGTAAGCGAAAAAACAAACAATTATGGTGAGCCATATTATCCAGTTCCAAATAAAAAAAACTTAGAATTATACGAAAAGTATAAAATTCTTGCAAAAAATGAAGAATCAAAAAATATATTTTTTGTTGGTAGATTAGCAAATTATAAATATTTTAATATGGATGAAGCAATATCAAATAGTCTTGAATTCTTTGACAGTATAATAATAAATAAATTCAATTAATTTATTCTAATAATTTTTTAAACTCTTGGAATTTAATAATATTAAATTTCAAATCACATTTATTCAAATATCTTGCATTTGTACAATTAAATATATTATCTATATTAATTTTACCACCATCAGTTTCTACATTTATATTTTTAATTTCTGGTAATTGTATTTTCATTAATTTATATAATTTATTTGCAATTGATCTATTCATATCTTGTTTTTTAACATATTCAGATACATCAATCGGTGATATAAAACATAATTGATCGATAGGCATAATTATAGTTGTTTTATAATTTAATATAACTTTATCAAATTCTTTAAACTCAATTAATGAATCGATAGATGGTGCATTATCATACTGATAATAGTAATCATTATTTAATTCATCATCTAAAAAATAATAATTATATTTCCATAACATTGCTTTATAATAATCTACTGCAGGAACATCTTGTTCTTCAATCTCATATGTAGGTTGATATTTTCTTGCTAAACTATTAATATCATTTATCTCATTATAGTATTTAAAAGATTTATAATTAACACAAGTTTCGAAATTATCAAACGGATTTCTTGATGGTTGAAATTGATGCTCGTATTTCTTAAGGCTTTTAAAAAATAATTGTAAATGCTTTAAATTTACTTTTCCACTTTCTATTATTTTAATATTTAATTTTTTATATTCTTCTAATATTTTTGTTAAATGTTTTGTTACATTAATCCATTCAATCTTAGGGATAAAATCATCTCCGAATACTGAAAATATATAAGCTATATCTTCAACAGGATAAAATTCTTTTCTTATACTTTGAATATCAATAATGTCATCTCTTGAATCAGATTGTTCATGCCGTAATATGTGTATATGATGTGGTAATATCATTGACATAATTATTACATCTGCATCAGGCGAATAAATAATTATATGATCTTCTTTAGTATTATATTTCTTTATATACTTAACAATTTTCTTTTCACCTTCTCCAATTTCATCAAATCCAGATATTACAGTCTTTGTTGTTTTCCAGCCAAAATTTTGTTTCTCTAATTCTTTTATGAAATCAATCATAAAATCAGTTTGAGGAGATATTAAACTTTTATCAAATGAAAATTTTAAATTAAGATATTCTAATTCATTGTAAATATTTGAATAATCAAAATTATTATTATTTAATTGAGATTCATATTTCTTTTTAATAACCTTATTAATTTGACTCATTAAATGTCCTTTATATCTACGATCTTGTTGTTCAATCATTTTACCAACACTCGGTACCCCATCAATACCAATATATAATAATTTACAATTTGGATAAAATGTTAAATAATTCTTTATATCTAAGAATATAAGATCAAATATTATTTTATTTATATTAATCTCTTTTATATGTAAATAGAAATCATTTATTGAATATTTAAATTTATATACATCATTAATTTTTTTATATTCATCAATTACAATATTATGATTCATACCAGATTTATCAGCATATTTATAAACAAGTGAATATAATAATAGATCATTTAATTGATTTATAACCTTAGCTGAAATTTTATGAATAACAGAATTAAAATCAAAATAAAAATGAGTAACTGAATTATTAATATATATTGGTTTAATTATTTGATTTGCATATAATGAATTTATAGATTTAAAAAATCTTTCGATTCCCATATATAGATATTTATATAAATTTTCAATTAAATTATATAAGAAATTAAATATATATTGATTATGTCTGAAGAAAAAAATAATTTCCATATACTATTAGCAACGCCTTGTTATGGAGGACAAATGATGCGGGGCTATACACAAAGTATTTTAAATTTACAAAGATTATGTGATACAAATGGAGTTAAATTAGATATATTAACAATTGGTAATGAAAGTTTAATTACTCGTGCAAGAAATTTTTATGTTTCACTAGTTTTAGCTAAAAAAGAATATACACATTTATTTTTTATAGATAGTGATGTTTCATTTAATCCATTAAATGTAATTAGAATGTTAACTGCAAATAAGGATGTTGTCGGAGGATGCTATCCTAAAAAAGGTATTAATTGGGAAAAAGTTGTAAGTACGGTTAAAGAAGGAATTGTAGAAACAGAGTACATTGAACCTGCTTGTTATGATTATGCTGTTAATATAATTACTGAACATACACAAGATGCACATAAAATTCCAATTCAAAATGGATTTATGAAAGTTGCATATGCTGCTACAGGATTTATGTTAATTAAAAGAGAAGTACTTGAAAAGATGGCTCGCGAATTTAGTCACCTTAAGTATATAAATGATGTAGGCGGATATGATCAACATGGAAATAAGGATTATTTTTATGCATTATTTGATTGTATAATTGATCCTAAATCTAGAAGATATCTATCAGAGGACTATGCATTTTGTCAAAGATGGCTTGGAATGGAAGGTGAAATTTGGGTAGATTTGAGTTGTAATTTAACTCATACTGGTACTTATGATTTTAAAGGAGCATTTATCAAGAGTATTGAACGTGGAATAAAAGGTGATGAAAAACAGACAAATTTACAACAAACACAACAAATACAACAAACACAACAAGTGACACCTACACTCGTACAACAAGTTGAAAATAAATTAATATCAAAGAAATCTGAGGAATCATTAGATGATAGATTAGCAAAATTACTTGCTAAAGATGCATCAAAAGTAAAAAGTTCAATCATTTAAAAAATTGATTAAAAATTATTGTATAATAATTTTTAATTTTAACATTATAAGATGGAAAGCACATATTTAATTAAAGTTGAATCAATTAAACGAAGGATTGAAACAGAATTAATACGTGGATCTTTATCAGATGAATTATATATTTCATATAATAAAGAAACTGGAGAATTTAAAAAAAATATATCAACATTTGACTTAAAATTTAAAATAAATGTTATAAATAATTATGAACATACATATCAAATAGGATCATTTATTCGTACAATTGTTAGTCTACTAACAAAGATTAATCCAACAAAAATATTAATTATAATCGATATGAGTTCTTATAAAGGTACCAATTCATTAAATATAAAAAGAATCATTGATCAGATAATATATGTATCAACATCATCTGCTATACTTCCAGCTATCTATATAGTATTATCAGATCATATTTCAAATAATAAATTATATAAAAAACAAGTTGAACAAGGTTTATTATCAAACTCATATATTAATATATGTAAACAAGAAGATGTAAATTTAAAATTAATTAATTGTATTCCTTTTTATATACATCAAAATAGATATAATCCAAATTTATTTAATAATTTTAATTCTACAAAAAATTATATATTAATAGATTATGAAAATCTTAATTTTGTAAATGTATATTCACCAATAATATATCAAATAGCATCTTATGATCTAGATTATCTACAATCAAGTAAAGATAGACTATTTATTGTTTGCATCGAAAAGGTACCAAATGTACATAGAATAAATCAGTTAATTGAAAGTTATAAATTAGATAATTTAATAATATGTCTACCAGATCCATATGATAATAGTAAAAAAGTTGATTATATAAATATAAGAAAATTATGTACAGAATATAATATTAAAAATTATGATCTTGGAGATATTATAAATATTATAAATAATCATACTTATAAAGATAAAAATAAAAATATAGTTGGTATTGATATGCATAAAGATGCAATTACGTTTGATTATAATAAACGTATAAATGAATTAAATAATAGTATTTTAGTATTTGGATTTGAATTATCTGGTATACCAAAACAAATTATAAGTTTGTGTAAAATATTTGTACAGTTTGAAGCAAGGAAATCAGTGAATGTTTCTGTTGCAGTATCACTTATATTATCTCAAATTTACTAACTTACTAATATGATGATAATCCTCTAATGAACGGAACAATCGCTGGATGTTGCCATTCTTTTATTTTTTCTTTATCTAAAAAAATCTTAATTCTCGGATTTAATCCTGTTAGATCAAATTGTGATTTTGATGTATTGATAACTAAGATTAATTGATTATCTGAATTATATTTACAAAGTTCATCGTATAGTTTATTATAAACTGGAATATCAACAGTGTTAAACTTTAATTCATCCCTAATAAAGATTGATGGAGTCTTTATAAGTTCATAAAAACGTTTAATTCTTCGTTGATATTTTTCATTGACCATTTCAATAGTAACTCCTTCTTTGAAATCGTGATAAAATCCAATAGATAATAGATTATTATAATAAATTTTTGTATTCTTTTCCGAAATATTATCAAAGTTATCAAGTGTATCATCTATAAATGGAAACTTAGTTTCATCTTTTAGATAGGTAACGTTCGCAAGAAATCCACAAAAATTCATGGAAATTAGTTGCAATACTGATAAAATATTCGGACATCTAATCCAATCAAAAGGAAGTGACTCTTTTTTGAGTCCAAGCTTTTGCAATTGATATGCTACGGAACATGTTGATCCAAGCGATATATAATTCATTGTATATACTTAATAATTATATACATTATAATTATATGTTATTATAATTTAAAGAATTCAATTTTTAATTTATATTAGAATATATATACATACATGTCAGACTTTCCAAGATCAGCAGCATCATTAACAGATCCTATCAAGAAAGCAATTACTAGTACTGCTAGTAAATTTGATAAAAATCCTGGTTTAAAATTCAAGTATTCTCTTTATAGTGCATTGGCATTTTTCCTATTAGCATCTCCACAAGTATTTTCATTTGTAAACTCTTTAATTGGTTCATATGCTAAAGTTTCTGATCCAAATGGATGTCCAACTTCATTTGGTTTAATATTACATACAATAATATTTCTAGGCTTATTATACTTAATGATGAGTTTACCAAGAGATAAAGATTAATTTATTTTTAAAAACTAAAGTTTCAAAGTTGATATTAAATTGATATATTTATTATTATCTAATAAATTACATTCTTTATCAAATTTTCTTGCAAATAAAGATTTACTTTGTAATAAATAAATTAAATCATTATCAGATATTTCATTAAATGACTTAGGATGACAATGAAATGGCGTATGATCTACAAACGTTGTTGCTTCACACTTAAAACCTTCAGTAGTAATTATTTCATCCTGTAAGTTATATCTATAAATATTTGTTATATAACAATGTTCATCTGGACATGACATTTTTGAATACCATTCGATATAATCAACATTATCAATCATTTTTATAGTATGTTTACGATTAAGGATACACCATTGACTAGATTTCTTTATATAATCTTTATTGATATATTTTAATAAGTCATTACATCTTAGAAAATTGTGCCCTTTAATATCCATCATATTAAAATATGATGAATTAGTACTTAAATAATTATAAATAAAATCAAATGATTTAAGCGGTATACATGATCCAGATATATTGATAAAGTGTTCATTTTGGGTATCCTTTAATGCTTCTGTATATAGAATATTTTGAGCTTTTACCAAAGATATATGACCCCATTGTGTATTAATACAATTCTTCAATTTATACTCTTCAAAATATTTTAATGGAACATTTGTTTTATAATGAATATAAATATTATATTTATTAGTATCTATATTTTTAAAAAAAATATTCCAGATTTCTTCATGATTTATAATATCATATATTAAGAAACAAAATGCTATTTTCTTCATATTATTTTATATAATAATATAAATAATATAAAATAATATAAAATAAAACAAATATAGTATTTTATATAAGATAAGTTATGTCTTATTTAATAGATATATATCCAAATATTATTGTTGATCGAAAGGGAATTTCAAAAGATTCATATATGAAAACAATCTCAATTATAGATGAAATATTATGCGGATTATCTTATAAAGTTACTATTAATGGTACAGAATTATTATTACGATCTAATCCCGTATATCAAAGAGAAAAAAAAATAGATATACCAAAATATCTAGAATTTTTTGGTGAATGGCAATCAGATAAAAAAATACAAATTGATCATAAAGATGCAAATATTTTAGGAGAATTTAGTAAATTTGAAATAGATCTAAATCAAATGATTGTTCCAATTCAGTATGCTACTATTGAAAATTTAGCATATTATAATGTAAAACTATTAAAAATAAATGATGGAATCAATTTTGAAACAACTGATAATTTACCATTATGTATTGTAGATATTGGTAGTAATTATATTAAGGATTATATTCTACATCCTGATTATGGAGGTGGTGTCTATTTAGAATATCATAAAAATCCACATTTTCATATGCCAATATTTTTAGAATCAGATGGTGGAATAATGTTGGCAAAAAAGATAGAAGGAAATAAATATCATATTAGCTGTTTTAGAATACCATTTGGATATGCGACGTATATACCACCATATATATTACACAATGATTGTTTCTTAACTGGTCAATATTATGTAGTTTATTCAATTTCAGAACCATTTTCAACTTGTTTATTAAGAAATAAAGAAAATAAAATTATAAATGTTAGTTTAGTATAGAATTTATATAATAATATAATTATATTATTATAATGATAAATCAAGATCTATTAAAAACAACTGATGAATTAGAAAAAGAATTAATTAAAATACTTGAAACATATAATTATATATATGATAAACCGTCAGATATTTCTATGATTAGAAAAATATATGCATTATATAAGTATAATAAAATTGATAACTTCTGTAAAGATAGTGATTATTTGACATATTTAGCATGGTACTATGGAGTGATTAAAAATAATTTTATTCTACAACGTAAGTACTATAAGAAAGCAATTAAAAGAGGTAATGTTCACGCAATGTATAATCTTGCATCTAATTATAATGTATCACAAAAATATACTAAAAAGATAAAATATCTTAAAATGGCAATTAAATTGAATGATCCTGAGTCAATGAATTGTTTAGGTTATCACTATTTATATATAGATAATGATGTAGGTCTAGCTAAGAAATATTTTGATATGGCAATAAAAAATAATTATTTTAATGGTTATCTAGAATTAGCTTATTATTATTATGAAAATAATTTTAATTATGAAAAATGTAAGCAAAATATTATCTTATTTTTAGATAGTTATGAAAATGAAAAACAAATATATTCATCTAAGTACCTTATGAAGAAAAGAGATACTGCATTAATAACTCTGTTAAGTATAATTTTTAAATATGAGAAAGAAGATAATCTTGATTTCTTAATTTCTTACTGTAACAAATTTTTAAAATTAAATAACTTTAATACAAGCGAAGCTATATTAAATATAGAAGCATATAATTCTAAGATGAACTTAAGGAAACAATTTATTACTAATAAAGAAAAATATGCAATTACTGGAGATTGTGTGGTTTGCTATGAAAATAAGAAACTAATTTTATTTGATTGTATGGGTCATAATCATAATATATGTCACAAATGTTATAATCATCCATTTCTTTTGAAATGTCCATTTTGTCTAATTGCAAAACATCCATTAATGGTAAAAAAAATACATCCAAGTGAATTAAATCAAGAACAAATAGAGCCGCTCCTAGAAGAAACTGAACAAATAGAAGAGCCTGAAGAAATTTATGATGATATAGATGATGAAAGTTCTGACGAAGGAGAAGATAGTTCTGATGAAGAAGATGAATTAGTAATACATGATTCAAATATAGTTATATTACTACATGATTTATAATCTAAATCCATGACCATAAATATACAATTAATATCGATATAATTGATCCAAATAAATTTTCAAATCCTTCTTTTTGATGAAGGTGTAAAGTCATACTCTGAACATATGCATAAACTGCAAATAATGAAAATATTACTATTTTTAAATCATCTTTTGATAACATTTGAAATATTCTATTAGTAATAATTATTATTATTGAAATATACCATAAATATATAAAACTTACAGATACCATATTAAATTAATTTGGATTTTAATGCATATTTTAATTTATTAATAAATAAATTAAAATTCATTTTTTATTTTCTATCACTTTTTAGTTAATTTATACCATTCATCTTTTCTTTCTTTAAAATCTACAATTGGGCCAGGATACTTAACATCTGGATATTTTTTATAATTTGTATACCATTTAAATACATCTTTATCTGGTACATCTTTTAGTTCAGGAATATATTTACGAACATATTCTAATTTTGGATCCCATTTTTTATAATCAGTTGGATTAATTAAACGGCCTCCTTTAGTACCAGCTTTTCCAAATCTATATCCACCTAAATCATATGGCCCAATTGTAAAATTCCAATTTCCATAATTATTTGCATAACAATTATCATATAATAGTCTACTAAAAACATGTTGACCGCCATAATTTTTCCATTCATGTGGATCTTGATGTAATATCTTAACTGCAAAACTAGACACGATGAGTCTTCCACGATTATGCATATAACCTTCATCTTGAAGTTGTCTAACTGCTGCATCTACTACTGGATAACCAGTCGCTGCATCTTCCCATAAAGCTCTTGCTTCTTTAATATCATTTCGCCATTTAATATGAGAGAAGAATTCATCAACATGTCCATATTGATTATAGTTAAATCTAGCTAGGATAAAGAAGAATTGTCTCCAATATAATTGTTTTAATAAATCTGGAATCTTAGATTCTTTCATTGCATTATAACATTCTACTATTGAAACTGCTCCAAATTTAAGATATCCTGATAAATGTGTAGTTTGATAAACTAAATCATCTCTATCCTTAGCATACGATTTAAAATCCTTCATATGATTTAAAATTTTTAATGCTTCTTTTCTACCTCCTTTAATTATAATATTAGTATCTTTATCATAAAATTTTGAGATGTCTGAAGTATATTGTCCAGCAACTGACGTAGTTGATCCCATAAAATTATTCGGTTTATTTACTTCATTTCTAACTTTAACTTTCACGGCATGTTTTAAATAAGCTCCAAATACCTTATAAGGTTTATCTTTATTTAAAAACTCCTCCATCTTACTTAAAGTTAAATCATCCATAAATTTTATTAATTCGATCTTATGATGTTTACATACTGCATCCATATCTTTGTCTCTTTTGATTGAATATTTACTAAAATCTGCATTATAAGAAACTACAAACGGTTTAATTGATTTTATTAATTTATCTAGTACACTTGATGGATCTCCATAAAAGTAAAATAGTTTTGATTTTTCTTTATGTAATGCATCATTTAAATCATCAAGTGATTCAATCATTAGTTTTACAGATGGATCAGAACGATATGACGAATTTTCAGTAGTTTGATTAATTTGAAATGGATCAAAAATAAAGATTGGTAAAATTTTATCAACTTCTTTGCTTAATAAATGTAAAGCAACATTATCCTGTAGACGTAGATCTCTTCTGAATATATGTATTCCTATTTTAACCATTTAGTATATATTATATATATAAATATTTTAATTTTTATATATAAGTATCTTTTAATTATTCAATTCCATATTTATCAATCGCTTTAATAAATCCTAAAATAACTGGATTAGGTTCAAATATTGTGGAATTTAATTCTGGATGATATTGTACACCAACCATAAATTTATTTGTAGGTATTTCTGCAATTTCCATATATTTATCATTATCAGAAGTACCCGAAAAAATTAAACCATCTTTTTCGAGAGCTGGTTTATATTCTGTATTTATTTCATATCTATGTCTATGACGTTCGGTAAATTTTAGAGAACCATATATTTTTTGTGCAACTGATCCCTTTTTAATTATTCCATCATAATCTCCTAATCTCATAGTTCCTCCTAAATTAGTTTCAGCTTCATTTATAATATGAACAATATGGGGAAATTTATTTTCTGGATCAATTTCTGCAGTTGTCGCATATTTAATATTAAGAATGTGTCTTGCATATTCTATTACCATAAGTTGCATCCCATAACAAATACCTAAGAAAGGAATATCTTTTTTACGCGCATATTCAATTGCAACAATTTTATTTTCAACACCAGCTTCACCAAAACCACCAGGAACTAATATACCTCCTTTAATTTTTTTAAGTAATGTTAATAGATCTTTTTCGTGTAGATTACGGGCATCAATAAAATTAAATTCAATGTCTTTATTAATTGCATATGCTGCATGTTTTAGAGCTTCAACGAGCGATATATATGCATCTTTATATCCATATTTAATAACTAGATTTACGATTATAGTATCTTTTAAATTTGAAATAGTATTATACATAGTTTTCCATTTACTTTTCACAGGATTTTTAATTTTAAGTTTTAATAAATTCATAACATTTTTATGAAATCCTTGTTTAAAATATATATATGGTAACTTATAAATATTATCAATATTTGGTGCCATTATAACATTTTTTTCATCAACATTTGAAAATAAAGATATTTTTTTAGCAAAATTTGGTGTGTCATCACTTTCATAACGACATACTACTATATCTGGAATAATTCCAGCTTGCATAAGTTTTTTAATAGAATCTTGTGCAGGCTTAGTTTTAAATTCATCAGATACTTTTAAGAATGGTATATATGTAAGGTGAATATTAACTATATTTTTTCTACCAAATTCACCAATCATCTGTCTAATCGCTTCAGTATGTATCATACCTTCTATATCACCAACTGTGCCACCAATTTCAATTAAAATTACATCGTATTTTGAAGAATCGCGTTGAATAAAAGCTTTTATTTCATTACTAACATGTGGTATCATTTGTACTGTATGACCAAGGTACTCACCTTTACGTTCTTTTTCAAAAATAGACTGATATATCTTTCCAGATGTTATTAAACTATTTTTATTAGTTTTTATAGTTGTAAATCTTTCATAATGGCCTAAATCAAGATCAGCTTCTAAACCATCTTGAGTTACAAATGTTTCACCATGTTCAAATGGATTCATTGTACCAGCATCAATATTTAAATAAGGATCCATTTTTTTTATTGTTAATTTAATACCATTTTCTTGAAGAAGACTTGCCAATGATGCTATAATAATACCTTTTCCTATACCCGACATAACACCACCAGTTATAAATATATATTTTGTCATTATATATATTAAAAATATATAAAAATCAAAGATATAAAAATTTTATATAACAATAATTTTATATAATATTATATGGATAATAAAGCTATAGAAAATATGGTACTAATTGATCAAGTTGAACCAATTGAAGATAAAGATAATGAATTGAAAGAAAATAAAAAAATAGATAAGATTGAAAAAAAACTAATATCTGTATTATTAAAATATAATTATAATTATGATGTGCCAAAAGATCGGAATATGATTACAAAAATATATAAATTATTTCGAAAGAATATAATTGATGAAGAGTGTGAAGATGATGATTATTTAACATATAAGGGATTCTATTATAATTCTTGTGAGTATGATGAAAAATTATCAAAAAAATATTATAAACAAGCAATTAAAAAAGGAAATGTTCATGCAATGTATAAT
>Ga0114978_10002195_pt1 | contig 16150 bp, 11 predicted proteins | sample S_140212_EF_Meta_FD_87027 | JGI IMG/M metagenome (GOLD analysis project Ga0114978, IMG submission 87027) | Freshwater microbial communities from Lake Simoncouche, Canada to study carbon cycling - S_140212_EF_MetaG | ecosystem: Environmental > Aquatic > Freshwater > Lake | place: Lake... | reverse complement strand
ATTCCAGTCAGGCATCTTCGGGAATTCAGAAGTAGGATTGACATCGGTGTTTGCAACTACATATGTTCGACCTGACGCCATTTTTGATAAGGCTTCTTGTCCTGCTGCAACAATCAAGTCGCACCCTATCACCAAATCAGCTTCTCCAATACCCAAACGCGCATTTCCTGTCAGTGATTGATAAGGAGTGAACCTAATATGAGATATGACAGCACCATACTTTTGAGCCAAACCGGTTATGTCGAGGACACTGGCACCGATATGATCGATTTTGGCAGCTTCAGACAAGACGGCGCTCATACTAACAATGCCAGTCCCACCAATGCCTGCACATAAAATGTTATATCCATTTGGCTGAATTTGAGGTAGATCAGGAAGCGGTAATATTTCTACATCTGGACCATCCAAAGAAGCAGTGATTGGTTTTTTAAGTTTGCCGCCAATTACAGTGACAAAGCTTGGGCAAAAACCGTCAACACATGTAAAGTCTTTGTTGCAACTGGATTGATTGACTTTACGCTTGCGCCCTAATTCTGTCTCAAGTGGTTCAATGGACATGCAGTTAGAAGTAATTCCGCAATCACCACAACCTTCACAAACTTCTGAATTGATGAATGTGAACTTTTGAATATCTAAAGTAGGATTTCGTTTTCGCTGGCGACGAAGTTCTGTAGCACAAGCTTGATCGTAAACTAAAACCGATACGCCTTTAAATTCTCTCAACTCTCGTTGCACCGCATCTAGCTCAGAACGTTTATAAACTGGAACATTTAGAGGCAATTGTAAATTTCGGTACTTCGAAAGATCATTGGTGACAACGACAACGCGACCAACCCCCTCAGCCAATACAATTTCAACCACTCTAGGTACTGTTAGATCTCCATCATGAGACTGGCCACCTGTCATGGCCACATAACCATTAAAAAGCACCTTATAGGTAACTCTCATTTTTGCAGCAACTGATTGACGGATTGCTAGGCTTCCAGAGTGGAAAAAAGTCCCGTCACCAATGTTCACAAAGACATGCTTTTCATCTGTGAAGGGGGCCTGGCCAACCCAAAATAAACCTTCTGCGCCCATATGCGTCACAGTGGAGGTATTTTCGGGCCTGATCCACATGGCCATGCCATGGCACCCAATGCCAGCCATACTTCTACTTCCTTCGGGTACTACGGTTGAAGAATTATGTGGGCAGCCTGAACAAAAATTTGGCAATCGAATAGGGCCAAGATTCACGTTCTCTATGTTTAGTACGGCAGGCATTTTTACGTCCGTCAACTTACCAATCGCATTGGCTATGAGTTGGGGGTTCATCTCCCCTGTCATGGGCAACAAGCCAGGCTCATCGTCACCCCCAAACCCCATGGGGTACATTTTGCCAATCACACGAACATAACCAGATAAACCGGCAGCATAGAACATCGCTTTAATCTGATCTTCAAGAAATGGTCTTTTTTCCTCAACCACTAATACGCACTCAAGTCCTTCAACAAAGTCACGCAGAATTTCAGAATCTAGGGGCCAAATCATACCTATTTTTAACAAGCGAATACCAGCATCTTCAGCAGCTTTTAAATCTAAACCAAGTACTTTCAATGCACCCATTACATCCCCCCAGCTCTTTCCTGCAGCAACGATCCCCAACTTCGGCCGTGTTGGATTAAGGTGAATTTGATTCAAACCATTTGCACGAGCAAACACTATGGCAGCAGGCAATTTATGCTCATACAACCTAAATTCCATCTGAAGGGGCGGTTCATGCTGACGAATATGCAACCCCCCTTCAATTTGAGTGGGTAGGGCAGGTGTTTTTAAAGCTCTTAAGGAAGGGTCAAAAATAACTTCGCTACTAACCTCAAGTACATCCGTCACCAATTTGATTGCAACCCAACATCCGCTATATCGACTCATGGCGATTCCAAGAAGACCAAAATCTAATATTTCTTGAACAGTAGAGGGATACAAAATTGGAATCCCGGCCGCCTTAAGTTGCATGTCTGACTGTCCAGCGCGAGAGGACGACTTGGCCTCGTGATCATCTCCTACAAGGGCAATAACGCCACCCTTGGGAGATGTTCCAGCGGTATTTGCGTGTTGAAATGCATCACCACATCTGTCTACACCAGGACTCTTTCCATACCATATGCCAAATACACCTTGAACCTTATCTTGCTCTTGCAAACCTACATATTGGCTTCCCCATAAAGCAGTAGCAGCAAGGTCCTCATTGATACCTGGTTGGAAGTGAATGTTGGCTTCTAATAATTGCGAACTCAGACGCCAAAGCTCTTGATCGTAACCACCTAATGGAGAGCCTCTGTAGCCGGAAATTAATCCACCAGTTAGAAGTCCTGCTAACTCATCTTGCTTGCGTTGCTCGAGTGGCAACTTGGCAAGAACCTGAGTTCCAGAAAGTAAATGGATCATAGATTCATTACGAAATTTTTTGGAAATCGTTCACTTTAAAAACATCATTCCAAATTGCCGTATCACGTCGCATGAGATCTCCCAATCCTTGGGATGTGCTAGAACGGGCAGTAAGGCCAAAATCATTGAATCGAGCACGAATTTCATCAGTTTTTAAAACTTCAGTTACAGCTATGTTCCATGCTTGAACAATTTGTGCGCTAGCGCCTGCAGGCAAAAATAGTCCAAACCATCCAGATGGAATAGTTGGCAAGCCAAGTTCAGAAAATGTAGGCACCCCAGTGAATTCGGGATGGCCACTACGCTGATCCCCAGTAATGCCTACGATTCGGGTTCGCCCAGCGCGATGCATGTTTATCATGTCTGGACCAAAGGCATTCATTGCAGCCGCCACATGACCGCCAGCAACCGCAGTCATCAAAGGTGCACCACCCAGAAAAGGAATCATATTAGATTCAAAACCACCTTTCTTACCAAGCATGATGCCGTGGTAGTAGGAAGGGGTTCCCGTACCCGCACACCCTATGGATACATTTTTCGAATTTTGCTTTGCCCAAGACATAAACTCATTTAATGAATTAGGGCCCGGGACTGGGGTAGCAAGAACAAACGGAAAGTCAGCAATCAAAGAAATGGGTAACAAATCTTTCTCAGGATCATAGGGTAATTTTGAATAGGTCACGGCAGAAAGCATCGCCTCACTTACAGAGGCAAGCAGCACAGTTTCTCCATCAGGTGGCATCGATTTAAACTGCGCGGTGCCAACTTGACCTCCAGCGCCAGGACGATTTTGTACGATGATGTTTCTTTTTAGGCTAGCTGAAAGCTTTTCCGCCAGCAGCCTAGCAACCGCATCGGTCAATCCTCCAGGAGGCCAGCTAATTATTATTTTAGAAACAGGAGTTTGCGCTAAAACACCTAGAGAAGTTGCCGCGGTAGGCAGTGCAACTGCGGATTGCAACAATTGACGACGTGTCAAGAATGAATTCATAGTCATCTGAAGCTCCAGTCATGGTAGTGAAAGTAAATTCTAGAGCTACCGAATTCCCCAGAGGTGGAGTAATCATGAATTTAATGTGAAATTTTTTACTACGCCGCTTATTTCAATCTAAATATTAAATTTGAGCTCTCAGGTCAATTGAGACAATTTCTTCATGAAGAAATCATTTTCTATGGCTTTTTGTTTTTCAGGAAGATGGGCGCTAAGCTCCAATCCCTTTCGTAGCAGGCTCTCGGTATCAGATCTAGACTTTCTGGCGGCACTGGTCAATGCTAATTTGGCATAGTGCAGTGCGCGCGTCCACTCATAAACCGCCGCAAAGCGCTCAACCATTTCTACTGCCACGGAATCAACTCGATCGCCCCAAAAAGTTTCAACGGCAAGTACGAAACGTTGATGAACAAAATCACGCTGTGAATGAGACTGGCTTGCCAAAATCAGACGAGCATAAATATTATGTCTAAATGTGTAAATTGGCGTGACACTTCCATCCGGAAAGACATAGAGACTGCTTTCACGCAGCAATTGATCATTGCCACAAATCTTTTTGCAAATTTCCTCAACTTCTAATTGCTGCAGACCAAGCACTTGAGAAACCCCCCATGCACAAAAAGAAGTGCCGCTATTGCTACCGCACTGAAGGATGCTGCTGGCTCGCTCTCCATAGCTAAGAAGTTGTAACTCTAAGGAATGACGTATGACATCAGGAACAGTTCTTTGAAACAATTCAAACTCATTTTCATATCGCGATAGGACACCAATCAAATCGCTGTGTCCGCTCTCACGAACTTGGATAATCATGCGCTCAACAAGCGCAGAAATAATCAAAGGATTACCAGCCCCATACATCTCTATGGCCTCCAATGCGCCTCTGGGCAGTGCAACACTGCTATTGAATAAAACAAGACTCTTAACGTCTGCACTTGTTAATGCCTCCAGCCTCAACTCACTCGCTAGGCCATGAACCAGCAGATCGAGCATCAATGTTCTCGCAAGACAACGTACGTCGTTAGTCATACTTGCACTTGAACTAGCAAGAATCATTAACTTTGCGGGCGAGCTAGCAAAGGCTAAACGAGAAACCGTTTCAATGGTGGCGGCGTCTGCCCACTGAAGGTTCTCGATGACGAGTACAACCGGTCGGAGAAGAGCTTGAGATTCAATGGCACGAAATAAGTATTCGGCTTCGGTCATGCAATCACCGGCAGTTGTATTTACAAAAGGTGTTGTAGATACAATTCGTATCAATTCTCTGACTGGCGAAAATCCAAAAAGAACGTGCTTAGCAGGTGCACAATCAATACGCCAAACTGAATCAGAATTATTAGAAGTTGAATTCAAAAAATCATTGATCAAGCTGGTTTTTCCAATACCAGTTTCACCTGTTATAAAAATAACTTTTTTCTGGGGGCCGTCTAATGCTGCGCGCGCTGTTTTTAATGCAGATGATGCTTTATCGCGTCCCACAAGGTGATTTGATGGTGCTATCGATTTGTCACAATGATCTGGCAGCACGCCGATGAAACAGTATCCAGCTCGCGTGCGCGTTTCTATAAATTTTGGTGCCAGAGCATCATCATGTAGCAGCCGACGTATGTTCTTGATATAGGTTTTTAGTATTTCAGGTTGGACAGACTCATGTTGCCAAACCGCATCTAACAACTCACTGTAGTCCAAGATACGTCGAGGATTGTCGCGAAAATAAATCAACAACTGAAAAACTTTGGGCGGAAGTTTTGTGTATGAATTACCGTGCCATAAAAGCTGATTAGGACGGTCAATAGAAAAACAATCATCTGGATTTGTTGCACCGCCAAGGAGTTGCTTGCTTTTCATAGGGATTTCCTATCAACATTAACTTTAAACTTTAGTTGATTCACCTCAACATCAAATGCGGATTTACCCTCATATCGCAAATACGGCTCCTTACGCAGACGAGATTTAGCGTTTTCTCTTAAAAACTTATAAAAAGATAGGCCAAACTGATCTGAATAAACTTGATTGAGCAATACATATGTGAATGTCTCCCATTGGTTTAGATTTTTCGGAAAGCGTACTAAAACTCAGATTGAAGCTTCACTCTAGGATGAAGGCGCATGATGTAAATAAATTTCTGGTGAAGCTGAGGTGTAATTTTAGATTTTTGCTTTAATAAAAGCTTGAATCAGATCCTTTGTAGCTGTATTCTCAAAACAAGTCTTAACCACACTGGTTTCGCGATCGAAACCAGAGGTATGGATTTCGTTGGCTTCAAAAATTGCTTTTTTCGCTCCAGAAGTTGCATAGGCAGGAAACGTTGCGCATCGATCTGCTATTAACTGAGCTTCTGAAGCCAGTTCATTTGGCTCCACACACCATTGAACAAGACCTATTCGATGAGCTTCAATTCCACTAATCGGCTCCCCTGTTAGTATGAGCCGGCTGGACTGTGCTCGACCGCAAAGCCAAGTAAGACGCTGAGTGCCACCAGCACCAGGTATAAGCCCTAAAGTCACTTCAGGGAAGCCAAACTTTACTTTGGGCGTCGTAATTCTCAGATCGCAAGCTAGAGCCAACTCAAGACCACCTCCTAAGGCATGACCACCAATTTCAGCCATGGTCACCGCAGGTAAATCTTGAATTCTTTGAAATAGAGCCTGATAACTTCGACCTAAAGCTAATTGCTCTTGCATGCTTTTTTGAAAATTTTCAAAGATTTGCTTTAGATCTGCACCGGCTGCAAATAGTTTCTGAAGACTCCGAATTTTCAACACAGACCAATCATCTCGAAGACTCAATTCATCAAGCAGAGCATTGAAACGCTCAACCCACGCCTTGCTCATGGCATTGACTGGCGGGTGACAAAGAGTCAATTCTGCCACGCGCCCAGCTACTTGCAATTCGATCATCCAAAAATTTCCTATTTGGCCATTTTGGAGCGAAAGTTAGGCGGCCGCTTTTCAAGGAAAGCCTGCGTACCTTCTCGAGCTTCATCAGTTTGGTAATAAAGTGCCAGTGCTTGGAGGCCCATATTTCCAATTCCACGAATATTGTCTGAATCTGCATTGAAAGAACGCTTGGCTATTGACAATGCTGTTGGGCTGCGAAGTAACAATTCAGCACACCAAGCATTGACTGTTACATCGAGTTGATCATGAGGTACCACCGCATTGACCAAGCCCATTTGAAGCGCTTGTTCTGCGGTATAGCGGCGGCACATGTACCAAATTTCACGAGCCTTTTTTTCTCCGACTATTCGAGAAAGATATGCAGTACCCCATCCAGGATCGACAGAGCCAACTTTTGGACCCACTTGCCCAAAAATAGCTTTTTCAGAGGCAATGGTCATATCGCAGAGTGTTGCCAATACGTTGCCCCCTCCAATCGCGTATCCCTGAACTCGTGCTATGACAGGAACTCGTGCCTCTCGAATAGCTGTATGGAGTTCTTCGATGGGTATACCCACAACTCCTCGTCCTACATATTTACCCTTGTGGGTAGATTGATCACCACCAGTGCAAAACGCTCTGTCGCCAACGCTACCTATCACAATGACACCTACTTCTGAATTGATATCGGCCATGCGAAAGGCTTGAACCATTTCCTCCACCGTATCAGCTCGAAATGCATTCATGACTGGTTCACGATTGATTGTTATCCGGGCGATACCGCCAGTATCGTCGTACAAGATGTCGTTGAAGCTGGTTGTCATTTAAATTTCCTTTCAAATAGGGGGCAAAAATATCAAAAATTTTACTCTCCATTACCTGAGAGCCATAAAGGGTTTGTCACGCCATGTAAATCGACTCATTCTGCCGAATTTGAAGAACGATACTTCCAACTGAATTTCCAGTAGCAGCCATCGAAAGCGCTTGTCGAAATTCTTCTATTTGAAAATGATGTGCAATTGGGGGGGCTTGAATAGCGCCACGTAAAAATAACTGCAGCAAAGCTTGCTCATTGGCCGTAGCCAACACGGGGAATCGTTTTTCAAATTTTGAAAGCTCTATACCGATCAATGAGGCGCCTTTAAGAAGAGCGAGATTAATGGGTAATGAAGGAATGACGCCAGATGCAAAACCAATTACAAGATGACGACCGCCCAATGCAAGCGAGCGAAAAGCACGCTCTGTGGCATCCCCTCCTACCGGATCCACCACCACGTCAAGGCCACAGCCTGCAGTCCATTGTCGAACTTGCTCTCGCCAATTTTCAGAATGACTATCAATGGCAATTTCAGCGCCATAACGCAAGGCAAGCTCACGCTTTTCGAGAGAAGACGCAGAAGCCATTACTCGGGCGCCCAATGCAGCTGCAATCTGAACGGCAGCAAGACCTACCGCGCCAGCCGCACCCATTACCATGACACGATCTCCAGAGGATAAACCTGATCCTTGTACCAAGGCATGGTAAGCACAAGCAAACCCTCCACGAAATACCGAAGCCTCAGCGAATGGCAGTGAATCGGGGATCTTTAGCACTGAGCTCTCGGTAACATTTATAACTTCAGCGTATTTACCTCCTACACCAACACAGGCAACACGATCGCCGACAGAAAATTTTTCAGCGCCTTGACCTAGACCACATATGACACCAGAGACTTCATTTCCAGGAATAAAGGGTAAATCAACAGCGACTTGGTGGCGGCCACTAGCAATGAGTGCATCGACAAAGGTAACGCCTGCGCAATGAACCTCCACTTGAACCTGTCCAGCTAAAGGCTCAGGGCAACTCAAATTCTGAATTGAAAAATCTTCAAATTGACCGAGCTTGTGCCCAATAATTACTTTCATGATGCGTCTGGAAGGTGCAGAACATTTTTTGCAAGAATATTTCTCTGTATCTCGGAAGTGCCACCATAGATTGTGGTCACCAATGACTGAATCCAAAACGCAGCGGGAGTTACACTGATATCGTTTTCTGGAGATCGACGCAACGCAGAATACTCACCTGAAATATCAATTGCTGCCTGCGTGATGCGTTGATATAACTCAGTCTGACTGATCTTAAGAAAAGACACATCGGGTCCAAGATCCTCACCTCTACGAACTTTATCGACATAAATTTCGTATAGTGACTCGTGGTCTTTGAGATCCAATAAAAGTCGAATATAGCGATCCATGTACAAGGGGTCATCTTGCACACCTAATTCATGTGCAAGGGTGTCGAGTTGCGCCAGTGCATTTGCTGATTGTGGCGGAGCGCCCACAAATAGTCTTTCAAAGCCAAGCAGAGCTTTGGCCATGGTCCAACCTTGATTGACATCTCCGACCAATGAATCGCGAGGCACGCAGACGTCATTGAAAAAAACCTCACAAAACTCAGGATTCATACCCAAGGTGAGGATAGGCCTGACAGTGATGCCAGGTGTATTCATGGGCACCAACATGAAGCTGATTCCTGCTTGTTTCTTCACTGTCTTATCAGTTCGAACCAAGACGTAAATCCAGTTGGCATCAGTTGCCAAAGTTGTCCAAATTTTTTGACCATTAATGACCCAATGATCCCCGTCTAAAACTGCGTGGGTCCGAAGACTCGCAAGATCGGAGCCTGAGTTGGGCTCGCTGTAGCCCTGACACCAAATATGTTCGCAAGACATGATTTTGGGCAAAAAATAATCTTTTTGGGCTTGCGTTCCAAAACGAATAATCAGTGGCCCTAGTTGATTAACGCCATGATCCGCAAATCGGGTACAGCCATGTCGTGCCATAACATCCTGCATGATGATTTGTTTAGTAGGCGAGAGCCCCATACCGCCCAGCTCTTTGGGCCAACCAGGTGCCAACCAACCTTTATTTGCTAAGGTTCCAGCCCATGCCTTGGTATCCTGAAGATGAAGCCGCTCTAATGGATGCCGCATATTGCTAGGGTAGTGAGCTTCTATCCAAGACTTTACGTGAATTCGAAAGGATTCATCGGACCATTCGTTGTAATCTTTTGGCAACTGAGACTCGTCTACCGACTCGTTGCGAATATCTTTGGTTTTGTTTAGTTTGAAAAGACTTAGATATTTCCCGCGGTGTAAGGACGCAGAGCCAAACCTGTTGTACAAGGAAAGTACTTTTCTGGCGTATAAACCCAAATTGCATTCATCCGTCATTCCAATTCCACCATGAAGCTGTATACACATACGAGCGGTATAAATCGAAGCATCGGACAATCGCGCCATCGTCTGCGAAATGGCCATTTGGCGTGCAGTTTGCACCTCACTCTTGTCCAAAATTGAACATGCCTCAGCCAAGACTGCGCGAGACAAGTCCAACTGCAATCTCAAGTCAACCATACGATGTTGCAGCACTTGAAATGAACCAATGGGTCTACCGAATTGTTGACGCGTATTTAAATATTCAAGTGTAATGTCGAACATTCGCTGCATAGCACCTAGCAAAACTCCCGCATTCGACATCGTTAATTCTTCAAGCGAAGACTCCAAACTACCTTGAATTAAGCTGCCCTTTGCATTTTTAAAAACCAAGTCTGCAATCAATCCACCATCCTGAGTTACATGCTCAGTCAAAGTTAAGCCTGGATCATCTCGGTTGACAAACGCAAGGCCGTCACGGGTCTGCACCAAAAACCCGTCTACGCCACCACACGATACAAAACGTTTCGTACCATTGACCATGCCATTTGCGAAGCTAGTCTGCGAGGGCACTACCATCTTGCTTGCATTTTCGATCCATGCTGGCGCAACAATCAATTCCCCCTTGAGAACCTTGGCCAACAATTCACCTGACAAGAGTGGTGCTAAAGCGGCCGCTTCTAATACAGGTTCGGGCACCAAGGCGGTGCCCAACCCCTCAGCTAGCGCCACCAACTCAGTGATGCCGAGACCAGAGCCCCCTGCAGCATCAGAAACTCTAATTCCAGTCCAACCTAAATTACATAAATCAACGTAAGTGCTTATGTTAAAGCCTGGTGATTTGAATCTCAGATCACGCACACGGGCCATACTTCCTTTAGCTGGAAAAACAGCTTCAACACTGTCACGAATCATTCGCACAGAAGACTCTTTGTGCTGCGAAAAATTATCAATTGAAACTCTTGCATTCATGATTTTCCTTTGAGTTCAGTTTCAACGACCAGTGAAATTTGCAGGACGTTTTTCAGTGAACGCCTTAAGAGCCTCTGCATGATCTGAAGTGCCAATGGCCTGAATCACAGCCCCAATTTCATGTTCAGTCATTGACTCTAAACTAGAGTGAGGCGCAAGATCAAGAAGACGTTTTGTCAAACCAATGGCGCGGGTTGCTCCCAGCGCAAGAGTTGCCGCATAATTTTGAACTTCTACAGCTAGGTCATCTGCTCCGACAACCTTTTGCACTATGCCAAAATTACAAGCCTCTTCTGCGCCAAAAATCCTACCAGTAAAGGCAAGATCTTTCACCCGGCCAAGGCCCATGAGTCGAACCAATCTATAAGCCGCTCCAGCATCTGGAACCAGTCCACGAAGCGTGAATGCCAAACCAAATTTTGCAGTATCAGCTGAAATCACGATATCGCAAGCCAATGCCAAGCTTAGTCCAGCTCCAAATGCAGGGCCATTAACAGCCGCTATGACGGGCTTTTCAATGGCCGCCAAAGGTGCGAAAACCATACGGTGCAATGCTGCAAGCCGATCTCTGATTTCAGCTGGACTTCGACTGGAATCCATTTCTTTGATGTCACCACCTGCACAAAAAGCCCTTCCAGCTCCAGTAATGACCACAGCACGAACTTCTTGCCTGACAGCCAAGTCTGCGATCTCTTTTGCTAGTGCTGACTTTAATTCTAAATTTAGCGCATTCAAAGCTGTCGGTCGATTAAGAGTAAGCGTTACCACGCCTTGATTAAATTCACTGAGTAGACATTGCGAATTCATATTTTTATACTCAGCTTTTAGGAGTGTCTAGAATAAAGTGCGAAATATCGCTCAATGATCCGCGTCTTTCAGCTTTCCAAACAGCTTTAACTCTCATCCCAGGTTTTATCGTCTTTGGCACTGAGGCTATGTCAACGCCATCTAGGATATGAATAATTTTTGTTGATGCGCCATCTAAAATTATTTCGGCATAGACATACGGTGGCTCACGTGTTTGCCCAACAAATTTGAGATGAATAACAGAAAAAGCCTGCAATACGCCACTGTCTTTTACATCAGCCCATGTAGCTGTCTTCGTGAAACATACATCACATATTTCTCTGGGTGGAAGTAATACGCCTTGACAGTGCGGACATCGAATTCCCATGATTCGACCGGATTCTCTCATTTCATCAAAGAGACGGCCGTAGTAGGGTCCATGAGCATGCTGATAATGCAAGGTCATGGATGTTTTCATGACGTCCATTGGCGCGGCAGGATCAGTCAAAGGACTCGGAGAATTTTTTATAGTCTCCAAGGCAGGCTTGAAGCCTTCAAGATCAAGTACTGAAGCCTTTGGTTCATCCGCCCAAACGGCTTGAACTCGCATGCCAATTTCCCAAGTTGCCTCCCCTACTAACCTGTGCAAAAAATCACAGTCAACACCATCAATTCGGATCAAAGCAAGTGTTGTATTGATTTTTGTTGTGAAGCCACGAAGTTCTCCTTGGTGACTCAGTTGAACCATTTCCAAATGGCTGCTGCCACAACTGCAGAAGTCCTGAGCAGGTAACTCAACGCGTTGACAGTCTAAGCACCTCGACCCTACCAATCGCTTGCGCCCAAGTTCTGATAGAAAGGTACCTGTTCCGCGCCCGGGAGTGAGCTGGTAAGGCAAAGAGATCGTACTTTGCAGTGGAGCAAGGTCAGATAAGAATGTGTCAGGTGCTTGATACATGTAATGGTTCTTCCTTCAATCCGCACTAACGACTGCAAATCCACGCAGATTAGCCCAACCACCACCGGTTTGAGCCCCAGCTAATTTAGCACCGGGTATTTGGTGTTCGCCCGCTCGTCCTGTGACTTGCATCGCCGCTTCAATAAGTCTGATAAGTCCTGCAGCGCCAATTGGATTGGCGCCTAGACACCCGCCCGATGCATTAACGGGTATGTCGCCACTGCGAAGAGTGGCGCCAGAAGTAATTAGATCAGCCGCTCCACCAGGAGAGCAAAGTCCAAGACTTTCGTAGTAACTGAGTTCAAAGCAACTGTAGGGCTCCTGCACTTCGACAACGTCAAGCTGGCGTCGGGGATTTGTAATGCCAGCTGCTCTGTACACAGTTCTAGCTGCTTGCGCCAAAGGTTCTGACATCAACATAGAGCGTTGCGGTGCATTGTCCGCTTCGGCGCAATAAGCGATACCTCGAATAATGGCCGACGCTTGGGTTGATTTTGCAGCCAGTGATTCAGTCGACAAAACAACCGCTGCTGCACCATCAGAAATAGGCGGTACGTCCAGGAGCTTGATGGGCCAGGCAAGTGGCGCCGAATTCATAACATCCTCGACAGTTACATTTTTTCGAACATGCGCAAATGGATTCAACTGAGCATTGGTTAAGTTTTTCACAACAACATGAGCCGCAGCTTCTTCGGTATGCCCTAACACGTCCATTCTTGCGCGCCAATAAGCTGCTGAGAATCCCATAATGCCAACTGCAAATTCACGCCCCCAAAATGGATCATATAAACTGGAAATAGAGTACTGCAGAGCGCCCTCTGATAATTTGTCATAGGCAACAACCAAAACACGCTTTGCAAATCCACCAGACACTTGGTAGTACCCTGCAAGTGCACCAGCAAATCCTGTTCCACCGCCGCTGGTAATTCTGACGACCGGTTTTCCTCGAGCACCCAGTGCATCAACAACCCATTTTTCAGGCTGATTCACAGCTGCGAAAAGTACGGGTCCACTTGCAACAACGACAGAATCAATGTCATCCATTGTTAAGTTTGCATCAGCCAATGCCCTAAGCGCAGCCTCGCGTACAAGACCCGGCACATTGACATCCGCTCGGCGGCGCTGATGATGGGTCTGGCCAACGCCAACGATCGCAACATGGTTCATGGTTTCAAGCCTCTATAATAAAAACACAATGGGACTGAGCACCTAATCCAGAGGAAGCGTGCACAATGGCTTTTCTATTACCCTTCCCAGCAACCAATCGATCTGAAGCTTCAGCAAGTCGAACCAAACCCGTAGCAAAGACAGGCCAAGCAGGTAAAGAACCGCCCGAGAGATTCACAACAGTCTTATGCTCCCCACGGTAAAGGCCAATCCCACACCCAGCCTCCGCAATACCAAGTGCCTCTAAGGTCAGTAATTCAGAAACTGCAGATGTGGCACTAACTTCAACCAGCCCTATATCTTTTGGGTGAATGCCAGCAACTCGATGCGCAGCCTTAGATGCGATTTCGCAAGCAGAAAACGTACTGTCCCGCATCGCGTAGTTTCCACTGTCCATCGAAGACCCCATACCAGTGATCCAAACTGGTGTATGCGTCACCCTTGCGGCAACTCGTTCGCTAGTAAGTACCACCACAACAGCCCCATCAACAGGCCTTGCCATCATTAACTCTCTCAATGGCGTTGCTGCGAAAGGAGACGAAAGAATTTGATCAATTCCAATAGCGCTGACGTCGTTTAAATTGGGATTGATAGATGCATTAGCCCAAGCATACGCAGTGACTTCTGCAAAGGTCTTTTCACTCAACCCATGCCGCCTAAGATAGGCTTGCGCTAAGAATCCCTGCGCAGTTGCCTCGTCAAAACCAATAGGTCGTTGACAAAATGGCTCTGCAATAGTGGAATGAAATTGATCAACGCTTGCCTCTGATGGTTTAGCGTAAGCAATGATGAGCCCCACATCGGCTGAACCACTTGCTATTTTGTTAACACCATATTGAGCCGCCCAAAGTCCATCGTCTTCTACACGAGACTCCTCTTTATGGTGAGCACCCATTGCACCCAAAAATCCACAATTGGAGATACTTCGACCGTCCAATACATCGCTTCCACTGTCAATCACAAAATCGACATCCTCAATTCGAAGGCCACTACCATTTAATGCCTTGTTAACGGCAGAGGAAATAAGATCAATATGCTGAGCCTGTGACCAGCTATGTCGCCAATTGGTTTGTGCGCTAGACACAATTCCAACACGTCGAAAAGTATGAAAGGAACTAGAGGCCATTGATGCTTACCGTTTATAGAGTAAATGGATTGAGTTGAATTAAATCTCAAGGACCCATTTATCAGCGTGAAGTGAAAGTGAAGCTTGGGTGAAATCACGTAATCACCCACCTAAACTGAGATTGCCATCTCCTCACACCACATATAATTATCTAATCCACTAAGCGGGTTATCAGACCTGTACTTTTTTATATTGGAGCCTTAGATGACTGGTCCATTAAGCGGGTTTCGAGTCATTGAATTGGCGGGAATTGGACCGGTGCCTTTCGCTGGGGCAATGTTGGCCGATATGGGTGCAGACGTCGTGCGAGTTGAACGCCCAATCATTCAAAACGTTACAGCCTCTTTAAAAGGTAACCCTTTCGACTTTTATAATCGCAACAAACGCTCTGTGGCCCTAGATCTCAAACAATCTCATGATCTAAAGATTTTGGTCAAAATGGTTGAGCGCGCTGATGTCCTAATTGAAGGCTTTCGGCCTGGTGTAACTGAGAGGCTTGGAATCGGTCCTAAAGAATGCCTTGATGCAAATCAAAAGCTCATTTACGGTCGAATGACTGGATGGGGGCAATCTGGTCCTTTGTCACTCGAAGCCGGGCATGATATTAATTATTTAGCCATCACGGGGGCACTTCATGCGATTGGCGAATACGGTGGAAAACCAGTTCCTCCTTTAAATCTGGTGGCAGACCTTGGGGGAGGAGCCATGTACCTTGTTATGGGAATTCTTGCTGCTTCAATGAACGCTCGTAAATCCGGTAAGGGTCAAATAGTAGATGCGGCAATGATTGACGGCGTGACCAACCTGATGTCAGCATTTCAATCATTGCGCCAAGAAGGATTTTGGGAAGATAAACGATGCCAAAATATCGTAGATGGAGGAGCGCCTTATTATGGTTGCTATGAAACACAAGATCAAAAATATATAGCTGTTGGCGCAATGGAACCAAAATTTTATGCCTCACTTCTTGAAATCTTAGGTTTGAAGAATAAAATTTTAACTGAGCAAAATGATCGTCATGGGTGGTCTGAATTGCGCAATCGATTTGGTGAAATTTTTCTGACTAAAAAGCGTGATGATTGGATCAAATTAGCAGCAGGAAGAGACGCCTGCATTTCACCTGTTCTTTCTATGGATGAAGCTACAGAGCATCCACATATGAAAGTTAGAAACGTATATTTGACCTTTGATAGCTTGCGACATCCAAGCCCTGCCCCAAGGTTCAGTCAAACACCATCCAGTGTTCGTAGGTCAGCACCAGCACCGGGTGAGCACAACCTGGAAGTATTTAATGATTGGGAATTAAACAAACCTAGAATTTAAAGATTAATAATTGCGATCATTGAATTATGAACAACTTTAAGAAATAAAACTTATTAAAAATTAATAATTAATTTGTCCAACCCTATGCTGACGCATGAATTTATTTAACTTCCATTTTGAAGTTTCCAGTGCATGAACACCCCCTGGCTTTTAACCCGAATAAAACAAGCATAGTTTGAAAAATTTGTTTTCTGTTAATCTGTAGGTCCTGGTTCGAGCCCAGGTCGAGGAGCCACCTAAAGAAGCATCGCCTTGCGCGGTGCTTTTTGCTTTTTAACGCAACGAATTGTTGCGTTGAGGGCTTCTAGCATTTCAACTCTCAATTGACAT
>Ga0114978_10002194_pt1 | contig 16151 bp, 13 predicted proteins | sample S_140212_EF_Meta_FD_87027 | JGI IMG/M metagenome (GOLD analysis project Ga0114978, IMG submission 87027) | Freshwater microbial communities from Lake Simoncouche, Canada to study carbon cycling - S_140212_EF_MetaG | ecosystem: Environmental > Aquatic > Freshwater > Lake | place: Lake... | reverse complement strand
GGCAAACGAAATAACCTAGGGCACACTTGGTCTATGTGCGGTCGATTCGTGGTGGCAAGGGCGGTCAGTGGGGCACTGCCAGAACTCCTCGCCGAGCTTCCGGAATGGAACAACGTTCCCGAGAACTTCAATGTTGCACCCACTTCGACTGTCCCGTTGATTCATAACGAGATTGATGTCCGCTCAGGCGAGATTCATCGCGTGCTCGACTTTGCCCACTGGGGCTTTGTCGCGGCGTGGAAAAAGTCTTTCACGCAGCGCCCCCAACCGTTCAACGCTCGCGTAGAAACGATTGCGACCAACGGCATGTTTCGCAGCGCTTTCCAACGTCACCGCGCCATCATTCCGGCCATGGGTTATTACGAATGGCGCGTCTTCGCCGACGGTTCCAAAGAGCCGTATTTCATCACGGCTCCCGAACGCGGTCTCGCCATGGCGGCCATCTTCGAGGACTGGACGGATCCAACACTGAGCGCCGACGAGCCAGGCAAGGTTCGGCGTTCGGTCACCATCATTACGCGCGCCGCGGTGGGACCTGCGGCGGCGGTTCACGACCGCATGCCCGTCTTCTTAGGCCCTGAGGATTACGACTTCTGGATGGGCAATGGCCTCAACTCCGCCGACGAGGCGGTTGCCCTCCTCCTCACGTCATCTCAGAGCATTGCGCCCACACTTGAGATGTGGCCCGTCAACTCTCGGGTGGGTAACGTGCGTCAGAATGACCCAGAACTCATCGCGCCGGCTTGACCAGCGAGGCAAGGAAGCGCACACTTAGAAGTACCTTGATCTTCGTGTGAGAGAACTCTTCCACAAGGTCATCCCCTAACGAAGGAGAACACATGGCAATCGCGGACATTAAGCTTGAGACCCCTTCCGCTACCCTCGGTGGCGGCGAAGAGGGCGGCTGCTGCGGCGGCGCGTGCTGCGGCGGAAAATAAGCGTCAACACAGCGCACAAGGGCTCGACATCGTCATGATGTCGGGTCCTTGTCTCGTTTAAGGGCATGACCCTGAACGGGAGCATCGGGGCTTCCGGAATGCCCCTACTCGCAGACCATGCCGTCACTGTCCCCATCGCGGTAAAAGCCGTACTCGGGGTCAATTCCCGAAATGTAGGGGCCGCGACCGGCGGCGTTCGCGGCAGTACACGTTCCGTAGTCGAGATCGGTCACACCGTCGTGTGACCCTGATCCACCCGAGGGCGCGCCTTGGATGGCGTTTGTGCCACCAGGGCCCAACACCACAGTCGCCTTATCGGGGACCGTGACAGCCACGCTCGAGCAACCGGCCAATATGGACTCGATGACACGTTTTTCTGTTCCATCAACGCTGAGGTTCCACCGATATTTCACGGCAACCCAGGTGGCGACGTAATCGCAGGCAAATCCGGGATTCGCTGGCATCCAGCTCGCGGGGTCACGATCACTCTTCGAGCGATTGGAAGAAGCGGAAACTGCCAGAAGAGATGCCGGGTAGCCGAGATCGTTTCCGAACTGCGTGCGGGTCGTTGAATCCCAGGAGTAGGCGCCCGAAATCCAGGCCTCTTTGAGCGGCACGAAGTGGTCGATATCGAGTTTGCTGGCGTCCAGAATCCAGAGGCCGTCATAGGCGGAATACCACGAACCCGTCGATACCGTGCAGGTAGAGCGAGTGGTCACCGCCGCGGCCGATTCGTTAATTAACACTTCGGCGCGCGTGTCACAGCCATCGTGATTGGCATCAATCCAGGCATTGAAGTAATCCCGCACGTAACCACTATGGGAGTCGGGGCTGTTGTCGACGGGCAATTGCGCCAGGAGTGTGGCAAAAACTGCGGCCGCACCCTCACTGGTGCCTGCCGCGGGGGGCGTCGGTGAGGGCGAATCACGGGACGATGATTGTGGGAAAGACGAGGGGGAGCGTGAGGACAACGCGAGGGGGGAGGATCCGGGCGTTGACCACGAAGCACCCGCGCCTTTCGTGCCGGAGGCCCCGGAGGCGACCAGTGCCGAGATGACGATGAGGATGGCAACGAGACTCACGGCACCGGCAGCCACGAGTAGCCAAATTTTCTTGCGTCTCATCTGGATCACCCCTGAGTGACGCTACCAATACTTCAGGTGTTTCCCCATGAACTCAGCGTAGAGTCGAGCCATGGAAAAGCGTCTCGCGCTGGTTACTGGCGCAACAGGTTACATCGGTGGTCGACTGGTTCCCCGCCTCATCGAAGCAGGATTTGCCGTGCGCGTGCTGGTGCGCAACGCCGAAAAGCTTCGTGATGTGCCGTGGGCGGCCAACGTGGAGATCTTCGAGGGGGACCTCGCCGACCCGACCGCTGTTGTGCTTGCCTGCACGGGGGCGGACGTGGTCTATTACCTCGTGCACTCTATGGGGCAAAAAGGCGACTTTGAAGAAACTGAATTGGCCTGTGCCCGAAACATTGCCGAGGCATCGGCGTCGGCCGGGGTCTCGCGCATCATCTATCTGGGCGGCCTTCACCCCGAAGGCGAAGAACTGTCGAAGCACCTGCGTTCCCGGGCTGAGGTGGGAGAAATTCTCATGGCCTCGGGGGTTCCCACGGCTGCTCTCCAAGCAGGTGTCATCATTGGTTCTGGTTCCACTAGTTTTGAAATGATTCGACACCTCACCGATGTTTTGCCCGTCATGACGGCACCTAAGTGGGTTGGAAATCTCATCCAGCCGATTGCCGTGCGTGATGTGATGTACTACCTCATTCATGCCGCCGATCTGCCCGCAGATATCAATCGCACCTTTGACATCGGCGGCCCCGATGTCTTGAAGTACAGCGCGATGATGAACGGCTACGCACTGGAGGTCGGAATGAAGGAGCGGGCGATTCTGCCCCTACCGGTGCTGACCCCTTATCTCGCAAGTCAGTGGGTGAATCTTGTGACACCGATTCCTCGGGCCCTTGCCGTGCCCATCATTGCGAGTTTGCAACACGACTGCGTCATGACAAACCATGACATTGACGACTACATTCCCCAGCCCGAGGGTGGTCTGACTCCTTATCGTCGTTCTGTTCACCTCGCACTTCAGCGGCTCAACGCTGGGCAAGTGGAGACCAGTTGGAAAAACACCAGCGTCGACGGTGCTCCCAGCAATCCTCTGCCGAGCGACCCAGAGTGGGCTCGTCAGACCGTTTACATCGATCTCAAAGAGCAGGAGTCGTCGGCCTCCGCGGCGGACGTCTGGGCTGTCATTGAGGGAATTGGTGGCGAGAACGGGTGGTACTCACTCCCAGTGGCGTGGGCGGCTCGAGGGCTGATGGACAAAATGGTCGGCGGAGTTGGCCTCCGACGCGGTCGCATCAACGCGGAACACTTGCGCGTCGGAGAGGCCGTCGATTTTTGGAGGGTTGAGCGCGTCGATTACGGCTCATTCTTGAGGCTCCGGGCGGAAATGAAACTGCCGGGTCTCGCGTGGCTGGAACTCTCCGTGATGCCAAAGGACAACGGCCTTGGCGCGGTCTATCACCAGCGCGCCATCTTCTTTCCGAAAGGATTGGGTGGTCGACTTTACTGGTTCTCGATTCTGCCGTTCCACGGCATCATCTTCAACGGAATGGCGAAGAGCATCATCGCTGCCGCCGAGAAGCGGTCTCAGGATTCACGGGTAGCACAGGGCACGTCCATAGGCTCCGCATAGGGAGCGCCTCCAGAGTGTTTCTAACGACCACAAGGGTCGGGTGGATCTTTTGCAGATCATCACGAGACATGAAGGAGGCATCAGAATGCCGAAGAACGAAACGAACAAGAACGACAAAAACGTCAACGCACTGGCCGAGACGACATCAACTCCTCAAGCGGTTTACGCAGCCCCCGCACAGAGCGCCACGGCCGACTCCGGGGTCTCCGGATCGAATTCGGGCTCGTCAATGACTCGGCGACTGGGTACCGGCGCCATCATCGGTATTTCCGCCGCTGGCGTTGCCCTTCTCGCCGGAGTTTTTGGAGGGGGCATTGCCCTAGGCGCAACAGTGGCTTCTCATGGGCCTGCCGGCATGGCCCACGAAATGGCCGAAGCAGACGGTTCACACCGCGGCGGACCGATGCAGGGCGGACCCATGCAGGGCGGACCCATGCAGGGCGGACCCATGCAGGGCGGACCCATGCAGGGCGGCCTCATGCGCGGCCCCGACGGTGATGGCCCGATGAACGGAAACATGTCCGGCGATTACGACGCTAACGGGATGGATGTTGTTCCCGGTGGTGCTGGTACCCCCGGTACCCCCGGTGCCCCCGTTACACCGCCGACAGCGCCCACTCCTGTGAACTAGACCTGCTCTTCTGCGGCAGACGTCGCGCGCCAGCCTTTCCCCCAAAAGGCTGGCGCGCGATTTTCTTCCCGGTCCGCGGCTGTTGGGGGGAATACTCTGAGAGCCATGGGTGTTTTAGAACTCAGGGAAGGTCGCGCTGATGACTACTGAGACTGATTCAACAATTGTTTTGAACATTGAGGGAATGACGTGTTCGAGTTGCGTTTCGCGGGTTGAAAAAAGCCTGTCGCAATTGCCGGGGGTGACGGCGGCCGTGAACTTGGCAACCAACTCTGCGCGGGTTGATTTTCCCGCATCCGTTACCGCAGAAGACTTAGTGGCTGCGGTTGCGAAGACGGGCTACACGGCACACGTGCCCCCGTCGCGTTCCGAGATGAATCATTCGTCGGAGCACAACCATGATGCGCCGGTTGGCTCGGCTCCGTTATCGATTCGACTGGCCGTTTCTCTGGCCCTCACCGTTCCCATCGTCGTTCTTGCGATGGTGCCTGCCTGGCAGTTCGACTATTGGCAGTGGGTCTCGCTGGTGCTGGCAACCCCTGTTGTCTTTTGGGCCGGATGGCTTTTTCATCGCGCCACGTTCATTAATCTTCGCCACCGAACCCTCACAATGGACACTCTCATCACAATGGGGACCTTTGCGGCTTTCGGATGGTCGGTCTTCGCGTTGTACTTTGGGATGGCCGGTCAGATCGGCATGCACCACAGCCTCGAACTCTTTGCGTGGCAACAGGATCCCACCGCAAATATTTATCTCGAAGCCGCGGCCGGGGTCACAACGTTTCTGCTCTTGGGACGGTATCTCGAGGAGCGTTCGAAGCGCAGTGCCGGGTCCGCTTTGCGGGCATTGGCGGCGCTGGGGGCGAAAGATGTTGCCGTCATTCGCCACGGTCATGAAACGCGAATTCCCATCGAAGAGTTGCAGATCGGCGATGTCTTTGTCGTTCGACCCGGTGAGGTCATTGCCACCGATGGCACCGTTGTCGAAGGCAATGCAGCCATAGATGAGAGCGCTCTCACTGGTGAGTCAATTCCGGTGGAGGTGCAGACAAATTCGTTGGTGACGGGCTCCACAATTGCCCTCGACGGCCGCCTCCTCATCATGGCTACCCAGGTGGGCGAAAACACGCGCATGGCACAGTTGGCCAAACTTGTTGAGGATGCCCAACTGCACAAGGCTGGAGTCCAACGACTGGCCGACCGGATTTCCGCCGTCTTCGTGCCCATCGTCATTGTGATTGCCTTCGTGACCCTCGCCGGCTGGCTCTTAGCGGGGCAGCCACTGGCGGCTGGTTTTACGGCAGCCGTAGCGGTGTTAGTGATTGCCTGCCCGTGTGCCCTGGGGCTGGCAACGCCTGTGGCCCTTTTGGTAGGCACGGGACGAGCGGCTCAGCTCGGCATCATTATTTCTGGCCCGGAAGCAATCGAGAGTTCGTCTCGCATCGACACAATCGTTTTGGATAAGACGGGAACGGTCACCACCGGCCACATGAGCGTTGCCGAAATACGGGTGGCGGTTGGCACGAATGAGAGCGAGGCTGTTCAACGGGTGGGAGCCTTGGAACGCTTGTCGGAGCATCCGGTTGCCCGAGCCATCACCCGAGAGGCTGATCGCCAAGGAGTATCAAACGGTAGCCTCGTCATTGATTTTCGTTCCACAGCGGGGGTAGGCGTCGTCGGCACAGTCGGTGGGGTCACCGTCTGGGCGGGAACCCTTGAGTGGATGAAGCGCAACGAATTGGTCTTGAGCGCGGATCAACGCCAGTTCATCTCCCAGACTCATGCCGCTGGCGGTACGGCGGTACTCGCGGGTTGGGCCGGCTGCGTGCGGGCAATTTTTGTCGTGACCGACACGGTTCGCGATGACTCTGTGGCCGCCATCGCACGGCTCACAGCCATGGGCCTCGAGACAATTTTGCTCACGGGGGACCATGCGGATGTCGCGGCAACGGTAGCCGCGCAGGTGGGAATCTCCCGTGTCATTGCTGGCGCAAGCCCCGAACGCAAGGTTGAGGTCATTCGCGAGCTGACGGCTGAAGGGCGTCATGTGGCAATGGTGGGCGATGGCGTCAACGACGCGGCTGCACTGGCTCAAGCAGACCTCGGCCTGGCGATGGGAACGGGAACTGACGTTGCGATTGCCGCCAGCGACATCACGTTGGTGCGCGGAACTCTCTCCGCCGCAGCGGACGCTCTGCAACTCTCCCGAAGGACCCTCGGCATCATTCGCGGAAATCTTTTCTGGGCATTTGCCTACAATGTTGCAGCCATCCCTCTCGCAGCCCTCGGGTTCTTGAACCCAATGTTGGCGGGGGCAGCAATGGCATTCTCGAGCTTGTTTGTCGTTCTGAATTCACTGCGCCTGCGAAGTTTCCGTCGATAGTTCCACGGCGCGGTTGACCTTTCGGCTATCCCTCAGAAATGCAAGGTAGATTGACCATCAGTGCTCTTTGTATCTCGCAAGCGGCATCGCCCCCCACGGCTGAAAAGTCGGATGTAGTTTTAGAAATGGCGACATGACCCTCCTGAGTGCAACCCTTGGCCCCATCCGCAACACGATTCACCGCGATCCCAACGCCCCGTCTGTCGTCAATAGTTACAGCGTGCTCCTGAAGTCGATCAAAGAAGCGGGGCTTTTGCGCCGCACGCGCGGATTCTATTTCGCTCTTTTTGCGCTTCTCGTTGTTGCCCTTGGTGGCTTGATGACGGGCTTCATCATGATTGGTGACTCGTGGTTCCAGCTTCTGATCGCCGCAGGCCTCGGCATATTGCTTACTCAGTTTGCCTTCATCACCCATGAGGCATCGCACCGCCAAGTGTTTGACTCCGGACGCGCCAACGATCGCGTGGGACGCGTTTTGGCTGCCGGTGTTGTCGGCATTAGTTACGCCTGGTGGATGACCAAGCACACACGTCATCACTCGAACCCCAACACCATCGGTAAAGACCCCGATATCGAGTACGACACCATTGCGTTCCTTGAAGAAGACGCCGCCAAGCAGCGCGGCCTCCTGCGTTGGATTGCCCAGCGTCAGGGTTACCTCTTCTTCCCCTTGTTGACCCTTGAGGGCCTGAACCTTCATTACCTGTCGATTCGTACCCTCTTTGAAAAGAAAGAGCGAATCCAGGGTCGTGCCTTGGAACTGACGTTGATTGCTGTGCGCCTCGCCGCCTACGTGGCCGTTCTGTTCCTCATGCTTCCCATGGGAATGGCATTTGCCTTCTTGGGTGTTCAGCTAGCGGTCTTTGGTGTTTACATGGGAGCTTCTTTTGCCCCCAATCACAAGGGAATGCCAATCATTCCCCGGGATGAAAAAGTCGACTTTCTGAGCAAGCAGGTTTTGACGTCGCGAAACATCAGCGGATTTGGAATGGCCACCTTCATGGGCGGGCTCAACTACCAGATCGAGCACCACTTGTTCCCCAACATGCCGCGACCTCACCTCGCTCGCGCCCGTGAGATGGTCATTGCCCACTGCGAAGCGCAGGAAATCAAATACACGGAAACGACGTTGATGCGGTCCTATGGAATCGTCATTGCGTACCTTAACCGCGTGGGTCTCGCCGCTCGCGATCCGTTCGACTGCCCCGAGGTCGCGAAGTACCGTCGCCCCTAGCTGACGGGGGCGATGTGGTGTGAGCTCTCGCGCCCACGTCGCTTTCAGGCGCAGAATAGAGTCATGCGTTTTGTGATTCTAAAAGTTGTGGCAGGAGTCTTTCTCGGGGCCGCAGTGCTGCTCGGAGGGGTCACTCCCACCGAAGCTCGCGCCGATGTGAATGACTTCACTTTTTCGTCGATGCATGCAACATATTTGTTGGGCGTCAATGAAACGGGCCACTCGACTCTGACCACAATCGAAAAGCTGACGGCCGTTTTTCCGGAGGCCGACCAGAACCACGGAATCCTAAGGTCAATCCCGCTCAGCTATGACGGGCATTCAACGGATGTGACTCTCGAATCTGTCGAGGATTCTGAGGGCGTACCCCTGCCCTACGTGGCAGAAGAATCCGGTGATTTCTTGCTGGTGACTATTGCCAGTGACGAGTTTGTGCACGGATCTCGTACCTACGTTCTGACCTATACGCAACGGGACGTCACCCTGACGCCTTCCGATGGTGGTGGCAACCAAGAGTTCTATTGGGATGTCAACGGAACCGGATGGGCGCAACCGTTTGACACCGTTGTCGCCGTTGTGCTGATGCCGGGTTGGATTGCGGACGCTCTCACCGGCAGTGCGTCGTGCTACCAGGGGACGGCCGGCGCGACAGCAGAATGCTCCTCCCTTGAGCGTGCTGCCCGCGGTGACTCTGCGGAATTTACGGCAACCGCCAAGGCTGTGGGGCCGGGGGAAAATCTCACCGTCGCCATCGAGTTTGCCCCAGGGACCTTCGCGGTGCGGGAAACGGGCTTTTTGCTTCTCCCTTTGGGTTGGTGCTTCTCTTGCTGGCGACCCTTGGTGTTGCCGTCGTCGCGACGACCATCATTATTCGAACGACGCGCTGGCGGGACCATCCCGGGCGGGGCATCATTATTGCGGAATACGGTCCGCCTCCCGGCGTGACGCCCCTGGTGGCGGCGACCGTGTTTGGGCGCACGAGCAAGGCCGTTGCAGCAGCCATCCTGAATCTTGCCGTCGCCGGAAAAATCCGGGTTCTTGATCAGGGCGAAATGGCAGAGCCTGCGAGGGGAATCCGCTCCCACCGAGGGGCGAAGGTCCTGCAGGATTTTGTTCTTGAGTTGGTTTCCAGCGGCGGCGTGACATCAGAAGAGACAGCCCTTTTAGGGGCCCTTTTTGGGGCAGAGCTGAAGCCCGGAAGTCACCGTGAGCTCAGCGTTGTCGATGCTGGGGTGAACAGAAAGATTGCCAAGGTCCGAGCCAAGGTTCTGAAAGCGTCGCAGACGTCGGGAATTCGCGGCACCATCGGCAAGGCACTTCCCGCTGTGCTGATAGTTGTTGCCTTGCTCGCGCTCCTTACGGGGATTCCGCTGGCGATTTCCCTGGCGAACGAAGGATTCGGGGGTCCTCTTCCTTTTTTGCTTGCCATGCTCTTGCTGGTGAGCGCGTTCCTGACCCTCGTTTTTAGCGTTAACGTGCATCCCCTGACAGAGGCGGGGGCCGCTCTGCGCGACCACCTTCGGGGGTTGCGAGAGTTCATTGCGTTAGCCGAGGCGGATCGCCTTCGGGTGCTTCAATCGCCGACGGGGGCGCTCCGAGTGCCGGTCGACGTGAATGACAAACGGGCGCGCTTGATGCTCACGGAAAAGGTATTGCCATTTGCCGTGCTCTTCAACTTGGAAAAAGAATGGTCCCAAGAGTTGGCCAACTTATATGCCGAGAATGACGCCCAGCCAACGTGGTACGCGGGTGGACCTACTTTCAATGCCATGATTTTTGCGGCCTCGCTCAATACCTTCTCAACTGCTCTCAGCACATCGTGGACGGCATCGTCGTCGAGTTCATCGATGGGGGGAAGTGGCGGTGGAGGGTTCTCCGGCGGTGGTGGCGGTGGCGGCGGCGGCGGCGGGGTGTAGAGCCAACACACAGGTCTGCTCGATACAATTGCACCATAATGACCACTCAACATGCCCGCCAGCCCGACATGATTCGTCCGGGCATTGTCCCTGGAATCCTGGGCGTTAGTGCTGTTTTTATTGGCATGGTTGTCTTTGGAAGTGAGTGGTTTCTCACTGTCCTTTTTGCCGTGAGCATTCTGGCTGCCATTATGTGCGTTTTTGCCTTCCAAGCCCACAGCGCAAAGACGGCGGTCTTCATTCCACTTTTCGCCATTGTTGCGGTTGTCTTCAATCCGATTGTGCGCATCAGTGATGGCTTTTCCGGCCAGCCGTGGCTGCTTGGCCAGGTTGCCGCGGCGGCTGTTTTCTTTCTTGGCGGGTTCCTGATTAAGACTCCGGCGCCAAAGCGCTAGAATAATCTCGTACCAGAACCACGTTTTTACGTCGCCCCCGTTTATTGCGGGTTGCGCAACGTCAGTGGGTTGGGGCAACAGGGGCATCGTAGGAACGCTATTGAACACGGTGTCGTCGCAGATAAACAGGAGATTACGTGGCTCGCATCGGCACTCGCCGCAACGCCCTCGACAACTCGGGGCTCATTCCCATCCTTGCGAGAAAAGTTCGCGAGGTTGAAGCAAAGGCTCAAACGGGCAAGAAGGTTGGCCCCACCAACCGCACCAAGTTCCAGGTCATCGCTTTCCTCGTGCGCGAGGAACGTGCGCGGGTCAAAGCCGATACCGAACTGACCGATTCGTCGCGCGCAGAGCAAATGAAACGCCTCGATGGCGTCGCCACGATTCTGGCCAAGACGGCCGGTCGCGACACGTCTCTCATTAGTTTGCTCGAAGAAGACCACGCCACCAGTTCGGTTGCGCAGAAGATGCGGCGCGACTGGCTCGTTGAATCGGGCACCGTTGTCGCCCCCGAAGACCTGATCATCACGACCGAGGCTCACGTTCCCAAGGTTGCCCATGTGTTGTCTCCTGAACTGGCAGTGAAGCAGGTTCTTCCGTTGTCGGTCAAGGCCCGTCTTCGTTCCATGCCTTTCTTGGAACCAGAGTTTGTCGCCCCGCCCGTCAGTGCTGTGCCCATGGTTCGCCTCTCGAACTGGGAGCTTCTCGGACCTCTTTTCAAGTCGTTTGAGACCGGTGCCGGCGGCGGCGCGGCCTGCATGCCCATGCCCCCCGTTCCCAAGCTTGACCGCTATTCGCCCAAGGGCCGCGAGCTCATGCCTCACCAGATTCGCTTCATTGAGAGCGTCCGTGATGGTCACCGAACCTTCTTGCTCGCCGACGAGCCAGGTTTGGGAAAGACGGCCCAGAGTTTGATTGCCGCCTCCGTGGCGGGGGCTTTCCCGCTCCTGGCCGTTGTTCCCAACGTCGTCAAGATGAACTGGGCGCGTGAAGTGGAACGTTGGATTCCCGGTCGCCGGGCCACCGTCATCCACGGTGATGGTCAAGATGTCGACGCCTTTGCCGACGTCATCATCGTGAACTACGAAGTTATTGACCGCCACCTGTCGTGGATTGGTGAGATGGGCTTCAAGGGGATGGTCGTCGACGAGGCACACTTCATCAAGAACCTCACGTCGCAACGATCAAAGAACGTCTTGGCCTTGGCTGATCGCATTGTTTCGCGTTCCCCGGGACACAATCCCTTACGCATTGCTTTGACCGGCACTCCGCTCATCAACGACATCGACGACTTCCGGGCCATTTGGAAGTTCCTCGGCTGGATTGACGGCGAAAAGCCGTCCGCTGAGCTTCTGGCGAGGCTTGAGTCCACCGGTCTCACCCCAGCCGATAAAGGTTTCTACGCCTCCGCTCGCGAGACCGTCATTGACCTCGGGATTGTTCGCCGCAAGAAAATTGATGTCGCGAAGGACCTTCCCGCCAAGCGCGTTGTCGACCTTCCCGTTGAGCTCGATGACGAACTCGGTAGCTCTATTCGTGCTGCCGAGGAAGAACTGGCCAAGCGACTTCTGGAGAAATACAACCGGATGGGCCTTGCCGGAGGGTTCCGCGGTTCCTCCGCAGACCTCATTCGTCTGGTGGCACAAAATGAGCTCGACGAATCAAAGGGCGCGAAGACCGGCGAGAACGTCTTCACCATGGTGCGAAAGATCGGGCAGGCAAAGGCCGGACTCGCCTCCGACTACGCGGCCCAACTGGCACGTTCGGTCGGCAAGGTTGTCTTCTTTGCCAAGCACATCGACGTGATGGACCGGGCTGAGCGCGCCTTCACAGCGCAAGGCATCAAGCACGTTTCCATTCGTGGTGACCAAACGACGCCGGCACGTCAAATTGCCATTGACGCCTTCAACAAGGACGAATCCGTGCAAATTGCCGTGTGTTCGTTGACCGCAGCCGGAGTGGGACTGAACCTTCAGGCGTCGTCAAACGTGGTTCTGGCAGAACTCTCGTGGACCTCCGCGGAACAGACTCAAGCCATTGACCGGGTTCACCGCATCGGACAAGAAATGCCTGTCACGGCCTGGCGTATTATTGCCGCTCAAACTATTGACGCCAAGATTGCCGAATTGATTGACAGCAAGCAGGGCCTTGCCGTGCGGGCCCTCGAAGGTATCGACATCGAACCTGGATCTCAAGACTCGGTTCAACTTGAGGCCCTCATGCACGTTTTGAAGCGCGCGATTGACCGTCAAGACCTCTAGTCTTTTCTCATGAATATCGTGAGTTTCGTCCGCTAGCTCATCATGACTGCTGAGTGGATTACGGCCGGGCTGGCGGGACTCGCTGCCGGGGGCGCTCTCCTTGTGGGCGCCCTAATTGCCTGGTTCTTCGCTGTGCCGTCACGGGTTGTGGCGAGCGTGATGGCTTTCGGTGCGGGCGTTCTCATTTCTGCTCTCGCTTTTGACCTTGTCGGCGAAGCGATGGCGGAGGCGGGAATCTGGCCGACCGTCTCGGGGTTTGCAACGGGCGCGATTGTCTATGTTTTTGTGAATGTGCTTCTTGACAAGCGTGATGCTCGCAACCCTCGAGGTAGCGAAGAGGAAGGTCCGGGGACGGGAACGGGAATCGCTGCTGGCGCGCTCCTCGACGGTGTCCCCGAGAGCATGGCCCTGGGGCTGTCCATGCTGGGAGGGCATGGTGTGAGCATTCCGATTCTCGCCGCCATCGTGATTTCCAATGTCCCCGAGGGCCTCTCCAGCACGGCCGAGTTGAAGGCATCCGGCAAGAAACCGACGTTCGTTTTCGCGCTGTGGGGCGGTATCGCCGTCGCGGCTGCTCTGGCAAGTTTGGCGGGGTTTACCGTCTTGGCGGATGCCCCGGTCGAGATGACAGGTTTCATCACGTCGCTGGCAGCAGGGGCCATGCTGGCCATGATCTGCGACACGATGATTCCGGATGCCTTCCGCCGTGCCCATAGTTACACAGGCCTTCTGGCCACCTTGGGGTTCTTGACCAGCTTGGTCATTCACCAAATCGCCTGAGCCAAGCGGGGGAAACAGTCGTTTCTCGCGGTGTTGGCGAAGGCGAGGCTAGCCTGAGGTGGCGCTGTCCCAAAACGTTGCCAGAAGTTGCGCCGACACATAGGTTCGGTCGGCGTGGGCGGAATGCCCCGCATTGGCAATCACCCAGTAATCCGCGCCGAGTGTCTCCGCCATTTCCCGTTGCCATTCGATGGGCCACGCATCGTCTTGCGCGCCATGAGAAATCAGCATCGGTAGGTTCGTTGCCTGACGCAGGGTGGCCAATTCTGCTGTTTTGTCCTCTTGGCTGGCCAGGATTCCGAGGGCTGCTTCGAGCTGAGCGGGGTTGGCGGCCATGAGACGGTCGAAGTAGTACTGCTCAATGGGGTTGAGCGTTCCGTCGAGGTCTGAGTCTGGGTTCAGGCCGGCATCGAGGCGATCTTTGATCCAGAGGGTCCGCGGGCCGTTCTCCCGCAGGGCCGCGATGAGGCTGGCGAAGTCATCGTCCATCTTTCGAGGACCGGAGTTCCACAGGGTGAGGCTGGCAAATTGAGCCGGGTTGGTGAGCAGTGCCTGCGTTGCAACGATGCCCCCGAAGCTGTGCCCGAGGAGGTGGACGGGCGTTGAATCCAGGCCTTGGGCAGCCAGGAGCGCCAGAATGTCACGGGCGAGTGCCTCGAGGGCGTACCCCGCGGCGGTGTCGGGGCCACCGGAGCCGGGCTGGCCCCGCTGAGAAAAGGAGATGACGCGATAGCCGCGCTGCGCCAGCAACCCCATCAGGGGGTAAAACGTTGCTTTTGAGCTCGTGAAACCGGGGGTCAGGAGAGCAACGCCACGTTCCGGCTGGTCACCGCGGGCAGAAACTGTCGTGGTCGTCAGCATAAGGTCCCGACCGTGTTCGTCGAAGATGGTGACTTCTTCGGTCACCGCGTTCTCGGGGATTTGCTGGTCAAGCGTGATGCCGTTGGCTTCATGGTCGACGGCGGAGAGCGGAATGTTGCGAGTCATTCCTCAATGCTACGCAACGCTCGCTCCGCAACGCTCGCTCCGCAACGCTCGCTCCGCAACGCGCTCTGCCCCACCCGTGGGCGTGGTGGATGAATCTCAAGATGCCCTCCAGTATCCAGCGTTAACAGGAAAAATTCAGCAAATTATGCTCAAACGAGCAAATCGAGCCAAGCGACCGATAAACTCGCCTCTAATTACCCCCCAACCGAAGGAGAACGACAGTGTCGTCATCGACTGCTGAGAAGCCAAAATCTGGCTTCGGATCCACATTGGATCGATTCTTTGAAATCACCGCTCGCGGTTCTAACATCGCCACAGAAATTCGCGGTGGCCTCGTCATCTTCATCACGATGGCGTACATCATCATTCTCAACCCACTCATCCTCGGCTTCTCGCCTGACGTTTCCGGAAATGTCATGGGCGGCGGCGCACCAAACTTGGGTGCCATCGGTGCAGCAACGGCGCTGACCGCTGGTGTCATGACCATCCTGTTCGGGCTCATTGCCCGCCTTCCCTTTGCGTTAGCGGCCGGGCTCGGCATCAACTCCTTCCTCGCGGTGAGCGTGGTGAAGAACGTCACGTGGCAAGAAGCAATGGGGCTCGTCGTCATTGACGGTCTGATCATTGTGTTGCTCGCCTCGACGGGCCTTCGTCGCATGATCTTCAACGCTGTGCCCGCTCAGCTGAAGACTGCCATAACTGTCGGTATCGGTCTCTTCATTGCTTTCATCGGTCTAGTCGACGCTGGTTTTGTTCGCTCGACTGGCGTCGGCGCTCCTCCCGTTGGTTTGGGTGTCGGCGGATCCATTCAAGGAATTCCGACGGTGGTCTTTATCGTTGGCGTCATCGTTATCGGAATCTTGGTGGCTCGCAAAGTCAAGGCCGCCATCCTCATCGGTCTCGTTTCCACCACCATCCTGGCCGTCATCCTCCAACTCATCTGGCCTGTCAGTGGCATGGGCGTTCCGGGAACCGACGGCTACAACCCCGTCGGTTGGAACTTGGCGATTCCCGCTGTTCCTACCTCGGTGGTTGCCGTTCCTGACCTTTCCCTCGTTGGCTCGTTCAGCTTCGGTGCGTTTGACCGGATCGGAATTCTCGCGGCCGTCATGCTGGTCTTCACGTTGGTCTTCACCAACTTCTTCGACGCCATGGGAACCATGACTGGCTTGGCCAAGCAGGCCAACCTGGCCGATGCCAAGGGCAACTTCAAGCGCCTCCAGCCCGCCTTGATCGTTGAGGGCATCGGGGCTATCGCTGGTGGAGCAACCTCCACGTCCTCGAACACGGTGTACATCGAGAGTGCCTCGGGAATCGGCGGCGGAGCCCGAACGGGACTTGCCACGGTCGTCACGGGAATCCTGTTCCTGCTGGCAATGTTCTTCACCCCTCTGACTCAGATTGTGCCCCTCGAAGTGGGTGCCGCTGCTCTGGTCGTTGTGGGAGCGATGATGATGGCTCAGGTCGTCGACATCGATTGGAAGGACTTCTCTGCAGCGTTCCCTGCGTTCTTGGCCATCATCATCATGCCACTGACGTACTCCATCGCGAACGGCATCGGCGTGGGATTCATCTCCTGGGTCATCATCCGTTCGTTCTCGGGCAAGGCCAAGGAAGTCAGTCCTCTGCTCTGGATTGTGGCCGCAGGCTTTGCCATCTATTTCGTCGCCGGACCAATTCAGCAACTTCTGGCTGGTTAGGTTCCCCAGCGAATAATAAAAATGAGGAGAGCCGGATTGGCTCTCCTCATTTTTGTGTGGCGGAACCGTGGGGAGTTGCTGACGCGGGGTCAGGGGAGGAGCGGGCGATGAGCGTCAGGCCAAGAATCCTCGAAGCAGCGACGCCGATCCCGAGACGTGGTCCCGCATGGCAGCCTCAGCGCCTTCGGCATCTCCGGTAAGGATCGCCAACACAATC
>Ga0114978_10002191_pt1 | contig 16169 bp, 7 predicted proteins | sample S_140212_EF_Meta_FD_87027 | JGI IMG/M metagenome (GOLD analysis project Ga0114978, IMG submission 87027) | Freshwater microbial communities from Lake Simoncouche, Canada to study carbon cycling - S_140212_EF_MetaG | ecosystem: Environmental > Aquatic > Freshwater > Lake | place: Lake... | reverse complement strand
TGCTCTATATCCACGAGAGCAATTCGATCTTCCGCTTTTTCGAACGCACGCTCCCCTTGTCGCTGCACTTCCTCGTCGGCCAAGCCTTCGAGCAGACGACGCGCGCGCTGTTTCTTTGCCAGGCAACGCGCGCTTACTACGAACATCATAATCGATCGAACAATTTTCAAATCGTACGCAGCTGGATTCGCCTCGATCACATTGAAAATTTTCGGCGCGCTCACGAACGTGCCGCTCTGCGCCGCAAACATGGCATCGCGGAGGAAGAAATCGTCATCGCCAACATCGGCACAGTCTGTGAGCGGAAGGGCCAACACATTTTCTTACGCGCCATTGATCATTTTAATCATCATCACGGCCACCGCGGAAAATTTCGCTTCATCATGGTCGGAGCGCGACCAGGTATTTATCTCGATCTGCTCCAACGCGACCTCACTCGACTTAATTTACCGAACGTCACCCTTGTGCCAGAAACGAGTGACGTGTTCGACTTTTTCATCGCGGCCGATCTTTTTGTCTGCACCAGCTACGAAGAGTCCTTCCCGCGGGTCGTGATGGAAGCGATGGCGTTTCGCACGCCCATCGTAAGCACCAACGTCCATGGCATCGCTGATCTGATTGGACAAAGGCAGGATGGTTATCTCGTGCCCCCCGGCGATCCCGTAGCCCTCTCCCAGATGATGTGGACCTGCCTCGCGAAGGAACGCAGCGGAAAATCGCTCACCCCCACCGCTTACTCCAAGATTCTCCGCTATTACGACTACGCCAAAGTGCTCCCCCAACACGTCGCCCTGGCCCACGTTGCCGTGCATGTTCACGGCAACAGTACGAGCATGTAAAATTAACCCCGGCCACAATATGAATATAAAAAAATTGTCCCCCAACGTTTGCTGGGCCCCTTTGCTCGTTGTCGTAGTCGCGCTAGGTTTCGCTATCTATACTAACCACATCTGGGAAGATTATTATATCACATATCGCTCGAGCAAAAACTTAGCGACTGGGCACGGGTTAGTTTTCAACCATGGTGATCGATTGCATACCTTCACTTCGCCCCTCGGCGTGCTCCTTCCCGCCGTTGCCTATCTCTTGACCTTCAATCATTCTGATACCGTCGCGCTGTGGATTTTTCGTCTCATGTCCTGTACTGCATTAGGGGGCGCGGCACTCCTACTATTAAATGTAGCTCGCGTCAAAAAATACGCACCTCTGGCTGCCACGCTCATGATTTTTTGGGTGGGTCTAGACTCCAAGATTATCGATTTTTCAATTTGCGGCATGGAGACCGCATTTCTCATACTATTTCTTGCTTACACCTTATGGGCTCACTTAGTCCCCACCAATCGCCCTTGGCTCCATCTTGGCGGTGCTTGGGCTGGGCTCATGTGGACCCGGCCAGATAGCTTTGTTTATATCGGCCTGATCGCTGCTGGATTTTGGTTATTTAATGATCCCACCAGATCTGGCACCAGCCGCAGAAATCTGCTCGGCTTATATATTCGAGCCGGACTCGTAACGACCGCAATTTATCTGCCCTGGTTGCTGTTTGCTTGGGGCTATTACGGCACCCCTATACCGCATACCATTACAGCTAAAAGCGGCTTTGGTGATCCCCGAACGCTGAGCGGCCTCATCAAGACTATTTTACAGCTTCCTTTCACCTCCACATTAGACACGGCGTCACTGGAAGCCACGTTTCTGCCTGCTTACTATCGGATTGGCGGTTGGCCGGAATATTTCATTCAAGCATCGCGCCTTCTCGCCACCGGTTGCTCCTTATTATGGTTGCTGCCATTTCTGCGTATGGAAGTCCGCTCGACCTCATTTGCTTTTTTTGGAGCTCACGCCTACCTATCATATTTTCCGTATTTCCCCTTCCCGTGGTATCTGCCAAGCACCACCTTACTCGCAATCTTTGCTTTAAGCAGCCTGCTGGCCCAACTGCTCTCAGCCACTGAACACTGGCAGACAGCGCAGCCACTCAGCCACCGCCCCCAGCAATTTCGTCTCTTTGCAACACTTGCTGTAGGCTTAGTATTACTCGCGGCCGGCTGGGAAACTTATCAAGCGGCGCGGCTTTTTAAGGCCCAACAAAAATATGTTGAAGAAGGTAACCGTCGCAAGATTGGCGAGTGGCTCCATGACCACGCACTGCCCAAGGACACCGTCTTCATGGAACCACTCGGCTACATTGGATACTATTCAGGCCTTAAAACCTATGACTGGCCCGGCATGTCATCCCGTGAGATGGTTCGGGCTAGAAAAATAGTGGGAAATGATTGGATTCAACTCATTACTTACCTGCAACCGCAGTGGCTCGTGCTGCGCCCTAACGAAATCCGTAATCTAACCGCACAGGATGCTTCGCTGCTGACTCAATCCTATGTGATTGTGCAGAATTTTTAGGTCGCAGATCAGCTCAAAAAACAAACCGTGTACGGACGTAATTACCTTGAATTCGATGCTAATTTTACCGTCTACCAAAAAACCATTAAAACGACCGCGCAGCTTGATTTAGCGAAAGCGACCAGCCCGTTTAAAATAAGCCAGAAATATATTGATCACATTAGTGTCACTTTTGCTCATGCGCCCAGTAACATCACTGTGAATATACCGACGGGAGCATCTCGAGGATCGGTGCAATTTGGATTTGAGGAAACGGCCTATGCGCCATCTTCCATGCAGACAGACGGAGCCACGTTTAAAATATACCTCGTTGACGGCGAAAGCGTGGTTACCCTCGCCAGCCGCCAACTCAACCCAGCTTCCCAACCAGCTGACCGAGGTTTGCAGACCTTCACATTCATACTGCCCAAACACTCCAGCCAAGCCACGCTACTTTTGAATGCTGCACCCGGGCAAACCATGACCAAGGATTGGACTTGTTGGAGCCTACCTGAATTTCACTAATAGGTACGTATGGCGCAAGATTCCCAAGCGAGCAAGTGGATCAAACACCCCCTCTTGCTGTTCATTATTTTGGCCACTGCCATTTTATGGCTACGCTGGCCCACCTTTGGGTACAGCCTCTGGAATGTGGATGAAGCCATCCATGCAGCGGCCGCGCGCACGATTCTTGACGGTGGCGTTCTTTATCGCGACGCGATTGATCAGCGTACTCCCTTATCCTACTATGCGGTAGCGGGTATCTTTGCCCTTTGTGGTGAAAATAATCTTTGGGCGGTGCGCTGCGCGTTCGCTGGACTGATTGCCGCCACTGCTCTTCTGTTATTTTTTTCTGGCCGCAACCTACGCAATACTGCGAGCGGAGCGAGCGCCGCGATCATCTATGGATTACTTGCGTCCTGCGCGCTCTCACAGACCGATGCTAACGCCGCCCATACGGAATGGCTCGTCGCTTTCTTTTCCACAGCCGCGGCTGCCGTTTTTATCACCGGCAGACCCTCGTGCTCAAAGCGCCGGCTCTTTATCTCGGGCTGGCTCTACGGCTGCTCCTTCCTATCCAAGCAACCCGCCCTACTCGATCTCCTCGCTCCAGCGGCGACGATCATTTATCTTGGCTGGGCTCAATCAGAACCACGCCACTCCCTCCTGCGCTCACTGCTTAGCCTAGCGGCTGGCTGGCTCACTCCCGTCTTACTTACCATGGGGTACTTCGCGACCCAGGGGGCCTTGCGCGAAGGTATTTTTTATACCTGGACCTACAATTTAAGTTATTACGGCCCGGAAATTACCTCTGCGGATCGTCTCCTCTCCCTAGTATGGCCCTTGCGACTGATTGGCGCCGCCCAACCTGGGTTATTGATTTTGTGGATCGCAGGTGCGGCGATAATCCTGCACCGACTGCTTCAGCGCCTCCCGTCGCCACCAGAAATCGCAACTAATCCTAGCTCGGTTTTTCTAGCACTCTGGTCACTGGCTGCTCTCGTCGGCGCGGCAGCTGGCGGCCGAAGCTTTGATCACTACAGCATCCAATTTTTTGCTCCATTTTGTTTAGGGACTGGCCTCGGACTAGTCCGTTTTGCCCAATGGTCTTGGTCTGGCACTACCCGCTGGCCAATCCGAGTAGCGGGAGTCCCACTTTTAATCGCTCTCATTTATTCCGCTGGGGCCGCGGCCTTGGGGTCACGACGCCCCTTACCCCCGGAGGATACCTCACAGCGAGTCTCAGCCTATATTCGCAAGCATAGCACCCCAGCAGATCAGATTTTTGTCTGGGGCTATTACCCCGACATCTACCTTTTTGCCGATCGTCGGCCCGCCAGCCGCTACCTTTATGCTTCTTTTCTCACGGGCCTCATTCCTTGGACTAACACGGAGCCAGCCCGCGATACCACTTATGCTATCGTGCCTGGCGCAATGAAAAATTTAATCCAAGATCTGACGGCGCACCCGCCTCGTTTCATTGTTGATACCAGCGCTGGCCCCAACCGCTTTTGGCAGAAATACCCTCTCGAAAAATTTCCCGCGCTCCATGATTTTATTCGCCGCCACTACCGGGTGGTCGAAGCCGCCCAATTTGTCGGACAAGGCTTCCGGCTTTTCCAATGGCATCCCGGTAACGAGGTAGCGGCTCCTCAACTCATGCCAGCGGTGGCGCCAGCAATGATGGCGGCCCTAGCCCTCCCCCATGCGACCGCCTGGCTCATCCCACAACGCGCAGCAACCCCCCACGGAGCTTCCGTTCAAATGAATGACGGGCGCTTAGAATTTTTTGCCCATGCCCCCTCCGTGCTTTCCTACGAACTGCCAGCAAGAGCTCATTATTTGCGCGGTGGCTTTGGACTAAGACCAGCCGCCTATAGTCCAGATAATGACACCCCGACCGATGGCGCTGAGTTCATCATTAGCTGGACGGGACATGATGGGACGACCCACGAATTACTCCGCCGAAGGCTTGATCCTCGTAAGTTACCTGCCGACCGCGGCATGCAGTCCTTCCGCATCCTCATTCCGGCTGCGGCCCAACCCGGCGACCAAATTGACCTTCGAATAACAGCAGGTCCGGCGGATGATGCGACGAGCGACTGGACGACTTGGACAGATCTTCTTTTGGAAAATTCTCCCTAGACGCCCCAAGCCTTCTGACTTAAAGTTAACGCATTAATTATGAGCACCAGCATCCGCACCACCACGCCGAACAGCGTCGCTGATCGGGTAGGCCGATATACATATTTTGTCTTACTGTTAGTCGCGACTTTCAGATTCCCCCTCTCGCCCGAAGCCGGACTAGATCCTTCATGGCGTATGGTTTTAGGCAAGGCTCTGATGGACGGGTGGCAAGCAGGGAAAGATTTAGTTTTTACTTATGGCCCTCTCGGCGGGCTGATGGGGAATACTTATTTTAACAAGACGTTTTTCTGGCCTCTGATATGCTGGCAGCTGACAACCTCTCTCATTTTTTGCTCAGCTATATATTATCAAGGCATCCGGCTATGCTCCTATAATCGGGGGGGATTTTGGGGATTTATGCTGCTCATAGGCATCGGTTATATTGATGCCCTGCATATGATTGTTATCTGTCTTCTCAGCTTTAAACTCCTGCGCGATCTAGGCCGCTCGCCGAATCGATGGATAACGGCGAGCATTCTCGCATTTCTCGCCGTAATGGGAATGGCCAAATTCACAAACCTAGCGCTTTCAACTTTCAGTATCACTGTACTGATCATTCATGAATTATCTGTTCGCCGTTGGCGAGGTGCCTTTTATCTGGCGAGTTGGTTCTTTGGCAGCTTCCTCACGCTTTGGGTCATATGTCGCCAACATCTGCTCAATCTACCGGCATACCTTATAAACTCTATAGAGATCAGCTCTGGTTACGAAATGACAATGGGCTTAACGACGCCTTCCCCTCAATTATATATAGGGCTAGTCATTCTATTTACGCTTATTGCTTACATTATTATTTATATCTGGAAAAAATCTGACCATCGGCGAAGCATTGCTGGTTTATTTATTTTGGGAGCTTTCCTATATATAAACTGGAAGCATAGCTTTATTCGCTCAGATGGCCACACGATTGGTTTTTTTATCTGCGCATTGTTTCTTTTCACCTCATTCCCTAAATTGCTGGATGACGAACCTGCCCATCGGCGCCTGCAGCATGGTTTGTTCATAGGGGCAAGCTGTCTGTGCCTAATCGCCATAGACCTAACCTTACCGGGATTTTGTCGCGGCTTATTTGGCCGCACTGAAGCACAAATCTATGAGAATATAACTAAAGCTTTAGACTTTAAGGCAACTCAACTTGGCTATGAGAAACAATTAACTCAAGAGTTATATAATTATAATCTGCCGCATATCAAAAAAACAGTGGGTCGCGATACGCTTGATGTTTTCGGATTTCGACAAGCAGTGGCGCTTTATAATGATTTTAATTATCGACCACGTCCCATCTTCCAAAGCTATTCAGCCTACACGCCAAAGCTGGCCAAATTAAATCTTGACTACTATGCCTCATCCGCGGCGCCAGAATATCTGCTGATGAAAATCGAGACAATCGATGGACGCTACCCCAGCCTTGATGATTCACTCTGCTTGCATCTTATCACGCAGAGATACCGCTTTGTTGTTTCCGAAAAGAATTTTTCGCTATGGCGCCGCGCACCAGATCCCTTTGATCCTAGCACGCTAACAATCACTCATAAAGCTACGGTCGATCTGGTTTTAGGCCAACCCTTAGATTTAGCTAATTTTTTGACTGAACCCCTCTGGATTACTCTAGATATATCCACTAGCTTACTGGGCCGGATTAGAAATTTATTCTACAAACCACCAATTATCAGATTAGAACTACAAGATAATCACGATGCTATCACTAATTTTCGCTTACCTCAACCGCAAGGTCGTACGGGATTTATTCTAAACCCAATGATTGAGAATAATGAGTCGCTCATAAGCTTCAGCGGAAAACCCATGAATCGCGTACGTAGACTCACGATCCTTGTAGATAAATCAGATGAAAAATATGTAAATACTCAGGCAAGTCTTAGAGTTAGCGCTCTCAGACCAAGCGTTCCCATTGTTGAAAACACTGAACAACTAGAAAAGAGAAGGTTCTACATGTTCATGAATGCTCCAATAGCTTATAAAGCACTGACCCCCATTTCAGAAACTTACATCGATAACGAAAGAGTCATGATTCTGCATGCCCCAAGCGAAATGATTTTCAGTATTCCACCCAAAGCTAAAACAGTAAAAGGAAGCTTCGGCTTAATGGAAACCACTTACACGAAAGGCGGCCAAACCGATGGCGCTGAATTCGTTGTTAGTTGGTCAAACGGGAGAGACTCAATTGAGCTCTATCGCCGCCGCCTCGATCCCTTGCACAATCAAAATGATCAGGGCCTACAACATTTTTCGGTCCAACTACCGTCTCGTAGCGGTGGCAAGATTTACCTCCGAATTAATAATGGACCGCAGAATAATACGGCCTGGGATTGGACGGGCTGGACAGGCATCTCCATTGATTAATATTGCTGCGACTCTTGATGAAGCCCGCTTGGCATAAAAATCCTTGGTTTTGGGCCGCCGTTATCCTCACCGCGGCTAAGCTTTGGTTGCTACGCGGTCAGTGGATTTACGCGATCGGCAATGCGAGACATGACGATCGCTTATTCCTAGAACTCACTGCGCACATTCTGCAAGGGGAGTGGCTCGGACCCTACGATCACCTTACTCTCGCCAAAGGGCCCCTCTACTCTCTCTTCATTGCGGGCACCTTTCTCGCGGGGCTACCCTTAGCTTTTGCCCAACAACTTCTCTATCTAGGCGCAGGGGTGCTCGTATTGCGGGCTGCTCGGCCTATCCTGACTTCGTCGCGGGCCTACTTTTTTGCTTATACTCTTCTACTCGTCAACCCCCTGACCTACGAAGGCGAAAGCATGACGCGCCTCTTGCGTCAGCACTTGCTAGTACCCCTCGGCCTAATGGTAGCCGCTGGATTAATCGCATTGTTGCTCCGCCGAACCGCATCGCTGCGCTCGCGCCTACCTTGGACGATCTTACTGGGCTTAGCTTTAGGGGGCGTGTGGCTCACGCGCGAGGAAACGATCTGGATTTTCTCTATCATCATTATCATCGGCAGTAAAATAATGATCGATGCTTGGCGGGACGGCGCCGCGGCCCGTCGTGCAATGGCTTGGCTCGTGAGTATCGCTGCGACCGGATTCCTCCTGCCTTTGTTAATCATCTGCACCCTCAATCTGCATTATTACGGCTGGTTTGGGACGGTTGAATTTCGCAGCAGTGACTTTAAAGATGCCTATGGAGCGCTGACCCGCGTGCAGGTGAGCCCGATGTACCCTAATGTGCCGGTGTCTCGGCAAGCGCGAGAAGCCCTCTATCAGGTCAGCCCAGCCTTTGCGGAACTGCGGACCTATTTCGAAGGGCCCGATCTGCCTTGGGCCGATCGAGAATTTTTTAAACCAGCAGAACCCCAGATTCTGGGCGGTTGGTTCATGTGGGCTTTGCGTGACGCCGTCGCTCACGCCGGCCATGCCACGAGCGCAAAAGAAGCCTTAAGTTTTTACCGACGGATCGCCACCGAAGTAAATCGGGCGTGTAATGATGGACGCATACCAGCCGGTCCACCGCACTCAGGCTTTCTGCCCCCCTGGCGACCGGCTTATACCGCCGGCTTAATCAACCAGTTCAGCGCGCACTTCAGCTATTTCACTTATCTCGAGCATTTCACGGCCCGCCCACCTTACAGTATCGGCACTGATGATGAGTTGAGATTATTTCGCGATCTAACCCGGGATGAAATTAGCCCATCGCTCACCGCTATTTTTATCGAACAACCCAAACGCGACCAACTCAATTTGCGCAAGCTGGAGTGGCTGCAGCTGATCGGCCGGCCCGTCAGTGCGATCATGTATTATATAGTATTGCTCGCTTTAGCGGCGACAACACTGCGGCTAGGACAATGCCTCTGGCAGCGCCGAATTCCAAATACCCTCTGGCTGGCACTAGGAATGTGGGCGGCGTTTATGGGGGCCTTTGCAGTCAATTTACTCGTACAGGTAACCTCTTTTATAAATCAGTACCCTGCCGTCGTAGCCGCAGCATATTCATTTCTGCCGCTGTTTATAATTTTTGTAGTGCTCGATCTTAACGCCGCTTGGGGCCCGATCTTCCGGCGAACGCTTGGGCCGTGTTTGCGCTTCACGGCAGAAGCCAAATCAGATCTGCGACACTGGAGCTGGGCTTTTCTCACCACCAGTTTGTTACTGGTCGTGAGCTGGCTATTGCGCAACCTAGCGGGAACCGCAGCGGCCCTGAGTACGGCGGCGGCATTCATTTTGCTCATCGGTTTAAGATTAGCTCGGCCTCGACCCACGGCCACCCCGACACCCAATCACCGGAGCGGATGGGCGCTGGCCTTGCTCAGTTTAACGCTAGGCGGGCTCACTTTTTTTTGGTCGTCCCCCTTAGAATTCAATCGAGACCAGCGTTGGAAAAATATTCTGCGCCCTGCAGAAACCCTGCTTGATCTTAAATTTCATTTTTCCGCCGCTTCAACTTTACCCGATGGCCGCCTGATGGGCGCAGCCGGCATTCCCTCAGAAAATTTGCGCAATACTTTTTATGGCACTCATGTCGAAGGACCGCAAACTATCACCAATATACAGAGCGATCCTATTACGATTACGGGGCCCTATCTTGTCGTACCATTTGCCGGCTTTCCCCAAGCAGCCGGCAATGCGCTGATGCTTCGGATCGAGGATGCGTCGGGCGGCCTGCTTCAGGAAATTTCCTGCCCTACCCCCAATCCACGCGACCTCAGCTTCTGGCAGATTGATGTTCGGGCGTATCCTTTTCAATCGGCCAAACTGATCTTACGCGATCAACGCACGCAGACCGAAGGGTGGGTAGCAGTTGCCCCACCCCATTTCACCGCCAATGAGCAAGAGGCCGCTCAGCTCGAACGGCATTGGCAACTGGAGCATTGGACGGCGGCCCGCTTAATACTCCTAGCCCTCGCACTCCTCAGCTTTGCCTGGAGTGGCTTGCTGAGTCGCCGTACCCGATAGACCTTAGCTTTAGCCCAGCGCTTGAGGTGTGTGGTGATTTTAAATAAGCCTGCCAAAGTGGGTATCTTTGCCTATCAGGCATAAAAATCCCGCTAGACCTAAATCGAAGATTTCTTAAGCTCATTTTCTTTATGCAGAACCAGTCAATCACTTCCAGCAAGGCCCCGCCCCGCTCACGACTCGATCGCGGCATGCTATTTGCTCTGCTAACCACTGTTATTTTTAGTTTTCCGAACAAGCCCAGCTTTGATCTCGATGCCTCGTGGCGCATGGCGCTCAGCCAATTTTTTATTGATGGCCTTCAATTCGGCCAAGATGTCGTATTCACTTATGGCCCACTCGGATTTGTGATGGGCAAGACCTACTCGGGGTTACTGTTCTGGAGCTTGCTCACTTGGCAGCTTTTTGCCGCGCTTTCTTTTGCGGCTTTCTTGATGCTCTGGGGGGAACGACTCGCAGGCTGGCCGCGTATTTTATTCTACGCCTTCTTTGTATTATTTGCCGCCGGCTACGATGATGCGCTCTACATGCTGATGATCGCGCTCATGGGCTTAGAACTCGTGCGGCGCAGCGGCCAGCCCTGGTGCGGCAGTTCGGCCCTACTCGTTGCGTGGCTTGCGCTGTTGAGCACCCTGAAATTCACTCATCTCACTTTAGCCAGCTGCATTATAGTCGTAACCACCACTCTGGCTCTCTGGAATCACCGCCGGGGGGAAGCTATACGAATCACGGCGTGGTATGCGGGGGCTTTCCTCGTGGTTTGGATGCTTTGTCGTCAAAACCCTCTCAATATCCCCGCTTACCTCGCCAACTCTTGGTTCATTAGCCAAGGCTATCAAGAGGCCATGGGCATTACCGGACCCGCTGAACCCTTTTGGCTTGGACTCACCGTAATTGCAATTCTCCTGATTTATCTAGCTCATTACTGGTTCAGTCAAAAAACAAGCTCACGGGCCACCGCCTATAGCGCAATACTACTGGCCTTGCTTTATCTCGGCTGGAAACATGGTTTTATCAGAGCCGACGGTCATATGATCGGTTTTTTCTACAGCGGCCTGTTCACAATTTTAACCTATCCTATCTTATTAGAAAATAATGGATCCAAGGCTCGTTGGCTGCGCTGGGCACCCATTGGGGCAGGGCTACTTTGCCTGATTGGAATACGCTATGCGCTGCCAGGAGTAGTAGATTCAGCTTTTGATATATGCCAACGCCGCATTTGGAATAATATCGAATATACGATCAAGCTTGGCTCGCTTCGATCCGAATATAATGCCGTGCTCAATCGTGAATTAGCACTCTATAGTATGCCGCAAACCAAAAAGCTGGTTGGCCGACATACCGTTGACGTCCTCGGACACGATCAGGCCATCGCTATTTACAATAAGCTAAACTACCATCCTCGGCCCGTTTTACAGAGTTACTCAGTCTATATGCCTGAGCTAGCAGAATTAAATGCTAAGTTCTACACTTCTGAACGCGCGCCTGAATTTATTTTAGTTAAAATAAATTCTATAGATCAGCGCCTCGCGGCTATGGATGACTCAATAGTCCTCAATATTATAGCCCAGCGTTATATTTATATATTTTCAGAAAATGGCTTTCAACTCTGGAGAAAAAAATCCGGATTTTTTAATATAGCTGATACAAAACCTCATTTTCTTGTTAGAAAGAAATTAAGCATTGGTGAAGCCTGGAATATTCAAAGTTATAATACTCAGCCTCTTTGGTTAAAAATCGATTTACAGCCCTCACTATTGGGCCGCTTACGCACCTTTTTATACAAGCCGCCATACATTCAATTAGTTATTCAAGGTGATGATAATAATACCAACACCTATCGCATGCCGGCTCCTATCGGCAGAACAGGATTTATTGTTAGCCCAATCATCTATGACCTGATGTCATATATTCGATTCACCGGAGGACAACCCGATCACCTCGTTAGCGAGATCAGTCTCTTAATAGAACCTGATGATAAAAAATATTTTTCCGCCAACGCAAATATTGAACTCTCCAGCCTTCGACCATCACAGGGCGGGGGGGCATTTTTTCTTCAAAATCTCACGGAGACACTGCGCAACAAATTTCGAATGTTTAAGACGCCGCCAGTCGCCTACACTTCGCCCGTAATCATCAACCCTGAGTCAATCGATCACCAAGAGGTCATGATCATGCACACGCCTAGCGAACTTATTTTTAATATCCCGCAAAAAGCTTCTACTGTGAATGGTCAGTATGGATTTCTGCCTTCCGCGTACACCAACGGTGGGCGCACCAATGGAGCTGAATTTGTTATCTCCTGGTCAGACGGCAAAGAACAAATAGAGCTTCATCGCAAATATCTCAATCCGCTAAACGTGGAGAAAGATCGCGGTCTAATATCTTTTCATGCTGATTTAAAAAAATTATCAGGAGGCAGGCTTTATTTTAGAATTTTACCAGGCCTCTATAACGATACCGGTTGGGACTGGACGGGCTGGACCGGCATCGAAATCAAATAAACCCATCATTTCGCTCAGCCCTCTGGAGTAGATCCACCGGAAGTCTTGCAGATAGTCGCGAACAGAGAAGCCGCTTACCAGTTCAGTTAATTGAGTCCCCATGGCTTTGGCTTCATCATAAAATTTTCTGCAAAAAGATTGCTCGATTTTCGACCAAGATCTTAATGTTGGCTAATGCCCAAGACAATTTTAGTGACCGGTTCATCAGGCTTAATCGGCTCCGAGGTCTGCGTTTATTTTGCGGGGCAGGGCTACACTGTTCATGGCGTTGACAACAACCAGCGCGCGGTGTTTTTCGGCCCACAAGGCGACACGCGCTGGAATCAGAGCCGACTCGCCTCCGAGCTGAAGGGTTTTGTTCACCACGAACTCGATATTCGGGACCGAGCTGGCGTCCTCGCCCTCGTTAAATCGGTGCAACCGGCCGTAATCGTTCACACCGCCGCCCAACCCTCCCACGATCGCGCCGCGGCGATTCCTTTTGACGATTTTGATACAAATGCCGTCGGGACGCTTAACTTTCTCGAAGCCGCCCGCCAAGCCTGTCCCGAATCGCCGTTTGTGCACATGAGCACGAATAAAGTTTATGGCGATGCCCCCAACCGTATCAAGTTGGTCGAGCAAGCCACGCGCTGGGATTACGCTGATCCGGCCTACGCCCACGGCATTCCGGAAACGTTCACCATCGACCAATCGAAGCACTCCCTCTTTGGCGCTTCGAAGGTTGCGGCTGATGTGATGGTGCAAGAATACGGGCGCTATTTTAATATGCCCACTTGCGCTTTGCGCGGCGGCTGCCTCACCGGACCCAATCACACGGGAGTAGAACTCCACGGGTTTCTTTCTTATCTGGTAAAATGCAATCTCGAGGGTCGCGAATATCGTGTGTTTGGTTATCAGGGTAAACAGGTGCGCGATAATATTCACTCGCTTGATGTCGCTCGTTTCATGGCCGCGTTCGTCGCTAATCCGCGCGCGGGCGAAGTCTATAATTTAGGCGGCGGCAAGGCGAACAGCACCTCCATTCTCGAAGCCTTTAAAATAACAGAAAAATTTACGGGTAAGGCCCAGATTCACACGTACGTTGATCAGAACCGCGCCGGGGACCACATCTGCTATTATTCTGATCTCCGCAAGATGCGCGCGCACTATCCGCAATGGGATATCACTCAGTCGCTCGAAGAAACTATTCGGCAAATTGTGGCTGCTTGGCGTACGCGCACCCACTCCGCCTGATGAAATCGCTCTTTGAGCCAAGAGCTCTGCAGCTCGATCCACGAGCAATTCTGCTGGCTCTAGTCCTCTCAGTTGCAGCCGCGCTCCCTTGGATCACCAACAGCGTGAACCGGCGTGATTATTATTTTTTCGATATCACCCTGACTTCTACTTCCCCAGGGACTACCCAATTTTTCTGGGATCTTGGCAACGGCTTCACCGAGTATGATTCGTCCCGCCAGCCCATCAAAATAGAACCCAACCCGGTGGTCTATCGTTTCATGATGCCGATGGGCGAGTTCCGCGCTTTTCGTTTTGATCCGATTGATGGCATTGGTCGCTTCACATTTTCCCACGCCCAAATCGTAGATTTAGAGGGTCACGTCGTGCGTCGCTTTGATCCGCCTGATTTACTCCCCGCCGCTAATATTCTTTACGCCAATCAACAAGGTCCGGAGCTCCTCGTTGAAACCAATCCTGCCTCCAATGATCCCATTATTAATTTGCGCCTTGAGTCACCACTCGTGTTGGGCAGCACGCCAAAAATATGGTGGGAGCTCGGTTGGCCGATAGCTCTGCCAGTTTTTCTCGCGGGCTGCTTCTTAGGTCTACCGGCGGTGGCGCGGCGGCTCTCACAAATCGCAGGCGCGCTGGCCACGGCTGGCCGCAGCCGGCCAGCTTCCGCAATCATCGCTGTGGCGGTGGCCGCCGTGGCATTGCAGTGTTATCCTGTGCTGTTTCTCGGTCGTAGCTTTGCTTCTCCGAACAACGGCGGGCACATGCTTTATGAAGGGTGGCCCACCCTCCCGGGCGATACCGACCGGATGTGCTCCAACACCGGAAGCTCCGATACCGGCGCGCTTCTTTTCCAGCATCTCTATTATCCCATGGTGCAGCGTGATGCGCTCCTCCAAGGCGAGTTGCCCCTCTGGAATCGTTATTCTCTCAGCGGTGAACCTCTCTTTGGCCAAGGCCAATCCATGTTTGGTGACCCATTTAATTTTCTCACCATTGCAGCTGATGGCGCTGCCTGGGCTTGGGATGTTCGCTTCTTGCTCGCCCATATTATCTTAGCGGCTGCTCTTGGCGGAATTGTTTGGCGGCTTACGCGCCACTTGGGCGCCGCGGTACTGACGACGACAAGCGCAGCCTTTCTAGCCTTCTTCACTTACCGCCTCACGCATCCAGCCAATTTTAGCGTCTGCTATTCACCGCTGATCCTTTTGGCTTGGACTGGCCTTCTTTCAGCCGCATCACCACGTCGGATCCTGGCTTGGCTAGTCGCTCTCGTAGGAGCCAACTGGCTCGTCCTGACTAGCGGCACGGTCAAAGAAGCGTACATGCTGATCGTTTGCCTCAATTTTGCCGGAACGGTACTTCTGTTTCGTCAGCCTGAAACAGTGGGCCGTCGCGGCTTCCTGCTCGCTCTCGCCAGTGCGGCAGGCGTGGGCTTCGTATTATTAGCAGCTCCCGCCTGGCTCTCTTTCCTAAGCGCCTGGCATCATTCTATGACTGGGTATGACACCCCGCATGCCTACACTCTTCCTTGGTCTCATTTTATTGGTTTCTTTGATGATATTTTCTACCGCCAAACCCAGAAAAGTGAAAACGTGGTCGCTCCTGCCCTGAATTTTATTTTTCTGCTCGGGTTTCTTTGGTGGATGATCCAACCGCGTTTGTGGCGCAGTGATCGCGCCGCCGGAGCACTTCTGCTGGCGGCGGTGCCGCCCTTGGCTCTTGCGTTCGGTTTAATTCCTCCGGCCATGATCGAAAAAATTCCCTTCGTAGGAAATATCGGCCACGTGGGGAACACTTTCTCCTGCGCCCTCTTAACTTTATTCACCGTGCTCGCCGGTTTTGGTTTTCGTGATGCTTGGGAAAAACTCAGCGCCCCCGCCGCTGGCGGAATCATTATACGACTCTGGCTCGCTGGCCTAGCGCTCGCGGCATTATATTTTTTCACGACTACCCAGTTTCCGAAAAGCCCATTTTTTACCGGCTATGCGGCCGCCCTCGGATTGGTCGCGCTGCTCCTGCCTCTCGGGCTGCACTGGGGCTTAACGAGACCTCAAGCCCCGGGATCACTTTGGGTAATGCTGGCCCTCGGCCTTCCCTTGCTCTGCTGGCGCCACGCCCAATACGGAGCCTCGCACTTTGACCGCTATACCTTCGTCCCCGGCCCTCGCTCCAATCTCCACGCGCCCTCGCCAGCAGTCGCCATCATCAATGCGGATCGCACGCAGCCCGGCCGAGTCGTCGGCTGGGGCTTAAGCTTGTACGCCTCCTACAATACCGTGTTGCGCTGGGAAGGCCTCTATGGCGTCGATGCCGTACGGAGCCGTTACTACCACGACTTAGCTGATGCCCTTGGCCTACAACGGGTATGGGATTGGGATTGGCCTAATCGCGAAACAGATTCTCGCGCCCTCATTACCAAATACGATTTGTATAACACCAC
>Ga0114978_10002189_pt1 | contig 16174 bp, 12 predicted proteins | sample S_140212_EF_Meta_FD_87027 | JGI IMG/M metagenome (GOLD analysis project Ga0114978, IMG submission 87027) | Freshwater microbial communities from Lake Simoncouche, Canada to study carbon cycling - S_140212_EF_MetaG | ecosystem: Environmental > Aquatic > Freshwater > Lake | place: Lake... | reverse complement strand
GAGCGCATGCAACGAGCAATGCTGCAGATCGAAGCAGAATTGCAGCCGCGTCTGAAGCAGTTTGAAACCGAAGGAAAGTTGTTGGAGGCGCAGCGCCTAAGACAACGCACTCAATATGACCTCGAGATGATGGCTGAAGTTGGGTACTGCAACGGTATTGAGAACTATTCAATGCACATTGATGGACGAGTGCACGGTCAGCCACCTTTCACATTGCTCGACTACTTTCCGGACGACTTCTTGATGGTGATGGATGAAAGTCACGTTTCGATTCCGCAATTGCATGGACAATACGCAGGTGATCAAAATAGAAAAGCGACGTTGATTGAGCATGGTTTCCGTTTGCCATCCGCAGCCGACAACAGGCCGCTTCGGTTCGAAGAGACTATGGAGCGAATCAATCAATGCGTATTTCTCTCAGCAACTCCTGCGCCTTTCGAATTGGGTCTCAGCAGCCAAGTAGTTGAGCAGATTGTGCGACCTACTGGATTGATCGACCCTGAAGTAATTGTGCGTCCAACCAAGGGACAGATTGACGACATTATTGAGATGGTGAACGGAAGAGTCGCGAATGGCGATCGCGTATTAATTACTACTTTGACAAAGAAAATGGCCGAGGATCTGAGTGAGTATTTGATTGAACAGGGCCTCAAAGTTCGTTACTTGCACTCAAACATTGACACCGTCCAGCGAATTGAGATTTTGCGAGCATTACGTTTGGGCGAATTTGACGTTCTCGTTGGTATTAACTTGTTGCGAGAAGGTCTCGACTTGCCCGAAGTTTCGCTCGTCGCAATTTTGGATGCCGACAAGGCCGGCTTTTTACGTAGCCAAACTTCGTTGATCCAGATGATTGGACGCGCAGCGCGAAACGTAAATGGGCAGGTAGTGATGTATGCCGACAATCGAACTGCCGCCATGGATAAGGCAATAGGCGAGACAAGTAGGCGGCGAGAGAAGCAGATCGCGTACAACCTCGAGCACGGGATTGATCCACAAACAATTCGTAAGGCAGTCGGGGATATTTTGTCAATTCTGCGTCCCAATGAAGCGAACAAGGTGCCCAAGCTCGGAGACCGCAAGAATATGGAGCGTGACAAGGTTCTCAACGAACTGAAATCTTTGCCTCAGCAAGAACTGGAAGCGCTCATTTTGACACTGGAAGAGGAAATGGCGCTGGCGGCCTCTGAAATGCGTTTTGAGTACGCTGCCCGTTTGCGTGATGAAGTAAAAGAATTGAAGCGCGAATTGCGCGACGCAAAGTAATTGACTTGTAGTCTGCTTTCTGATGTCTACATCTCAGAAGCCAACTATTACTAAGTCTGCGAGCAAAAAGTCGGCAAAGTCGGCAAAGTCGGCAACAAAGCCGAAAGCTGGAGTGCTCAATGCCGGACATATTTCTGTTCGCGGCGCGCGCGAACACAACCTCAAGAATGTGAGCGTTGATCTACCGCGTGATCAACTCGTTGTTTTCACGGGTTTGTCAGGCTCGGGAAAATCCAGTTTGGCATTCGACACGATTTACGCCGAAGGTCAGAGACGCTATGTCGAAAGTTTGAGTTCTTACGCCCGGCAGTTTCTTGGACAAATGGACAAACCAGATGTCGACATTATTGAAGGATTGTCGCCTGCAATATCAATTGATCAAAAGTCTGGATCACGTAACCCGCGTTCCACGGTGGGAACGATTACCGAAGTGTATGACTATTTGCGTTTGTTATGGGCGCGAATTGGTGTGCAGCATTGCGCGAATGACGGTACGAAATTGCAGCAACAAACTCCTCAGCAGATTGTTGACCGGATTCTTGACTTGCCTGAAGGAACTCGGTTCCAAGTACTTGCACCGGTAATTCGCGGACGTAAGGGCGAGTACGAGTCTCTGCTGGCTGATTTGTCCTCTCAAGGATTCTCGCGCGCTCGCATTGACGGCGAAGTAGTTGAGATTGCGGAGTTTCTGAAGTCCGATCAAAAACTTGGACGATACGAAAACCACACCATTGAGATTGTGGTTGATCGACTTGTTCGAAAGGCTGGCATACAGCGGCGACTGACCGACAGTCTCGAAACAGCGCTGAGACTTGCTGATGGTGTTGCCGAAATAGAGTTGATGGGCACAAAGACGGCTAAGAATGCAGACGCTGACGAACCCGGTGAGGTCATTACTTTCAGCCAGCACCTTGGTTGCCCGAAATGTGGAGAAAGTTATGAAGAACTGGCGCCTCGTAATTTTTCCTTCAACTCTCCATATGGGGCCTGCGAAACCTGTCTAGGTCTCGGCACGCGTTATGAAGTTGATCCCGATCTAGTTGTGCCAGATGCCGATTTGGCGATTAATCAAGGAGCGATCGCTCCTTGGCGCTCAGCTCATACTCAGTACTTCACGCGCATGCTTGAAGCCGTTGCCGATGAGTTTGGTATTGACATGAATCGCAAATGGTCGAAATTGACCGATAAGCAAAAGGCGATCGTCATGAACGGCGCAGGTGATGCGCTCATGGTGAAATACAAGAATCGATACGGACGAGTACGTGAGTACTCAACGGCGTATGAGGGTGTTGTTCCCTGGATCAAGCGTCGACATGAATCTGCGGAAACCGATACGCAGCGCGAGCAGTTTGAAAGTTACATGCGAGAGGTGCCGTGCAAAGCATGCAAGGGTGCCAGGCTCAAGCCGCAATCGCTTGCGGTGTTGGTTAACGGCGAGCACATCAGCGCGGTCTGCGATATGTCAATTGCTAAATCTGCGGCGTTCCTTTCCAAGCTCGTGTTGGGTGAGCGTGACCGAATGATTGCGGAGCGTGTAACAAAGGAAATCAATGCACGATTGAGCTTCTTGCTGGATGTCGGTCTCGATTATTTAACTCTGTCTCGTGCGGCAGGCACGCTTGCCGGAGGTGAAGCGCAGCGAATCCGTTTGGCGAGTCAGATTGGTTCAGGTTTGGTGGGCACGCTGTATGTATTAGACGAACCGTCGATTGGTCTTCATCAACGCGATAATCACAAATTGATCGAAACTTTAATGCGATTGCGTGATCTTGGAAACACGGTAATTGTCGTGGAGCACGACGAAGACACGATCAACGCCAGTGACTGGTTGGTGGACATCGGGCCAGGTGCTGGAGAGCACGGTGGAGAAGTCGTCTATAGCGGACCAGTACCAGGCGTGCATTCGGTGAAGGCCTCAATCACCGGTCAGTACCTCAGTGGGAAGAGATCTATTGCAGTACCGCAAGATCGCCGCAGTACAGGAAAAGATTGGCTGACGATCAGGGGTGCACGTCAACACAACCTGAAGAATTTGAGTGTCGAGATTCCGCTCGGTTGTTTTGTCGCAGTAACGGGAGTGTCGGGCAGTGGCAAGAGCAGCTTGATCCGTGACATTTTGCTGCCTTCGCTGATGCAGAAGATCTATAAGTCTAAGGATGCACCGGGAAAGCACACGGCTGTAGACGGTGTGCAACACCTCGACAAGGTCATTGATATGGATCAATCTCCGATCGGCAGAACACCAAGATCCAACGCGGCGACCTATACGGGCGTTTTTGACGACATTCGTAAGTTGTTCAGCACAACTCCAGAAGCAAAAGTCCGCGGTTACATGCCTGGGCGTTTTAGCTTCAACGTCCCAGGTGGTCGTTGCGAAGCATGTTCTGGTGACGGAACTATCAAAATTGAAATGCATTTTTTGCCAGATGTGTACGTGCCGTGCGAAGTTTGTAAAGGCGCGAGATACAACCGTGACACACTCGACATTACGTTTAAGGGAAAGAACATTTCAGATGTGCTGAATATGCCGATTTCTGAAGCCGTTGAGTTTTTCGCAAAACAGCCACGAATCTCAAGACATATGGAGACTCTTGTGGATGTTGGTCTTGGATACGTGAGGCTTGGACAATCCGCTCCAACTCTTTCGGGCGGCGAAGCACAACGAGTCAAGTTGGCAGCAGAACTGGCAAAGCGAAGTACTGGTCACACTATTTATTTGTTGGATGAACCGACAACGGGTTTGCACTTCGAAGATGTACGCAGACTGCTTACTGTGCTGGCACGACTGGTTGATCAAGGCAATACCGTGCTAGTTATCGAGCACAATCTCGATGTGATCAAAACTGCAGACTGGCTAATTGATCTCGGTCCAGAGGGCGGTGATGGCGGTGGTCAATTGGTTGCTGAGGGAACGCCTGAAGCCGTTGCCAAAGTCAAAGGCAGTTACACCGGGAAGTATTTGGCGCCGCTACTGAAAATGACGAAGTAGTAGAGACACAAAAGTACTGAGTGATGAAACGGCCAGAGGGAATCATTCCGGTTACACCAGGCTCTTACCAATTTCGAGATGCACAGGGCCGTGTAATTTATGTAGGTAAAGCAATTAATTTGCGGTCACGGGTATCTAGCTATTTTGCAGATCCAAAAACATTGCATCCCCGTACCGCGAGCATGATGAGTTTTGCAGAGAAGGTTGAATGGATCGAAGTTCGAAACGAAGTCGATGCCTTACTCCTCGAATACGCTCTGATCAAGGAGCACAAGCCTCGTTTCAACATTCGTCTGCAAGACGATAAAAGTTTCCCGTTTTTGGCCATTAGCACCGATGAAGAATGGCCTCGAGCGATGATGTTCCGAGGTAAGCGACATAAGGGCGTTCGTTATTTCGGACCCTATGTGCACCCCGGTGCGATCAGGGACACTTTGGAGTTGCTTCTTCGTACCTTTCCAGTTCGAACGTGTGCCGCATCGAAGTTTAAACAGCACGAACGACTAGGTCGACCTTGTTTGCTGTTTCATATTGAAAAATGTAGTGGTCCGTGTGTGGGCGAAGTATCAGCCACTGAGTACAAAGTACATGTTGATGGCTTGATGAAATTTTTAAATGGCGACAATACTGAAATTGTTGCAGCCATGGAGCAACAAATGATTGCTGCTTCGAACGCCACTGATTTCGAACGCGCGGCAAAGATTAGGGATCGGTTGACAGCGATACACCAGGTTTTAGAAAAGCAGCAGATGGTTGGAGTTCAAGAAGACGACTTAGATGTAATAGGAATTGCACAGGACGAAATCACGGCAGCAGTTCAGATCTTTTTTGTTCGAAAGGGTCGTGTTATTGGGCGTAATGGTTTTATTCTGGACAAAGTTGAAGATGTAAGTGCGGAGTTGCTTGTCGATCGGATATTGGAAAACGTTTACGGAGATGAACCTGCGCTGGGTATTCCTAAACAAGTACTAGTGCCGGTGTTGCCTGAAAGTCATGAAGCAGTAGAGAAGTGGCTGAGCGATGTTCGAACAACTCAGGTCAGCGTGAGAGTTCCCATGCGTGGCGACAAACGTGAGTTGCAGGAAACGGTGACGATGAATGCCACTAAAGAACTTGCAAGGCATCGTTTGAAAAGATCTGCTGATCAGCACAGTCGCACAATGGCGCTCAACGATCTTCAAAAACTTTTACTGCTTCCGCATTTCCCGTTGCGTATCGAGTGTTATGACATGGCTCATCTTCACGGCACCGACTATGTCGGTTCTATGGTTGTGCTTGAAGACGGTTTGCCAGCGAAAACCGAATACCGACGCTTCAAAATTAAGGATGTTCCTGGCAACGATGACTACGCAGCCATGCGCGAAGTTCTGATGCGCAGACTTAGCGCGTATAAGAAGGAACGCGATTTGCCGATAAGTGAACGTGGAAGCAAGCCCGGCAAATTCGCCTATGCGCCACAGTTAATTTTGGTTGACGGCGGCAAAGGTCAATTAGGTGTGGCAATAGACGTCATCAAGGAGCTTGGGCTTGAGAACGAGATTCCGGTTGCATCTCTGGCTAAACGTTTAGAGGAAGTGTTCGTGCCTGGCTCGTCAATGCCAATAGATGTTCCTCGCGGTAGTGAAGCACTCTTTATGCTGCAAGTCATTCGGGACGAAGCTCACCGATTTGCGAATACGTTCCACCGACAATTGCGTGGCAAGAGAATGAAGGTGAGCGGACTTGATGGGATACCCGGTCTTGGTGTAGTGCGTAAAGAGAAACTGATGCAGGTGTTTGGCAGCATGAAGTCATTGCGGGAGGCAAGTGTTGATGAAATCCTTGCGCAATCTGGTTTACCGCAAGTTGTTTCGCAGGCTGTATTCAATGCGCTTCATCAATCTTGAACTGAGCATAAATCTTGAGCCTCTGAGAGATTCGCTAGCCTGACTATCAGTGGCTGACATCCTCTTGATCGCAGGTCTCTCTGGCGCTGGTCGTTCTCAGGCGGCGGATGACCTTGAAGACCTAGGCTGGTTTGTTGTCGACAACATGCCAATTGCCTTAATCGACAAAGTGGTTGAGCTGGCCGCCACGGGTGAGCAGTCGCAACTTGCTCTCGTGGTTGGAGCTGCAACTCATCAAACTGATGCTGTGGTTATCGTGCACCGTCTGCGCGAAGCGGGCCACCGGGTTCGCGTGTTGTTTCTAGATGCTTCAACTCCCGAACTTGTGCGTCGATACGGAGCGACAAAGAGGAAACATCCTCTCTCGAGCAGATTTTCGAGTGTTGAAGAAGCTATCCATGAAGAGCGATCGATCCTTGAAACAGTCAAGGGTGCCGCAGACCTGGTGATTGATACTTCGAGTCTCAATATTCACCAATTGAAATCTCAGATAGTCGAGTTGTTCGCACCGACTGGCGACAGAGATGTCATGCAGTTGTCGCTTGTGTCTTTCGGATTTAAACACGGCATTCCGTTGGATGTGGACATGGTGTGGGATGTACGATTTCTCCCGAATCCACATTGGGAAGAGCACTTGCGTGAACTTTCTGGTCTTGATGACGCAGTCAAGTCATTTACGATTGATCAACCGTTGACTCAAGAATTCCTAGACAAATCTCAGAACATGCTGGAATTTTTGCTACCCGCATACCAAGCCGAAGGGAAGAGTTACCTCACTGTCGCTATTGGTTGCACTGGTGGGAGGCACAGATCGGTTGCTGTGACGGAGGCCATTGGCTCCTGGTTAACTGCGAACGGTCTCAGACCGCGTATTACCCACCGCGACATATTCAGATAAGCGGTAAGGCTCGATCTATAAATCCGTGCGCTAATATCTTGCGCTATGGCACAGACACCTATACGAGTTGGAATTAATGGTTTTGGACGAATTGGACGCAACTTCTTTCGTGCAGTGAATGCAGCAAATGCTCCGATCGAAATCGTGGCGGTGAATGATCTTGGATCGATCAAGACAATGGCTCACCTCTTAAAGTACGACTCGGTGCTCGGAATTTTGCCGAATGAGATCGTTCCTGTCGAGGATGGTATTTCGGTCGATGGAAAAATCCTGAAGGTGTTGCAGTTTCGTGATCCAAAGGATTTGCCGTGGAAGGCTCTTGGGGTCGACGTTGTCATTGAGTCGACTGGCTTTTTCACAGACCGCGACAAGGCCGCAGCACATCTAGATGCTGGCGCGCCGTTGGTTATTGTGTCTGCACCATCTACTGGTGCTGATGCGACATTTGTGTATGGGGTTAACCATCAAGATTTTGATCGTTCCAAACACAAAGTTATTTCCAACGCAAGTTGCACAACCAACTGCTTCGTGCCGATGGTGAAGGTGCTCGATGATGCTTTTGGCATCAATCAAGGCTTGATGACCACAGTTCACGCTTATACCGGCGACCAGCAATTGGTGGATGGACCACATAGTGATTTGCGTCGTGCCCGTGGCGCTGCAATCAACATCACGCCAACTGGAACTGGGGCCGCGCGCGCGACTGCCTTAGTTCTGGAATCGATGAAGGGAAAATTGGACGGGACATCTTTGAGAGTTCCTGTACCAACGGGATCGATCACTGACTTTGTTGCAGTATTGAAGAAGGCGGCAACTAAGGATGAAATCAATGCGGCGTTCAAAAAGGCTGCGGCAGGTGAGTTGAAAGGTGTGCTCGAGTACACAGATGCGCCGATCGTTTCGAGCGATGTGGTGACTAATCCACACAGTTGTGTTTTTGACAGCGACCTGACCATGAGCATGGGCACTCTTGTGAAAGTGCTCGGTTGGTACGACAACGAGTGGGGCTATTCGAATCGCTTGGTCGATTTGACGCGCCACGTCGGTTCCTCAAAATAGTTCGTCGAACATGACGACTTTGCCTCGGCTTGAGGATCTGGGGGATGTTCGTGGAAAGCGTGTGCTCGTGCGCACGGACTTCAACGTTCCGATGTCAGGCCCCGATGATGCACGAGTCATAGTTGACGATTTTCGAATTAAGTCTGCATTGCCGACGATCAATTATTTGACAGAGCGCGGTGCAGCAGTCGTTTGTGCAAGTCATTTAGGACGTCCGAAAGGTGCTCCAACAGCAAAGTATTCGATGGCTCCAGTCAGAGCACGTTTAGCCGAACTTGCGCCAGGTGTTGAACTGCTTGAAAATCTTCGCTTTAACCCGGGCGAGGAGTCCAACGAAGCCCAATTCACTGCAGAGCTGGTCGCAGGTTTTGATCTGTATGTAGATGACGCCTTTGGTGCAACCCACCGAGCTCACGCATCCATAGTCGGTCCGCCAAAGACGTTGCCATCTGCAGCAGGAAGATTGCTTCAACGAGAGATTGAAGTACTCGGCGCATTGCGCGAGAAACCAAATAGACCGTTTGTTGCAGTGCTCGGTGGCGCGAAAGTGAGTGACAAAATTGGCGTGATTGAGGCTCTGCAGGAGCGAGTAGACGCTTTCATCATTGGTGGCGGTATGTGCTTTACGTTTTTGGCTGCGAAGGGATATCCGGTTGGTGATTCAATTTGTCAGCCAGAGTTAATTGATGTTTGCAAGAAGCTATTAGACGGCAAAGTTCCAATTCATCTACCTGAAGACATCGTGGGTTTAGATGCTGATGGTGTCTATTCGACTTATGGAATTCGTTTGCCGAAGGGTGCGAAAGGTCTTGACATTGGACCTGGCTCAGCCGCAGCGTTCACTGACATCATCATGGACGCGCGTTCTGTTTTTTGGAATGGTCCGATGGGAATGTTTGAAGACTCCAGGTTTGAGAACGGAACCAAAACCATTGCCCAAGCAATGGCGGACACCAAAGCGTTTACCGTCGTGGGCGGTGGCGATTCTGCTGCTGCGCTCGCGCAATTCAAACTTGACGATGAAGTAGATCACGTTTCAACAGGTGGTGGTGCTTCACTCGAGTATCTAGAGTTAGGCGACCTTCCTGGTCTTGAAGCATTGCGAGGAGCACCACGTGTCAAATGAGTATGTTCGAAAACCACTGATAAGTGGAAATTGGAAAATGCATCACAACCATTTCGAAGCAATTCAGTGCCTGCAGAAACTTGCTTACCTGCTCACCAAAGATGATTATGCATCTTGTGATGTGAGCGTACATCCACCGTTTACTGATATCAGAAGCGTTCAGACGCTCATTGACGCAGACGAGCTAAAAGTTTCACTTGGCGCACAGCATTGCCATTGGGATGACAAAGGTGCATTCACTGGCGAGGTGAGCGCTGTGTTCTTGAGCAAACTAAATGTTGAATATGTGATCGTCGGACACAGTGAACGGCGCGAGTTGTTTGGTGAATCCGATGAAGATGTATCCAAGAAGATTTCAGCCATTCACAGAAATAGAATGACGCCAATAGTGTGTGTAGGGGAAACCCTCGCAGAACGTGAAGCTGGTCAAACGACACAGAAGGTAATGGGTCAGGTGCGTTCAGCACTTGAAGGAAGAACTTCAGACCAAGTTGCCGCAATGGTTATTGCGTACGAGCCCATTTGGGCCATTGGTACTGGACGCACGGCAACCTCCTCGGATGCTCAGGCTGTTATTGGCGCTATACGAGCCCAGGTATTGGAAATCAGTGGGCCAAAGGCGGCTGAGTCCGTTCGACTGCAATACGGTGGCAGCGTCAAGGCAGCCAACATTGCCGAATTGATGGCCCAGCCGGACATAGATGGGGCACTTGTGGGTGGGGCAAGCCTGGACCCAGCTGAATTTGCCCGAATAGTGCAATTTCGGCTTCATCGTCCATAGGCGTGCATCAAGCCTGATTCCTCCTTTCGGGAATGCCTTCTGTGGTGTTACCCTTGTCTCATTCGTGGGGGCGTCTTGCCCCTACATCAATGGGGGAACCCACCTAATTCGACGGGGAGGTCGATAGTGAAGAAAACCAACAAACTCAGCCTGCTGGCTGCCGGTTTTGCAACGTTGTCACTTGTAGTGGCAGCTTGTGGCGGTAGTTCATCAGGCGATTCAGCACCAGCTGCTGAATCGGCATATCCAACCATCGAACAGTGTGCAGACGTGTCGTATGACTACGCCGCACCAGCTGCGACTGGCAATGGAATGAAAATTACATACGACATTGCTCCTGAAGCAGTGTGGGAAGACGGTTCACCAATCACGGTTGCTGACTTTAAAGCAACTTTTGATGCATCGTTGAATACACCTGGCTCAATCTCGACATCTGGTTACGACCAGGTGACAGCTGTTGATGCAGGCACAAGCGACAAGCAAGTTGTCGTCACTTTGAAGTCCGTCTACGCACCATGGCGCGGATTGTTCGGTGGGTTGATCAAGGCCGCTTCAGTGAAGAACACTGCTGACGTCTCTGGCGACTTCGCTGAAATGCTTCCATTCTCTGGTCGTCCGTACAAGATGCAATCGTGGAGCAAGGACCAAGTTGTCTATGTTCCTAACGAAAACTATTGGGGTACAGACAAAGCTGTAACACCAAAGGTTGTCATGGTTCCAAAAGCCGACAGCGATACAGAAATTGCATCGATCAAGGCTGGCGAAGTTGACTTCGTATTCCCACAGTATTTTGGTGGGCTCGCTGACGCGATGAAGCAAGACAACATTGCAACATCAATTCAATACGGTGGAGACTATGAAGCGTTGTACTTCCAGTCGAAGTGCGGACCTTTCGCAAACCCAACGTTCCGTGCAGCATTCTCGAAGTCAATCGATCGTGAAGCATTGTTCCAGCAGATTTATATTCCAATCTCTGACAGTGCAACTCTCTTGCAGTGTGGTCCGATCACTCCGGGTCTCTATTGCAATGGTGATGAATTCACCAATAGTTTTGACCCAGAAGCTGGTGCAAAATTGTTGGAAGATGCAGGCTGGGCAAAAGACGCAAATGGTTTTTGGGCTGAGCCAGGTAAGACAGCACCAAAGATCCGCTGGATCATCAACACGGGCAACACCCGTCGCGAGAGCACACAGGCCTATTTGATTCCATTGCTGCAAGCAGCTGGTTTCGATGTGCGTGCAGATAACTGCGACGCAGCTTGTTACTTCCAGAAGCGTCTGCCAGCACTTGATTATGACTTGGCGATGTACATCTCCACAGCTCCACCAGACCCTGCGTACCTCACGAGCGCATTTGCTTGTGACCTGATTCCGACAACTGCTAATGAGAACATCGGTCAGAACAACAGCGGTTGGTGCAACGCAGAAGCTTCAGATCTGCTCCATGCAGCAGACATCGAAGTTGATGCAGCAGTACGTGCAGAGAAGATCAAGTCAGCACTCAAATTGATGGCTGCTGATTCAATCTTGTTGCCATTGTTCCAATTCCCTAAGGCTGGTTTCTGGCGCTCCGACAAGGTGGGCGGTCCAATCGACGGCGAGTTGAACAACTATCAAGCATTTAAGAACTTCGACCAGTGGACCGACGTTGATGGCGATGGACAAATCGTTATCGGTGCCGAGCAGTGGCCAGAGTGCTTGAACCCAATCACGGAGTGTGCAAACTCTTCATGGATGGTGTGGACAACAGCATTCCCAGTGAGCCCAGGTGCCTACACAACGACCAATGATGGTCAGTACGTAGTCACCAACTTGCTCACAGGCGAGGCAACCGTAGAGGTTCTCTAGTCTTAGCTAGTAAGTCATAAACGCATTTAGGGTGCGCGGACCAAGTCGGATAGATTTGGTCTGCGCACCTTTTGCGTTCAGGGCTTGGATATTTCGTTTTTAAGGGGAAAGAAGATGTTGAGGTTTGCACTCAGGAGAATGGTCTGGGCATTGCCCACCCTGCTCTTGGTTACATTTCTTGTGTACATCGCACTCCGTTTAGGCACGGATCCTCTGCAGAGTTATCTGCGCACAAACCCTCGTGCGAGTCGTGACAAGATCGAACAGTACAAGGCAGTGAATGGATTGTCATCCAATTATGTTCTTGGATACTTTCATTGGCTGAAGAATTTTGTCACTTTTAATTGGCCGCGAAGCATCAAGGGCAGTCGCGAAGTGTGGCCAGAGTTGAAAGATGCCCTTGTGAATACAATTCGTCTAGGTTCGCTTGCAACCTTCTTGGGCGTAGTAATCGGTCTGTTGGTGGGAATGTTTGCGGCCTTGAAGCCCGGAAGTCGTCGCGACGTGGCAGTCAACACTGGTGCGTTTTTAGGTATATCGATTCCGCCGTACATTACGGCAGTGCTCTTTCAGCTGGTGTTCTCGGTGTATTGGTCGAGGTGGTTCGGCCATACTCTTTTTCCGACCTCTGGTGTTTATCCCGCAGGTCACACAGGTTTCGATTTGGTGTTGATGCTGAAACACATGGCACTGCCGACAATGGTCGTCGCAATTCAGGTCGTTGCCGTTTATAGCCGATATATGAGGTCATCGTTACTCGATGTTTTGAATTCGGACTTTATGCGTACAGCACGTTCAAAGGGCATTAGCGAACGTCAAATTTTGTTTCGGCACGGTGTGCGTAATGCGTTGATTCCGGTGGTGACAATTGCTGCATTGGACATCGGAGCAATCATTGGTGGACTCATCATCTCAGAGAACATATTTGCTTATCCAGGTATGGGAGTTTATTTCTTATCAGCGTTTGGAACTGGTGACTTTCCGCTATTGATGCCTTGGATGGTTCTCGTTGTCGCATCAACGCTTATTTTTAACTTGATTGCTGATGTGTCGTATGCATTTTTAGATCCGAGGATTCGCCTTGACTGATTTCGCAACTATTTCACCTAAGCGCATGGCGCTTCGACGATTTTTGTCGCACAAGGCAGCAGTGGGGAGCTGTGTTCTATTGGCGCTCATGGTGCTAGCCGTAATTCTGTCGCCATTTACAGCCCGTTACGGTGTGAACCAATCCGTTCGGAAACCGCCAAACACATTTTTGCCACCTCAAAAATTGGCGTGGTTTGGAACTGATGACATTGGGCGCGACCTGTACAGTCGCTTGATTTATGGCATTCGTGTATCGCTTATCATCGGCTTGTTCAGTGCTCTTATTTCGACAATCGTTGGTTGCGTTGTTGGCGCTGTAGCGGGTTTTCGTGGTGGAAGATTTGATGATGTGGTGATGCGTGTAACCGACTTGTTTCTCGCTTTTCCTTTTTTGGTTGCGTTGCTGGTGATTCGCAACACGATTGGGAGTATTCATTGGCTTACTGTGATTATCGGCGATAAGTCTTCAGCACGATTTATTGTGTTCCTCTTGGCTTTCTTTGGCTGGATGGGTGTAGCGCGAATTGTTCGAGGTCAAGTGTTGGCTTTGAAGGAGCGCGAATTTATTGAGGCTGCACGGGCGGTAGGTGCTACTCGTCGCTACATCGTGCGCAGACACTTACTTCCTAATTCGATCGGCCCGATTATGGTGGCACTCTCGTTTGCGGTTGTTGGAGCAATTACTGCTGAATCGACACTTGCCTTTTTCGGCTATGGACCACAGGCGGGCGACGGAGCCACATCGTTGGGGATTCTCGTGGGGGCTGCGAAGGGTGCAGTACAAACTGGCTATTGGTGGATTGCTGTTTTTCCGTGCTTCGCATTGGTCTTGATTTCGCTTGCGATTAACTTCATCGGTGATGCATTGCGTGACGCTACTGACCCACGGTTGGACAGGGGTGAATGATGAGTGAGTTAGTGCTTTCAATTCGTGATCTCCGTGTCACGTTCGATACTCCTTTGGGTCCACTTGAAGCCGTACGTGGGGTAGATATCGATGTACACGCTGGCGAGATGATGGGCGTTGTTGGTGAGAGTGGATCCGGCAAGTCGGTCACATTTCTTGCTGCTATGGGGTTGTTGCCACATCGCGCGAAGATCACAGGTTCGGTCTTGCTCAATGGTCAGGAGATGATCGGGGCACCAAATAAAGTTCTGCGAAACATGCGTGGTGGATTGATGTCCATGATTTTTCAAGATCCTTTGTCCGCACTGAATCCTGTCCATCGAGTTGGCGACCAGATCGTAGAGATGCTTCAAGCCCACCAGAGTCAATTGAGTGACAAAGATGCAGCCAAGCGTGCAGTTGAGTTACTGGATATTGTCGGTATTCCTCAAGCGGCGGAGCGCGCCCACCAGTACCCACACGAATTCTCTGGCGGAATGCGCCAACGAGTCGTGATTGCGATTGCGATTGCTAATAATCCAAAGGTTTTGATTGCTGATGAGCCCACAACCGCATTGGACGTGACGGTGCAAGCCCAGATTTTGGAAGTCATAGAGCGTGTTCAGAAAACATTCGGCACTGCCGTTGTGCTGATCACGCACGATCTCGGTGTTATCGCGCGCGTCGCTGACCGGGTCAATGTGATGTACGCAGGACGCAATGTGGAAAAGGGCGGCGTTGATTCATTGTTCGATCATCCAAGTCATCCATACACACGCGGCTTGTTGGCATCGCTTCCGCATGAGGGCGCTGAGCGCCTCACACCAATCACTGGCTTCCCACCAAACATGCTGATGCCTCCACCAGGATGCGGTTTCGCACCTAGATGCTCGTTCGCAAACGATGGATGCCTCACATCATTGCCAGCACTTCGTTCATTTGGCGACCTCGAAACGGCCTGTTTGAGGGCTGAACAAATAGTTATTGATGGGGCGCGGCCATGAACCAGCCAATTCTGAAAGTTGAAAACCTCAATAAGAATTTTGAGCTACGCGCTAATAGCGGTATTCGTAAGACGAAGAGAATTGTCCAGGCTGTTTCCGACGTGTCCTTCTCTGTGGATCGTGGGCAAACTTTGGGAATCGTTGGTGAGTCAGGCTCCGGTAAGACAACGGTTGGTCGTTGTGTTTTGCAGTTGCTCGATATCACATCTGGCACAATTTCATTTGAAGGTAAGAATTTGGCTGGCTTAAGTTTTGAAGAGATGCGACAAATTCGTCGCAAGATGCAGATCGTTTTTCAAGATCCGTTTGCATCGCTCGATCCCAAAATGACTGTTGGTTCGTCGATAGCCGAGCCACTGGTGGTGCAGGGAGTCGATGGCGACCATAATGAGAAGGTTGCTCACTTGCTCGAACTGGTTGGTTTGGCGGCGGATCACGCTAAGCGTTTCCCTCATGAATTTTCGGGAGGTCAGAGGCAACGGGTAGGTATTGCAAGAGCACTGGCGCTCGACCCAGCATTAATTGTGCTTGACGAGCCTGTGTCCGCACTTGACGTGAGTATCCAGGCTGGAGTTGTGAACCTATTCGGTGACTTGCAAGAACGTCTCGGCATGTCGTATGTGTTTATCGCGCATGATTTATCTGTTGTTCGACATATTGCTGATCGGGTGGCGGTTATGTATCTCGGAAAAATTGTCGAGATAGGTGATAAGAAATCTATTTACGATCATCCGACTCATCCGTATACAAAGGCTCTACTTTCAGCCGTGCCGGTCCCAAATCCAACGACCGAGCGGTCGCGTTCACGAATCATGTTGCAGGGAGATGTGCCGTCACCTGTCAATCCACCAACTGGATGTCGTTTCAGAACGCGCTGTTGGAAGGCCACTGAATTGTGTGCGTCTACCGAGCCGCAATTGGTCGTGCGCCCAACTGGTCAACTTTCGGCCTGCCATTTTCCAGAGTAGCAACGGTAGGATTTAGGTCGTGAGAGAGTTCATCAAAGTCATCACCATTGTTGTCAACGTGATTTCCATGTTTGCCATGATCGCAGGAGTATTGCTCCACAGCGGACGTGGTGGCGGTCTCAGTGACATGTTCGGTGGCGGTGGTTCTGCTGCTTTGGGTAGTGCAGCAGCGGAGAAAAACCTCAACCGAATCACCACAGTTTTTGCACTTGTGTGGATTTTTACGGTTGTGGGATTGGGTTTGCTTCTCGCATAGAAATATTGAAACAGAGTTACCACGTCGGAGTGGCGAAATGGCAGACGCACCAGCTTGAGGGGCTGGCGCTCGAAAGGGCGTAGGGGTTCAAGTCCCCTCTTCGACACAAGAGTTTGGT
>Ga0114978_10002187_pt1 | contig 16186 bp, 7 predicted proteins | sample S_140212_EF_Meta_FD_87027 | JGI IMG/M metagenome (GOLD analysis project Ga0114978, IMG submission 87027) | Freshwater microbial communities from Lake Simoncouche, Canada to study carbon cycling - S_140212_EF_MetaG | ecosystem: Environmental > Aquatic > Freshwater > Lake | place: Lake... | reverse complement strand
GCGATACGTTAATTGCTATTTCGCGAGACACTTCTATATACCTTGAAGAAGGGGATAGTATACGCTGTTACTCGGATATTGTTGGAGCCACACACGTAGTTATCAGCTATGAAATTAACGCCTAACGGAAACAAGTAAAATGGCTGTAAAGTACTTAAAAAATACGTCAGGCATAGTCGCATCTGATCAATTGTCAACAGCAAACCTGCGATTGTTTCCTAACGCAGTCACAATCAGCAATACCACTTATAGTTTTGGCCCCACCACCGGAGCATTAGTTGTATTTGGTGGCGTTGGCATTGGACAAGATTTAAATGTTGTTGGTAATATCAGTGGCGGAAACCTTGTTGTATTCTCGGGCAATTTTACCACTAATGTAATAGTTGGCGATACGCTGACAACGTCAACAATTAGAAATACAGGTACAATTTACAGTGCCGGTGGGCAGATTACTAATATTAATAGCACCAGTATTAATACTACAGAATTTGTAACAGGTAACCTACAAGCAACTAATAAAGCTGTTATTTCTAATTTGTATGCCACCTATGGATTGGTAACAACATTAGAATCTACTAGTTTAAACACTAGTAATTTTAATTCGACGTATGCCAATGTAAACATATTAGCAGTTGACAGCATTGTTCCAAGAAATTATAGCCAGATTAATCTTGGCGATATTAATAAATTAAACATTAGTGGTGGAGCCGCCGGTCAGACTCTGATAACTGATGGCAACGGAAACTTAACTTGGTCTGATGGTACCAACGCACTGTTGTTTGATACCGGTTTACGCAGAGTTGGTAACACAGTTAGTCTAGCAGGAACTGGCGGAAGTCCTGGTGTATACGATCGTGTTACTGTTGACGAATATGGTCGAGTAGTCAGCGGTGAGTCAGTCACTGACACACTAGAGGTAGTAACCCAACGGGGCAGTACTACTTCACAACAAATTTTAATCAGTAACGGCACAGACAGTTACGATGTTGATCAAGGTGCTTTGATTGTCACAGGCGGCGTTGGCATTGGTGCTACACTAACTGCCGCAATGTTAGATGTTAAAGGTACAGCACTTTTTGAAGATTCTGTTACAGCGGAGCAAAATTTAACTGTTAATCAAAAGTTAATTTTAGACGGTGCCAATCACGGACAAGTACCTTTAACCATTAATGTTGGAAATTTATCCAGTAGCCCAGAATTAGGTAGCATTGAATTTGATGGTGACTATATCTATGTAACAACAAACATAGGTAGACAGATTATCCAGGCACGACAGTCTGGCAGCACATCTACAATGGTGTTCAGTGTTCGTGCTGTGGCCACAATAAACATTAACATTAGTAATCCTAGTCAGACAAGCAACGGCACAGACAATTGGGAAAACGTTATTCTCAATGCCTTTGATAGGGTGTTGTTAACAGCCCAGACCAGTGCCAGTGAAAACGGAATTTATATTTGGCGAGGTGCCGGGCAGGCACTGACAAGATCCACAGACTTTAATATCCTAAGCGGTATCTATTCAGGCAGTTCGATCATTGTTACAGAAGGCGTAATATCCGCTGGTACAATATGGACTGTGGCCACTACTAATCCTATCAGCGTTGGTAGTACCAATATTATTATTAGCCACAACTTTAACCAGGACACAATAGCGTTATCCAAGTTGGTTAAAGATACTACTGCTGGATTAATCACAAGAACACAATACGGCACTATTGCAATGCGTAGTGTTGTTAGCAATACTAGTTGGCTAACAGTTTCCAATGGAACTGGCAAACTGGGAAACATTACACTTAGCACATCGGTTATTCCAGTAACCAGTGGCGGTACTGGACGTAGTGCTTGGTTTGGTTACTTAAAAGGTGTTGGTGCTTCTATTAACAGTAGCAATACTGTTCCAAGAGCTGATATTGTCGGCCTTGGTACAATGGCAGACCAAAATGCCAATGCAGTTGTAATCACTGGCGGTAACCTTAGTAACATTGGCAATATTGTCACAGCCAATATAACTGTTACTAACTTAACTACTACACAGAATTTAGTAGTTAATAGTACTATTACAACCAGTACAGTAAACACAGATACATTAAGTGTTGCTAATTTAAATGTTACTGGCGCTGTTGGCATTTCTAACTTGTTTGGCAATGCAATCCAACTTGGTGCAAACAGCAAAGGTAGCTTGACTACAAATGCTATCAGTGTAAGCACTACAGAAAATGTAACCGACACCATTGCTTTGATGAATACAGTGTTGGGCAAACTGGTACCACCACCACCGCCAGCATTTCCGGCTAGCCAGAGCATTAGCATATCTGGACTAAGCTCGTACAGAATGACTAATTTTAGCCAAACTGATAATACTACTAATAGTAGATCGGCAGCGGCGGGGGCAGTGGTAAGCAACATTAGACGTAGTGCAAGTTATTCTACCAATAACATTACCACAGCAGGACCTGGTGACACCGGTCGTATAACAGTTTACAAGAACAATACCGATGCCGGCTACAAAGATATGGTAGGCGGCATTAACGGAACATTCAGCGATTTAATTATTACCAGCAACCAAGATTACCACAATGTGGTATCTGCGGTAAATTCAAACTTTTGGTATAGCTTTAATGCACAGGCCTCGGGCACATCACTAGCCGGCTGGAACGATGTTTATATTAGACACACAGGTGCAGGAAATACCAACGTTGTATCTTGGTACTACGATTCAAGTACCCCCGGTGCCCCAACTTTTACTAATCCTACTATTACTATAGATGTAGCCGATGTAATTTATAGCAGTACAGTACCACATTATACAAGCAATACAAGGTTTGATGTTTCATTCAATATCGCTAAGTTGAGCGGAGATACGTACCCAACATCAGACACCTTTATCACGGGTACAGCCGGAGGCGCATTCCAAACTCCAGTTTCTGTAAATTACTCAGGTGCAGGTATTAGCACACCGTTGGCACGTAATTTATATGTTAGCTCTGGTAGCCAAGCAATTACAACTAAATCCAATATTGTTTCTGGGTTTGGCAGCAGTAGTTCTGGACCGAGCCTAACAGCAGATAACAGCTATTCTACAACTACACAGGCATTTAGTCCTGGGTTTACTATTTTATATAAAACTGGTACAGGCACTCAAATTGAAGAAACTTCAATACCTGTAAACACTGTTGGCACCGGTTCGGGCAATGCGGTCAGAGTTGTAAATCCGGGATCCGGCGATACGCCTACGTTTAGTGCCAGTGCCACAGCATTTAACAGTCAAACTGGTACATTGAACACCTATGATGCTACAGTAGTGGCAGCAGTTTTAAAACACGATCAAACAAATTATGCGTCGGGCTATTACCCTGTTGGACCAAACCTAAGCCTAAGTCGTTCTAGTGCTCAATATTTTACTTTGAAATTTATTCGTACAGTGGTCAGTAAATTTAATGTTAAATACACTGGCACCTTGGCAGGATTATGGGTGGCGTTGCCGGGCAGTTCAATTGATGCAAGCAGTACACTAAATGGTTGGTTGGATATGAGTTTAGCATACAACGGCGCGGGGGTACCCGGCTCAAGGACCAATGGTAGTAACGGTTGCGCTGTTGGCGGCACTGCTACACTTAATTCTGCGGTTACTAATAAAAATGTAACAGCAACATTTGGTACTGTAAGCAGTACAAGTACTGCTACCAATGAAATTTACGTAAGAATTAAATTAACATCCGGGCAAAGTTTAACAGCATTGAGTATAGAAGCGGCAACAAACTAAAATGGCGATCTCAGATTCACAAAAAGTTGACTTACTATTAAAGAAACTTGGTTATGGTGTAGCCAAGACTGACACGGCCGCTGTCAAAAGTCCCAGCAACGAAAGTATTGCTAGCCCGCTTATGTTGCGTGGCGACATCGTCTGGGCCAATAGTAACGACATACCAGCAACAGCACCCGGCACTGACACTGCCGCAGTAAAAATTTATATCGGCACAGGCGCGAAACCCTGTGTAGCAGACGGAACAGCAACCACAAACCGTACTTGGAAAACCAGTTTAACAGACTGGATTCCGATCGAATTTGGCCCCACATATCAAGTCAAAGTCTGGGCCGCAACAGTGGGCACAGCAAACCCAACCACAGGAACACAGCTATTTCCAGATGGTTCTGGCAACAATGACAGCTGGTATTTTGACTACCAGGCTGGTGTTTTAAACTTTGCAGATACCAACATTCCCAGCGCAGTATCGGGTAAAATTATCTACATTGAGGGTTATAGATACATTGGCACCAAAGGTTTAAGTGCCGCGTTACAGCAAGGTTTCGTAAGTCAGGGAACAGACCCTAGTAATTGGACAGCAAACACTACTTTGGGTATGTATTACGTGAATAGAGCAGATTGGTCGGGAACATCAGGAACGCCAACAGATGCTTATAGTGTGGGCTTGCTAAGTGTTTTAGTAGCAGAGGGTATGGTAGTACAAAAATATCAACCCGATGATACTACAAGTTTAAAAGGCTCGGAATGGTTTAGGACCAAAAACCCAACAGGAACTTGGACGATGTGGTCCAGGGCAATTGGCGATAATGGCTCCTTAAACGGCGGTAATTTCTAATTTTTGGTTAAATATAATAATATAAAAAGGATAGCAAATGGCTAATAAGATTTTAATTAAACGGTCTGACGTAGACGGTAGAGTACCAGTAGTTGGCGATTTATCGCTGGGCGAACTGTCAATCAACACCTTTAATGGTAGATTGTTTGCAAAAAAGGATAACGGAAGTGCGTCGGTTATTGACCTATCACGCAATGATCCAGTCCGAGTTTTGGGGGATGCTACCAGCTCATACGACTATGATCAAAGTACGTACACAGGCAACGTTACAATTTCATTGATCAACAGCGGTGTGGGCGCTGGGCAATATGGATCAAAATCTGTAGACACCATTCAAAATGGCGGGAACATTAGAATCCCAACGTTCAGCGTACACGCTAATGGTATTGTATACAGCGCCTCTAACGTAACAATCAGTGCCAGCGATTTTGGCACAATGGCAGTACAAGATGCTAATGCTGTAAACATTACAGGTGGTACAATTAATGGTACCACCATTGGATTAACCACAGCGGCCGCAGCCAGATTCTCTAACGTTTCTATTGGTAACGTTACTATCCGTGATAACTTAGATTTGCAAGCAGGTGCAACTGTTAGTGGTAACTTAGCCACTGGGGGTTCACAATCAGTTGCTGGTAACTTAAACGTAACCGGCGCTGGTACGATTGGTGGTAATTTAACAGTCACTGGAAATATTAGCATTGGTGATGACGTATATGTTGCTGGTAAACTATACAGCAATGATATCACTGCCGCTGCCGTTACTGTTGATGGCGATGCTACAATCACTGGTAACTTGTTTGTACAAGGTACAACAACAACAGTTAATAGTAGCACTGTATCTGTTGGTGATTTAAATCTTACCTTAGCCAAAGATTCTACCACTGCTGGTGCATCCACCGGTGCAGGTATTACAGTTGTTGGCCCAACTACACCTGCTACATTTACATATAATGGCGTAAACGATAGTTGGAATCTAAACAAAGACACAAATATTACCGGAACTTTAACAGTTTCTGGGACGCAGACGTATACAGGAGCTTCTACATACTCTGGTATAGTAAATGCCAATGGTGGTATTGCTGTTGACACTGATAAATTTACTGTTGCCGATGCTACTGGTAATACCTATATTGATGGTACATTGCAAGTCAATGGTGGCACAACACTAACCGGTCAATTAACAGCCAATGGTGGTATTAGTGCAGATAGTGGCGTATTCACAGTAGCCGACACAACTGGTAGTATCCACACCAGTGGAGACTTAGACGTTGATGGCAACGCTACAATTAACACAAACTTAACAGTTGACGGTGCTCTTACCGTATCTGACGGTGACACCGATACAAAAGGTATTCGTTTCGTGGCCAACCCAGGCGGTGGTGCAGGCGATAATGCATACATTCGTTATTTCGACTACGGCACAGGTGGTGATAAAACAGTTCTGGAACTTAGTGTAACCAATGATGGCTGGGGTAGTAACCAAGACAGCATTAACTTTGTTGCACCGGGCGGTGTTGGAGTTGGACGTCGTACGTTAACTAATGGGTATGCTTTTGATGTAAACGGTGCTACACAACTTGATGGAGCAGTAGATGTTACTGGGGCTACAACAGTCACAGGACTATTAACTGCTAACGGCGGTATTACCGCAGACGGTGGAGTATTCACAGTAGAAAATACAACTGGTAATGTACACATTGGTGGTATACTAGATGTTGATGGCGCTGTTAATTTTGATACAACATTAAACGTTACTGGTGCTACGATCCTGTCAAGTACACTGGCAGTCTCAAGTACATCTACTCTAAACGGATTGGTAACAGCAGCCAATGGTATTACAGATAGTACATTAACTGCTACATATATTACATTTGCCGGAGTTAGTGGCAGACTATCGGATAGCGACAAGTTAACTTGGAATGGTACAACGCTTGCTGTAACTGGCAGCCAGACATTATCTGGCAATTTAGCTGTAACCGGCCACCAAACAATTGGTGCCACATTAATAGTAACTGGGGACACTACACTAAGCAGTAAATTAAATGTTGGTGGCAACGTTGATGTTGGTAGTGGTAAGTTCACAGTTAACTCTGCCAACGGTAACACATACACCGCGGGCGACATTACCATTGCTGGTAATTTAAATGCTGCCGGATTAACGGCCAGTAGCTTGAACGGTGCACCAATTGGTAACTCAAGTGCTAGTACTGGTACTTTCACAGACTTAAAAACCAGTAACATTGTAAACCATCAAGTGGCATACGCCGGCACAGGTAATGTGTTGGTTGGTAATAGTGGATTTGAGTACACAACAACTGGTAACATCTTAACCGTACAAAACGTTACAATTGAAAACGATTTAAACGTTGGCAACGACTTTAACATTGCCACTAACAAGTTTACCGTTGATGGCTCTAATGGTAACACTGGCATTGACGGAACATTGGATGCCAAGGGCAACTTTGCAGTTAACAGCAATAAGTTTACTGTTGCGGCCAGTAGTGGTAACACCGCAGTAGCTGGGACATTAGATTCCGCAGGTAACTTCACTGTAAACACCAACAAACTTACAGTTGTTGCCAGCAGTGGTAACGTTGCTACAGTGGGCACACTAGGAGTTCAAGGAGCAACAACTCTTTCAAATACTCTTGATGTTTCTGGTGCAGCCAGCTTTGCCGAAGTAGTCACGATGACCAAAACTGGCGCCAATGGTACAATAACATTGGGCAATTATGCAACCGGTGCATTGCGTGTTACCAAGGACGTTAGCGTCGCAGGCGATATGCAAGTACAAGGTGTTCTTTATAAAGCTGGATACGAAGTGATCAACACTGTTGACACAATTGATGGCGGCACTTTTTAATTAAACTAAATATATTAGAAGTTTAGTTTAAACATAGTACAAACTGGTAGACTTCAAACTCTACCAGTTTTTGTTTATGTACCCTGCTATATAGCAGTCAGTTGAAGGGTGCCAAATGGCAAATACGATTCGAATTAAAAGATCGGCGGTTCCGGGTAAGGTTCCGTTAGCGGTCGACCTAGAAGTAGGCGAGTTGGCGGTTAATACAGCCGATGCGACCCTATATACAAAACACTCAGATGGAAATGTCATTTCCATTGTCTCCTCTGGCATTTACAACACCCGTGTTACAGCCAACACTACAGCAACATTAGTCGACACGGTATCAACCACTGGTAATATTGCAGTTCGATGGTCAATTACAGCCAAAGACAACATAAACAATACAGTAAAAAGCAGTGCCATAAATTCAGTTAATGATGGAACTAACATATACCTTAACGAGTATGGTGTGCTGACCAGCAACTCTCAGGTTGAAGTGGCCACATTTACTAGTAATATCAGTTCTGGTAATATTCGGTTATGGGCAACAGGCGACAGCGCCAATGTGACTGTCATTGTCCAACGCATTACTCAATAAATTTAATTTAACCGCCGCCAACACAGGTTGTAAATATTGTAGCAAAATGCTATAATAACAATCTATGAACATTGGTATAATCGATATTATAGGTATACCCTACGATGGGTCAACCGTATTTAAACAGGGCCTAGGCGGATCCGAAAGTGCAGTAACACTAATGGGTCGTGAACTAGCGGCCCTGGGATTTAGTGTAACTGTTTTTAATACCTGCAACATTGATCACGCTAGTCCTGGTATATATGATGGTGTACGATATAGACCATTAACAGACCTATCGCAAGAACACGAATTTGATGTTGTAATTTCCAGTCGCACTGTTATCCCTTTTACAGATCCAAATGATTACAGTCGCCTAGGCGATAATCGTTGCTGGCCATATAAAGAATACAATCTATATGATCGTATTCTGGCTAACGCAAAAATGCGTATCCTTTGGATGCACGATACGTTTTGTTTAGGTGATACATTAATTGAAGAATTGGCAGTGTCCAATCGCATCACTGATATTTTTACCCTCAGTGACTTTCATCAAACATACATTACCAATTGCGACCACGGGCGCCGTAGAAACTTTGAAGTACTTAAACCTCGAGTGTTTATGACACGCAATGGCGCTAGAATTTATCACAAAGAAGTAGACGTATCAGCCAAGGACAAGAACTTGTTTGTATTCAATGCCAGCGTTACCAAGGGTATGGTACCGTTGGTTGAGCAGGTTTGGCCGCACGTTAAACGACACATTCCTGAAGCTAGACTAAAAGTCATTGGAGGCTTTTACAGGTTTAGTAAAAACTCTAACCCAGACGAGCAAGAGGTTAAATGGCACGAAATGGCCAATGATCCAAAGAATGCCGCACTGGATATTGAGTTCACTGGCGTGATTACACAAAAAGAAATTGCAGACATTTTAGTTCAAGCAAACTTTATGCTGTACCCTGCAATCTTTCCAGAAACATTTGGCATTAGCAGTTTGGAAAGTCTTTGCTACAATACTCCTATTGTTACCTGCAGGTTTGGCGCACTGGAAGAAATAGCAGTCAATGATGCTTGTTACATCATTGACTATCCAGTGGCACCTAACAGTCTGTTTACCAACATTGATGTACCGCACCAAATTGAACAGTTTGTAAAAACTACTGTAGAAGCATATCGCAATCCTTACCTACATCAGCAGAAGCAATACTATTGCAACATTGTAAAAGACATATCAGGATGGGACAGCGTAGCAATGCAGTGGAAGCAACACATCTTTCGTAAAACAGGCGAATACCTGAGTAGAGATGAATACAGACGTGCAACTAAAATTAATCACAGAATACATAAAGTGTTTGGCCGCAGATTTACAAATCCAGTAGAAATGGAAACACACCGTGTTGGCAACGAACAACCTATTGTGGTTGTTAGCACGTTTTACAATTGTAAAGATTACATTGGTCGTTGTATTGAAAGCATTGCCGCACAGGACTATACAAACTATAAAGTATATCTAGTAGATGACGCCAGCACAGATGGCACACCACAGTTAGTGGCGCAGATACTTGAAGACTTGCCCACGGATATCCGCAGTAAATTTGAATTGATACCCAATGGCGTTAATATGGGTGCAGTATACAATCAAGTTTCACTGTTTAGGCAAGTGTCTGATCCCGAAGCCATTGTAATGATCATTGATGGCGACGATAGCCTAGTCAATGACAACAGTATTTTTGCCTATTACAATGCCATATACGATAGCACCACAGAATTTACCTATGGTAGTTGTTGGTCTATGGTTGACAATATTCCGCTAATTAGTCAACCATATCCGGACAATGTTAAACAAGCTGGTACATATAGACAGCATCATTTTAATTGGATACTGCCTTACACACATTTGCGTACATTTAAAGCCAAGTTAATCAACAATATCCCAGACAGTAACTTTCAAGATGATGCCGGGCAATGGTTTAAGGCCGGTGGCGATGGCAGTACCTTTTACAGTTTGATTGAAGCGGCAGATCCTGCTCAGGTTAAATGCTTACCGGATGTTGTTTACAACTACAACGATACCAATCCATTGAATGATTACAAAGTTAATGGTGATGAACAAAATAAAACTGCTAGAAAAATAGTAGGAAAACCAATGCACAATACTCCTAAAAAAAAGATCCTAATAGCTATACCAACAGCTAAAAATATTGAAGTTCAAACTTTTAAAAGTATCTACGATTTAATTGTACCCGAGGGATATGAAACAGAATTTCAATACTTCTATGGCTACAACATTGATCAAGTGCGTAATTTAATTGGCAGTTGGGTAGTCAATGGCTACGACTACTTGTTTAGTGTGGACAGCGATATTGCATTTGAAACCGACACATTGGTCCGACTGTTAAATCACAATGTGGATATGGTTTCGGGTCTGTACATACAACGAAAACCGGGGCAACATATATTAGAAATTTACAAAAGAACTGACAATGGCGGAACTACAAATATGCCTTACGCAGAACTCAAAGGCCGTGGCCTAGTAGAAATTGCAGGCTGCGGATTTGGGTGTGTACTGGTTAAAAAGGAAGTTTTTCAAGCAATTGGATATCCTTGGTTTAAGTATCACAGCGCATTAAGTCACGAACAAACCATTAGTGAAGATACTGATTTTTGTTTAAAAGCCCGAAGTAAAGGTTTTAAAATTTATGCCGATAGTGGACTACAATGTAGACACATTGGTAATACCGAATTTGTAATAGACAATAATATCCCGGCAGTAGAAACAGAACCAGCAATACATACAAGATTACGCGATCTAGGATCTCAGAGATTAATTCCTCAGAATCACGTCGAATACCTACTAAAACTTAAAGAAACTGGCATTAATCCTGGCGTTATCTACGACATAGGTGCCTGTGTACTGCACTGGACCAACGAAGCACAACGCATATGGCCCAATGCCAAATATGTTGCATTCGAAGCAATGAGTGCCAGCGAGTTTTTGTTTAAAGAACGAGGACTAGACTATAACATTGGTGTACTCAGCGAATCTGATGGTAAAACGGTTGAGTTTTACTGCAACGAATACCATCCGGGCGGCAACAGTTACTATAAAGAAAATGAAGTAGTAAATCCAGATACAGTTAACTACTTTGGAGATTTTAACAAACGTGAGTTGACAGCTCGGACTTTGGATTCTGTAGTAAGCGAGCGTGGCTTTCCGGCACCTGATTTTATTAAAATGGATGTACAAGGTGCAGAACTCGATGTGCTCAAGGGCGCAGAAACAGTTTTAAAAACAGTACAGCACATAATTCTTGAATGTCAAAGCGTAGAATACAACAAAGGTGCGCCTATGTTTGACGCTGTTATAGCCTATATGGACAGTATAGGATTTGATTGCCTGGGACAGTTTAGCAATAATGGTCCGGACGGCGACTACTTTTTTGCAAGACGCTGACCAAAAATCATTCATTTTCCTTCTACGCTAAATACATTAATATATCAATTTGATAATTGAGCCAGAAGGGATAATGGAACTATGGCTGACCAAAACTTTAAGGTTAAGCACGGCCTGAGCGTAGGGCCTTTTTCTGTTGACGCAAATGTTGGAAATGTTACCACGACAGGTAACATCGTCACATCGGGTGTTTACACAGATCGGTATTTTTACGCCAACGGAACACCATATATAAACACCGGTTACACTGGTAGTATTGGTTATACGGGCAGTCAAGGCGCCACGGGCGTTGACGGTTATGCCGGATCGGTTGGTGCCACTGGCCCAATTGGATACTCGGGCAGCCAGGGTGCAACAGGACCCCAGGGTGTAAATATAACCTTCAAAGGATCTGTTCCTACTGTAGGCGATTTGCCATCTAGTGGCAACTCAGTAAACGACTCCCATATTGTTGATGCCGACGGTAATTTATATGTATGGAACGGCAGTACCTGGAGTGACGTAGGTCAAATCGTTGGTCCAACTGGCCCAATTGGCTGGACTGGTAGCTTTGGTGCCACAGGCGCAACTGGTGTTATAGGTTATACAGGTAGTGAAGGTGTAGGTTATACAGGTAGTCAGGGTGATATTGGATACACTGGATCATTTGGTGCCACAGGTGCTACAGGCCCTATAGGTTACACTGGATCATTTGGCGCAACTGGTATTACTGGCCCAGATGGTGCAACAGGACCCGTTGGTGCCAGCGGTGCAAGCGGATTAGATGGTGCAACTGGTGCAACTGGTATACAAGGTAATCTTGGTTACACAGGTAGCGCAGGTGCTGGCTTTACTGGTAGTCAAGGTACCCAGGGTTATACAGGTAGTGCAGGCGTTGGCTACACAGGTAGCGGTGGCACATTCCAAGAAACACTAGTTTTCACTACCAGCGGAACCTACAGAACACTAACCGGCGTATACGAAGATGGTGTTACTAAAACTGTACGCACTGCGGAATTTAATAATAACACACTGAGAATCACTCTAGCTACGTTTACTCCAACGCTGTCTGCCGCAGGATTGGCCAGCAATAGTTTAAGTTGGGACGTTCCGGCAACTGGATTTACTGTTACAGTAGACAACCCATCTGACTATATGTCAGAATACGTCAGCGCAGTTGACAGTATTGCCGCTACCACAGGAACAATTAGTTCGTTGGCATCATTTACGGCAGCTGCCAAATCAGCAACACCTGCGGGTGGAGTAGACTGGACACAATCATTTAGTACAAACGGATCTTCATATCTTCGCCCGACATCCAGCACCATTGCTGGTGGCTCGGTGGCAGCACAAGTACAGTTCTTGTATTACAATGGGGCATCAACCGCTACATTTACAACTGCAAATGCTTCCGTTGGTATGTCTTGGGCAACACCAACAATGAGTTTATCGTTGGGCAGTTTAACAGGACAAACATTCTTGGGTAGCTATAGCTCAACTTCATATACAGCTTCTGTTACTGGAATGAGCAACGTATCAAATTACAGTCACAGCATTAGTTCTACTGGCGGTACTGCAAGTAGTGCTACTGGGTCTGGAACTTTTACCTTTACAGCACCAGTGCATAAAGATAATACAGGAACCGCTAGAACAGTAACAAATACAACAACGTTTACTCGCCCTGCAGGAGTAACAGGAACACAATATACAGCTACACTAAATTCAACAACAGCAAATCCTTCGGCTAGCTTTACGTATCCTAGTTTCTGGTTATTTACATCTAGCACATCATCTGCGCCAACTAGGGCAGATATTATCAACGGATTTGGATTTGAAGGTGTAGTTACTGTGCTTGGAGATCAAGTAAAAGCACTTGCTGGATCGATTACAAACAGCGCCGCAGGCCCACAAGCTCTATGGCTTGGTGTGCGAACTAGTGCTAGTCAGCCAACTACATTCAAAACCGGTGCCAGTGCCTCGCTACTAAGCGATGTTTCTGTCACTACCGGTAATACAGTTAACTTAGAGCCCGATAGTCCATTATCAGGCTATAGCCCTGTGTCTTATACACTATATGGTATAACATTACAATCAGGGTCAACATACGTAAGCATAGGATAATATAATGGCAAGTGATTATTCAGGTCTAACGCGAAATACTTGGCCGGGCACGTGGAGCCCAAATTCCACACATCCTATTGCCTTGGATACAGAATTAAGGGGAACCTTACAAAGTATTTCGGGCGGCGTAGGCGATAGATTAACTGATATCTCAGGCGCAAGATTAACCGAGGGTATGATCGTTTATGTTAAAACTGGTTATACTGCTGGCGGTACAACTAGAACAGGCGATACCTATTATAGCTATAAGCTAAGTGGTGGACAGAGCCGTGACTCTGGTGGCGCAATGCCCAATGCAGAAAGCAATTGGACTCAGATTAACCTAGCAGGAGAAACTGGAGGACAAGGTCCAGTGGGCTATGCAGGTAGTGCAGGCCCAACCGGTGCTCAGGGACCAAGTGGTGCTCAAGGTCCAGTGGGTTATGCAGGTAGCATTGGTGATGTAGGCGCAACCGGTGTCACTGGATATACTGGATCGGCGGGTGCTACAGGACCACAGGGTAATACTGGATCAACAGGACCTCAGGGTAACACTGGTGCTACTGGACTTGGCTTTCGCATTGCCAAGACATATACCAGCGTAGCACTATTACAAGCAGATACCAGTCCAACTGGTATTCTTGTTGGCGAATTTGCGTTAATCAACACAGGTAATGTTGAAGATGCTGATGACTCTAAATTGTATGTATGGAGCGGCAGTGCTTATACCTATGTGTCTGATTTGTCCGGCGCCGCTGGTATAACAGGCCCACAGGGTGCTAGTGGTATAACTGGCGACACGGGAGCCACCGGTCCACAGGGCGCAACAGGTGTTGTGGGGTATACTGGATCACTTGGCGCTACCGGTGTAACTGGATATACCGGTAGTTTTGGTGCTACTGGTATTGATGGTTATACTGGATCTATGGGTGCAACGGGTCCTGCGGGTGCAGGATACACCGGATCAATTGGTGCCACCGGCGCCACCGGTAGCCTGGGATATACAGGTAGCAAAGGCGAAAGCTCGTATACATATTCGGATAATCCGCCAGTATCGCCAGAAGTTGGTGATCGTTGGTTTGACTCCTCGTCGGGAGTGGAGTTTGTTTGGACTGCTGATGGTAACTCGACCCAATGGGTAGAAATTGCCGCCAGTGGATTCTTGGGGCAAACTGGGTATACTGGTAGTGCTGGTAGTTCCGGCGGTTCTACGTTGCAGTCTGCTTCTATTCAATCTGCCAGTGGTACAGGCGTTGAATTTACAGGTATACCAAGCGGAGTTCAACGAATTACAATATTATTCACCGGCATTAGTACCAATGGAACAAGTGACATTGTGATTCGTATTGGCACCGGATCGGGATTTGAAAATACTGGTTATTTTTCTTCTTATCAAGGGGTAAACACAACCGGCGGTACTAGTAGCAACCCAACCCTTACAACTGGCTTTGGCCTTACTGCTGCCGTGGTTGCATCCACTATATCATATGGCATAGTAACACTAGTTACTATGGGAAATAATATATGGTTGGCCACTGGTACTCTTGCCCGCGATTCATCAAATGACGCCGCATACTTTAATAGTGGAAGCAAAACTCTAGCAGGAACTCTTGACAGGGTAAAATTAACTACGGCCAACGGTTCGGACAGTTTTGACGCCGGCTCGGTGAATATTTTATATGAATAATATGAAAACAAAAATAAACAGTAATTGCTCTAAATAAAGACTCTACATATGGCAACAATGAATTTTCCAACCACTAACGTAATTGGTACAACTTACACATTTGGGGATCGCACTTGGTCCTGGGATGGTCGCGCCTGGAAGGCCGTTAGTACTACCATAGGATACACCGGTAGCATTGGTTATACTGGATCAATTGGTGCATCTGGTCCGCAGGGCGCAACGGGTATAACAGGTGATGCGGGTGCCACAGGTGTTATAGGTTATTCTGGATCAGTTGGCGCCACAGGCCCACAGGGCTCAACTGGTATAACTGGAGATACAGGTGCCACGGGTGTTATAGGGTATTCTGGATCTGTTGGTGCAACTGGCCCGCAGGGCTCAACTGGTATAACTGGAGATACAGGTGCCACGGGTGTTATAGGGTATTCTGGATCTGTTGGTGCAACTGGCCCACAGGGTGCCACAGGTACATTAGGCCCTCAGGGTAATACTGGTGCAACTGGTCTTGGATTCCGTGTTGCTAAAACGTATGCAAGTGTAGCTTTATTAACGGCTGATACTAGCCCAACTGGAATTCTTGTCGGTGAGTTTGCCCTAATTAACACAGGCAATGTTGAAGATGCTGACGATTCTAAATTGTATGTATGGGACGGCAGCGCCTATACGTATATAACTGATTTATCTGGTGCGGCTGGTATAACAGGACCAATTGGATATACAGGCAGCTTTGGTGCAACGGGGGCTACAGGCCCACAAGGTGCTACAGGCCCACAGGGCTCAACTGGTATAACTGGAGATACTGGTGCCACTGGCGTAATTGGATACACGGGTAGTGTTGGGGCAACTGGCCCACAGGGCTCAACTGGTATAACTGGAGATACTGGTGCCACTGGCGTAATTGGATACACGGGTAGTGTTGGGGCAACTGGCCCACAAGGCT
>Ga0114978_10002184_pt1 | contig 16193 bp, 16 predicted proteins | sample S_140212_EF_Meta_FD_87027 | JGI IMG/M metagenome (GOLD analysis project Ga0114978, IMG submission 87027) | Freshwater microbial communities from Lake Simoncouche, Canada to study carbon cycling - S_140212_EF_MetaG | ecosystem: Environmental > Aquatic > Freshwater > Lake | place: Lake... | reverse complement strand
CCGCGAGCGCGTTGTTGCCGACTAAATAAGTATTGGTGCCAGGCCCCGTCATCATGCCGGGGTTGGGTGCGGTCAACCGCCGTACCAACGGCGAGACCTGCACGACTTCACCGGGAGTGATCACCGCCATTTGACTGTCCCTTCGTGCGCGCCGGCTTCTTCGTAACCCGGCTCGCCCGGCATGATGCGGCGCCCGTCCTTGCCTATGCGCGGAGCTATCGTCGGCACATTGGGCAATGCGCGCATCGCATCGATGAGCGCGCCTGCCGTTTCGAACTGCGCGAAGAGCCGCAACGTATGTATGGTTGGTGTCATCATTTTCAGCTTGCCTTCGCGAAATTGTTCCACGCCTTCGGGCGGCCTGACCCATACGTTGGCGATGGTTTCACCGTTGTCGTGCGCGGGTTCCTGGTCAGGTGCGCGCGCGACGAAAAACCGCGTGTCGTAGCGGCGCGGCGCGCCCGCCGGGGTGATCCAATGGCTGAAATAGACCATGTCCTCGGCGCACAGCGTCAGGCACTCATCCGCCAGGAGACTTTCAAACGGGCGTTCGCCCTTTGCAACGGCATCTCGATGGCAGGCGAGCGCAAGCGCTTCGGCGCGGCCCACGGTCTTGCCTTTCGCGTTCCGCGCGAGTAGCAGGCCAGCCTCCTCGAACGTCTCGCGCAATGCCGCGATCCAGAATGCCAGGCCATGCGCCTCGACGCCCAGGCGCCGGCTCGCCACGGCATCGTCCAGACCTTTACATAGCGCGTAAATGCCGGGCGCGGAATCCGCCGCGTCGACCGAACCGCCAGGAAAGACATACTGTCCTGCGACGAAAACCGACTGCAGGTTCCGGCGCAACATCAATACTTCGAGGCCCGCCTCGCCATCGCGCACGAGCGTCACGGTTGCAGCGGCAACTGGCGTGATCATAGCCATTATTTTTCCGTCAGCAATTTCATCAGGCTCGACGAATCGAGGCGGCCGTGGCCTTGTTCCTGCAGCCTGCCGTACCACTGCTCGACGATGGCGGTGACCGGCAGCAGCGCGCCATTGCGGCGGCCTTCGTCGAGGCAGATCTGCAGGTCCTTGCGCATCCAGTCCACCGCGAAACCGAAATCGAACTTGTCGTCGACCATCGTCGGGCCGCGGTTCTCTAGTTGCCATGATTGCGCCGCACCTTTCGAAATGACTTCGACGACTTTCTTTGCGTCGAGCCCGGCGCGCATCGCAAAGTTCATTCCTTCCGCGAGCGCCTGCACGAGCCCGGTGATCGCAATTTGATTCACCATCTTGGTGAGCTGTCCCGCACCGGCCGGTCCCATCAGGGTCACCGCGCGTCCGAAATGCGCCATCGCCGGCTGCGCAGTCGCAAATGCTTGCGCATCGCCGCCGACCATGACGGTCAGGATGCCTTTCTCTGCGCCTGCCTGTCCGCCTGACACCGGCGCATCGAGAAAACCGAATCCGCCTGCCGTCGCAGCTTTTTCGAGCTCGCGCGCCACGTTCGCCGATACCGTCGAGTGGTCGGCGTAAATTGCGCCTTTGCGCATGCCGGCGAATGCGCCGTCCGCACCCAGCGTGACCGCGCGCAAATCGTTGTCGTTACCGACGCACGAAAACACGATGTCCGCGCCTTCGGCTGCCGCCTTCGGCGTGGCCACAGCACGTCCGCCATATTCCTTGACCCACTGGTCAGCTTTCGCGCGCGTGCGGTTGTAGACCGTTAATTCATGCTTCGCGCGCGCGAGATGCCCCGCCATCGGGTAACCCATCACGCCCAAACCTATCCATGCGAGTTTCATGTCCGTCACATCTCCCGTTTCTTGTCTAACCCAGAACTACCGGATAACCGGGCGGCGGCGAAAATCCGAGATCGCCGCGCTTGATCACCGCCTCGCGTCCGCCATTTTCAGCCAGCAATTCGGCCTGCCGGTGCTTGGCACGCGCGTCGACTTCTGCCGGGTCGCAAATCTTATACAGACGCGCGCGACATTCTTCCACTGTCTTCGCATATGCCGGATCCGCCGCCACGTCGCGCAATTCCTCGGGGTCTGCTTCAAGGTCAAACAACTGGGGCGGATACGCCACGTAATGCACGTATTTGAATTTGCCGTGCCGGATCATGAACGCGCCGGTGGTCGAACCCATACCGTGATATTCGGTCAGCACGTTGCGGTCGGGCTTGCTGCCGTTTGCGAGCTTGAACAACGAATGGCCGGGATGCCCATCGTAGGCATCGGGCGTGCTCTCTCCTGCGCATTCCAGGATGAACGGATAGGTATCGACGTGGTTCGCCGGCTCGCTGATTTTCACGCCGCGTGGAATATCCGGCCCCTTGATGATGAGCGGAACGCCAGCGACTTCTTCGTACATGGTCGATTTGCCCCACAGCCCGCGCGCACCGAGGTTATCGCCGTGATCGGACGTATAGAGTACGCGCGTGTTTTCGGTAAGCCCCGTGGCGTCCAGTGTGCGCAGTACTTTGCCGATGTTGTCATCGAGAAAGCTGCACAGGCCGTAATACGCGGCGAGCGCTTTCTTCAGTTTCTCGGGATCAAAAAACTTGTCGTAGGAGAAGCTTTCCGAGTAATCGCGCAGGTAAGGATGCTGAGGCCGCTCGTCTTTCCCGTACTGCTTGGGCAGAGGCATCTTGTCCAGCGGGTACTGGTAATAAAATTCGGCCGGCGCCACCAGCGGAAAATGCGGGCACACGAAAGAGACGAACAACACCCACGGCTTGTCGCGGTACTTGGGCGCTTCTTCGCGCAGCCAGATTTGCGCTTTGGTCGCAATTTCGCGGTCGTAGAACGTATACGACGTTTCTCCCGGCCCCGCGAGCTTGGCGATCTTCCACGACAACCCGCGCTCGGGCAGATCGTTCCTGACCAGCCCCATCAGGTCGCCCTTGCCTTCGATGATGTTCATCGGAATGATTTCTTCCGAAAAACCGTGGTCGTCGCCGGGCAGGCCGCGAAAATGCAGTTTGCCGATGGACACGACGCGATGTCCGCGGTCGCGCAAATGATGGTGCCAGCTCGGGATCGCGCCTTCGTAGGCGTCGGCGTTGTCCCAGTAACCGATCTGGTTCACGTATTTGCCGGTGGCGAATGCCGCACGGGCCGGCACGCAAACGGGACATGTCGTATAAGCGCTCGTGAACGAGGTACCGGCCGCCGCCAGCGCGTCTATGTTTGGTGTTTTGACCAGCGGATGCCCGTTGCAACCCATGACTTTCGGGTTGTGCTCGTCGGACATGATGACGATGAGATTGGTCGGCTGCATGTTTGCTCTTATGAGGTCTTACGCACTACGTCCAAAGCGTTCACCGCAAAGGACGCGAAGGACGCCAAGGAAAAACAGGAACATACCGACAACGCGATTGATAGATTTCAATGAAGAACTTTCCAGTAGTTGCTTTGTTTTTCGCTTTTAAACCTTTGCGTCCTTCGCGTCCTTTGCGGTTCAGGATTTTGGTTTCCCAGATCGATTCGGATCTTTCATTAGTGACTTAAGTCAAATTAAATTTCTTGCCGCGGATGAAAGCGCCGAAATCCGCGCGCTCGGGCTTCGCATACTGGCGCGCCTTGTCTTCCGACCAGCCGTAGAGCTCCGCGGTGCCGAAACGCGCAACATCGCGCTGCTTCTTGTACTGCTGGCGCGCGTGACGGCGGCGGTCATAAGAGTCGATCTTGCTCGCTATGTCAGATTCGTCGAAGGAATCCGTGTGCACCGTGACATCCAGCCCCAGCCGCGACGTGATCATGCCCGGCTCGGACGGATAACCGACGCACAGGCCCGCGAGCGGAAACACCCAGTCCGGCAGTTGCAGCAAATCGCTCACCGTTTGCGCGTGATTGCGCACCGAACTGATCGGGCAGCAACCCAACCCGACGGCTTCTGCTGCATGGATAAAGCTCGCGAGCACGATACCGGCATCGACCGCCGAATTCATGAACGCGTCGAGATGATCGTTGGCAAAAGGCTTGCCGCGCAATTCCGCGACCTGGCGGGTGCGCCGGTTGTTACCGCAAAAAATCAGGAACACGGGTGCAGTACGCACCCACGGATTGTCCGGGATGAGGTCGGCTATCGCCTTGCGCTTGTCCGCCGCGCTGACGTGGACGATATCGGCCTGCTGCAAATCGCTTTTCGACGGCGCCGACAGCGCGCATGCGAACAGCAGTTTCAGCAGCGCCGGATCAACCGCCTGCGCGGTATAGCGCCGCTGCGAGCGGTGTTCGAGCATGCGCGCAAGCGAATCCGCGCCGGGTTGGTCGGCGGCCGCTTTTATTTTGTCGCCAAAGCGTTCCGCAACCGCGCTTTCGATGCGCGCCAGAATTTGCTCCGAATTCATCTTGGGAACCTTTGATTAATCGTCGTGCCCGCCTGCGCGGGCACGACGAAGGTGCTATTTTTCAGACCATCACTCACAATTGCTCTTGATTTTATCTGCGTTCATCTGCGTACCCCCCAAGGGGGTATTAAAAAGAATTCATCTGCGGCCGCAAATGCTTTTCAGGTGCCGTACCTGATGGGAGACTTTGCGAGTTTCAATGCGGCCAGCGCGCTGTAGCACGCCAGCCATGCGGTTTTGGGATTTTCCGGCGCGGGAACGTTTTCCAGCTTGATGCTGATGTTGCCGGTCTTGCCCTTGATGGTTATCTGGTGGGTGTTGTGCGTAATCAGCGGGTCGGCGACCACTTTCAACCGCGTGCGGTCGAAACCGATGCCGGCCATCGACAGCACTGCCGCAATATTTACGTTGGCCGGGAAATGCGGCACGCCGTCGCGCGCCGCTCCTTCGAAAAGTACGAACGGTTCGCGCAGACCCGCAAGATCTATGTTGAGCTTGCCGACGAACGGTATGTTCTGCCACGCGGCTGGCGGCTTGGAGACGACGATTTCAACCGACTCAACGCCCGCAATGCACGCCGCTTTCAGCGCGTCGAGCCCGCCGATGCCGCCCGACGGCACGTAGAACAGCGCGCCGGTCTTGATCGCGCTCGCTTCGAGGCCGGCGCGCAATTTATCGTCGGACAGCGCACCGCCCGACAATACGATGACCGCAACACCGGCGTCCAGCAGCGGGCCGCAGAAGGTGCGCACCGCCTCGTGCGACGCGGCTTCGACTACGACATCGGGTTTGTGTTTCAGCAGCTCGTCGAGCGCGGTCACGAACGCGACGTTGTATTCAGCCGCCAGCGGTTTGCCACGCGATCCACCGCTGCGACCGACGATAGCGATGACTTCAGCGTCGCCGAGATCGCCGCGCTTGATGTGTTCGAGGAAGAGGCGCGCAATGGTACCGCCGCCGATGATTGCTACACGCATAAGCCACCTATGGAAGTACGACCACTATTGTGCCACAACCGGCGCGCTTTTTAGGCGCGCCGCGCCTTCATTTCGTGAGAGTGCGGCTGGTTTCGCGCTGGCGAAACCGGCCTTGCGCATGACCTGCTGGAACGGATCGAAAAACGTGTCGATGATGGGCATCTCGGGCCCGAAATCCTTGCGCAGCGCGCGGTGGCGGCGAAAAAACGCTCAGGCATGATGCCCGACGTGCCGACCATGAGCGAAGCCGGCGTCAAAGACTTTGAAGTGCCGCGCGCACGTCAAAGTCGATTAACGGCTGCCTCAAACTCAATGCAGAACCGCCGATGCACGCCGATGAACGCCGAAAAATAATGGCAGTTTGATGTTTCATGCCTATCACCCGGATAGCGAATAACCCTGAGTGCGTATTCCAACATTTCATCTGCGTTCATCGGCGTTTATCTGCGGTTCCATCGTTTTTGGATTAAATAGACTCTAGAAGCTGTCTCAAAAACAGTTTGGAACCGCCGATTAACGCGGATGAACGCAGATAAGCTCAAGGGGTTTGACCTTGATTCGGGGAAAGGCCTGGATTTATATCGGCGTCAATCGGCGTTTATCGGCGGTTGCTTGTCGGTGTTGTATTTTTGAGATGAGTTCTAGTCCGCATGGCGCTTGTCGAAGTCCCACACCGCCTCGAACCCCATCAGTTTCGCAAATTCGTTGAAGTTGTATAGCGGCGCACTCGCGCCCACGCTCGAGCCGTCGCGCCTCAACGTCTGATACACCGAATCAAGCGCAGCACCGGCCGCAAGAAACCCGGTGGCCGGGAATATCGCAATCCGGTAGCCCAGCTTTTCGAGTTGAGCGGCCGGCAAAACCGGCGTCTTGCCGCCTTCGACCATGTTCGCCATCAGCGGCAACTCGAAACTCGCGCAGATTTTTTCCATCTCGCGCTCCGACTCCGGCGATTCCACGAACAATATATCGGCGCCTGCCTTGGCATATGCTTCGGCACGGCGCAGCGCTTCATCCAGTCCAAGCGCAGTACGCGCATCGGTGCGCGCAACGATCAGGATATCGCCGTCACCGCGCGCTTCGACCGCAACGCGGATTTTTTTCACCATGTCGGCGGCGGGAATCACGCGCCGGCCCGGCGTGTGGCCGCATTTTTTCGGGAATTCCTGGTCTTCGAGCTGCACCGCAGCGGCGCCGGCCTTGATATAGCCGCGCACGGTATGCGCGACGTTCAGCAAACCACCGTAACCCGTATCCGCGTCGGCAATCAAAGGCGTGCTCGCGATCGTGCAGATCTGGTTCACGCGACCGACCATGTCGGAATACGTCGCCAGCCCTGCATCGGGCAAGCCCAGATGCGAAGCGACTACCCCAAAACCCGTCATGTAAAGCGCCGGGAATCCCATGCGGTCGGCGATGCGCGCCGAAATCATGTCGTAAACACCCGGCGCGGTGATCAGGCCTTTGGCTGCCAGCCGCGCGCGCAATGCGCCTGCCGTCGATGTCATATGCTTTCCTTGTTAAAAACCCGCGGCGGCGTGTGCCATACTATGCGCAAACATCGGCGTGCGCGGGACAAACCGGATGATAATCCAATCGGTGCCCGCTCATGCCGGACATAAAGAAGGAGGAGAAAACAATGCGCCCTGCCCTGAGATTTTCATTGCGTGCCTGCTGCGGTCTTGCGCTGATGGTCTTTGCGCATGCCGGCCATGCCCAACCCTATCCGCACAAATCGATCCGGCTGATCGTGCCCTACGCTGCCGGCGGTTCGACCGACGCGCTAGCGCGCGCCGTCGGCCAGAAACTCGGTGAAACATTCAGCCAGCAAGTCATCGTCGATAACCGCACCGGAGCCAACGGCAATATCGGCACCGACATGGTCGCCAAGGCCAATGCCGACGGCTACACGCTGCTGATGGCATTCGACGCGACGATGGTCATCAATCCGTCGGCTTACAGCAAGCTGCCTTTCGATCCGGTCAAGGATTTCGCGCCCATCACCAAGGTTGCGGCGCTGCCGCTCATCCTCGTCGCGCATCCGTCGTTTCCACCGTCGAATACCAAGGAACTGATACCGTACGCAAAAAGCAAACCCGGCCTCAATTATTCGTCGTCGGGCCATGCGAGCACACCGCACCTCGCAATGCTCCTGTTCGAGCAACGCACCGGCACCCAGTTCACGCATATCGCCTACAAGGGCGGCGGCCAGGCCGTCATCGACGTGCTGGCAGGCCAGATCCCATTACTGGCAACTGCAATTCCGACTGTGCAAGCGCATATCAAGGCCGGCAAACTCAAAGGCATCGCGCTGACGAGCGCCAAACGCCATGCGTCTTTGCCTGACGTTGGCACTTTCGCGGAAGGCGGGCTGACCGGCTTTGATATCTCCGCGTGGTACGGCCTGCTTGCCCCCGCCGGCACGCCGCGCGCGGTGGTCATGCGCGTTCACGACGCAACCGTGAAAATCCTCGCTACGCCGGAAATGAAAGACCGCTTCCAGAACACGTTGGGCGGTGATGCGGTCGGCAACACGCCGGAACAGTTTGCCGCCGACATCAAGAGCGATATCGAGCGCTGGGGAAAAATCGTCCGCCAGACCGGCATCAAGCTCGAGTAAAAATCCTCAGTCGGCGCGCGCGCCGGAATCCTTGACGACTTTCGTCCATTTCGCCAGATCGCGCTTGAGCACGGCCGCGAATTCTTCCGGCGTGCTGCCGACGACTTCGCCGCCATCCGCCGCGATGCGTGCACGCGTATCGTCATTGCGCAGGTCGGCACTAATGGCCGCGTAAAGCTTAGCCGTGATTTCCGGCGGCGTGCCGGCGGGTGCCATGACGCCGTACCAGGTAACGGCCTCGTAGCCGGGCACACCCGCCTCCGCAATCGTCGGCAACTCGGGAATCGCGCCGGCGCGCTTGGCTGCCGTCACGGCAAGCCCTTTCAATCTGCCGCTCTTCACCTGCGGCAGCGTCGGCGGCAAATTCAGGAGACCCATTTCAACCTGCCCGCCGATGACGCCGAGCGCAGCGGATGGTGCGCCCTTGAACGGGATATGCACGATGCGGATATTGGCCATGGTGCGAAACAGTTCGCCCGACAAATGCGCAGTGGAGCCGCTGCCGCCCGAACCGAAAGACAACTGGCCCGGACGCGCTTTCGCGAGAGCTATCAATTCGCGCACCGATTTCACCGGTAATGACGGATGCACGATGAGAATATTGGGCGCGATGGCAACGATGGTGATCGGCACGAAATCCCGCACCGGGTCCCATGACAATTTCGGATACAGGGCGGGACTCACTGCATGCGACCCGGCGCTCGCCATCACGAGCGTATAGCCGTCGGGCGGCGCTTTGGCCGCAAGCTCGGCCGCAATCGACCCGCCGGCGCCGGCCCGATTCTCGATGACGACCGGTTGTCCGAGCGCAACGTTCAGTTTCTGGCCGACGATGCGCGCGGTGATATCGGGGCCGCTGCCGGCCGCCGCGGTGACTATCATGCGGATCGGCTTGACCGGATATTGCGCGGCAGTCTGCGCCGCCGCGGGAAGCGCAATGAGCAAAGCGAGCAACAAAAAGATCGGCATGTGCGCGTCCGGACAGATTCGAAGTCCGATGATACCGGTAAACAGATTGGGCTGCCGCACGCCGATTGACAGCGGCGGCATTACCGCCAAGAATGCTGGCCTCGCGCCATGAAATTCCTGCCGCGTCAAAACCTGGAGGATCCCTTGATACAAAGACCAACGTCCGTTCTGCGCTCGCTCATCAAGCGCGGCAAATTTCTTGAGCTGCCCGCGGCATTCGATCCACTCACCGCGCGCATAGTCGAAGCCGCCGGCTTCAAGTCGATCTACAACGGCGGGTTCGTGACTGGCGGCATGTCCGCAATCTCGGAGCCCCTGCTCACCATGACCGAGCAGATCGGCGTCGCCGCCAATATCGCGGCGACTGTCAAAATCCCGGTCGTGATGGACGCCGGCGCCGGCTGGGGCGAGCCGCTGCATACCATGCGCACCGTGCGCGAATGCATCCGCAACGGCATCGCCGGCGTGCACATCGAAGACCAGCTCTTCCCCAAGCGCGCGCACTACCATACGTACATTGCGCACAACATTCCGATCAACGAATACACCGACAAGATCCGCCTCGCCTGCGAGCAGCGCGACCGCAGCGATCCCGATTTCGTGATCATCGCGCGCTCGGACGCCTGCCGCGAGCAGGGGTTCCAGGAAGCGGTCAAACGCGTCAACCGCGCTGCCGACGTTGGCGCCGACATGGGGCTGATATTTCCGCGCTCCGCGGCCGAGACCATCAAGACGCCCAAGGTTTGCAAAGTTCCGATGGTCTACGTGCAAAGCCGCGGCAACCGCGACGGCCGTCCGCTGTACAGCTTCAAGCAGCTCGAAGACATGGGTTACGCGGGCTGCATCGACGCTATCCTCGCCGTCGGCGTCCACTTTCACTTCATGACCCGCGCGATGAAGGAACTGAAAAAGACTGGCGATTACACGGGCATGACCAATGCGGAATACGTAGCCGCGCGCCACGGCACAGAAACCCTGATCGGGCTGGACGATTACTACGAGATCGAACGCAAGACAGTCGAGAAAGATTACGTCAAGAAGCGCAAAAAGTCCTAGAGCGAGCCGCAACTCCGATCAATTCAGAACCGGCAGCCAATGAAAATCGCGCAAATTGAACCCTTGGTGCTTAACGTATCCGAAAAAACCAACTGGTTTTTTGTGCGCATCACTGACGATGCGGGACGCGCCGGCATCGGCGAAGCTTCGCTCAATGGCTGGGAGCCCGCCCAGCTCGCCTACCTCGAAAGCATCAGCGGCGGTTTTGTCGGCAAAACGGCCGCCGACGTTGCCCCGCTGCTGCGCGTATACCCGCATTCTCCCGGTGCCCTGGTTGCGAGTTCCGTCCTCAGCGCGCTCGAGCAGGCGCTCACGGACCTGCGCGCGCGGCAGGCCGGCGTGCCGGTCCACGCGCTGCTCGGCGGGAATGCGCGCAAAGCCGTGCGCGTTTATGCCAACATCAACCGCGGCGCGCGCGACCGTTCGCCGGACGGCATTGCGCAGGCAGCGCGCGACGCGGTCGCCGCCGGATTTGGCGCGGTCAAAATCGCGCCGTTCGACGGCGTGTACTGGGAGGATTTCGCCAACGCAGGCGCGTCTAGCCGGATCAAGGCCGGGATCGACCGCGTCTATGCGATACGCGAGGCGGTCGGCCCGGATGTCGAAGTGATGGTCGATTGCCACTGGCGCTTCGACGAGGCGTCCGCTTTGCAACTCGCACGCGACCTCAAAGCGGCGCGGCTGTTCTGGCTCGAGTGCCCGGTCTCGGAAAATCCGCAGTGGTTCGCGGCGCTGCAGCGCGTGCGTACCGAAGCCAACCGGCTCGGCATGAAGCTCGCGGGCGCCGAAAGGCAGATCGCCGACAGCGGTTTCGTGCCGTTTATCGAAGGCCGCCTGCTCGACGTGGTAATGCCCGACATCAAATACGCGGGAGGCTATGCGGAAATGCTGCGGATCGCCGCGCTGTGCGCGCGCAACGCGGCGGACTTTTCTCCGCATAACCCGAGCGGGCCAATCTGCAACCTCGCCAGCATGCACGTGTGCGCGGTCGCGCCGGCATTTCTCATACTCGAGCACCAGCTCGCGGAAAGCCCGCTCTACTTCGACGCCGTGGGCGGATTCAGACCTCAAATCGCCAATGGGTGTTTCCAGATTCCGGAGGCGCCCGGCATCGGCGCCGATCTCGATGACGTAGTGTTGCGCGCGCACCCGTTCCGGCCGCTCGCGCCGAATGCGAATCTCGACGCGCGCCTGGGCTAAGCGAACCATGCATACGACCGTTCGACTTGCGTGCAGCCTCGCCTTTTGCCTCGTGCTCGCGCCCGGCGCGGCGCACGCGCAAGCCTACCCGCACAAACCCATCCGCGTGATCGTCGGCTCCGCGCCGGGCGGCGCGCCGGACATACTCGCGCGCGCGATCGCGCAAAAAATGACTGTCGTGCTCGGGCAACAGGTCGTGATCGACAATCGCGCGGGCGCGAGCGGCGCCATCGGCGCGGAAATGACCGCCAAGGCCGCGGCCGATGGCTACACGCTGTTTCTGGCGACGAGCATGGGCTTCGCGATGCTGCCGCACCTGAAGAAAAGCATGCCGTACGACGCGCTCAAGGACTTTGCCTCGATCACGCAACTCGCGTTCGCCTCCAACGTGCTCGTCGTCAACTCCGCCGTGGCGGCGAAAAACGTAGCGGAGCTGCTGCAACTCGCGAAAGCGAAGCCGGGCGCCCTGAACTTTGGATCGGCCGGCAACGGCAGTCCCGCGCACGTGGCGGGCGAAATGCTCAATGTCATGGCCAGCGTGCACATGACGCATGTGCCGTACAAAGGCGCGGCGCCCGCGCTGCTGGACGTCATCGCCGGGCAGGTGCAATTCATCATAACGTCGCCGATCTCGGCGGCGCCGCACATCGCCAGCGGCAAAGTGCGCGCACTGGCCACCACCGGCAGCAAGCGCAATCTGTCGCTGCCGGATTTGCCGACCGTCGCAGAGACCCTGCCGGGATTCGAAATCACGCAATGGTGGGGGCTTTCGGCGCCGGCGCGCACGCCGCGCAGCGTTATCGAGCGCCTGCACAGCGAGGCCGCCAGGGCCGTAACCTCGCCGGAACTGCGCGAGCGCATCGCGCGCGACGGCGCAGTTGCGGTGGGCGGAACGCCGCTTGAATTCGACGCGTTGATCGCCGCCGAATTCAAGCGCTTCGGCGACGTCATCCGCAAGGCCGGCATCCTGGTGGACGAATAGCCGCTTTCACCCCGCGCAACCACTCTAACCGGACTCAGCATGAAATACACAGTACTCGGACGCACGGGACTCAAGGTAAGCGTCGCCGGCCTTGGCTGCGGCGGCAGCAGCCGCCTCGGACTGACCGCCGGCCACGGCGAGGCGCATGGCGTGGGCGTCATTCGCCGCGCGCTCGATCTCGGCGTGAACCTGATCGACACCGCAAAGAACTACGGCACCGAGCCTGTCGTCGGCGCGGCGCTCAAATCAATTGCGCGCGAATCGGTCGTCATCTCGACCAAGCACAAGGTGCAGCAGGGCGATGCGCTGATTCCGGCCGACGAAATTGTCGCCGGGCTGAACAACAGCCTCAAGGTCTTGGGCACCGATTACGTCGACGTTTTCTTCCTGCATACGGTATTGCCCGGCGCCTACCGTCACGCAACGACGGAAATTCTGCCGGCGCTGCTGCGCGAAAAAGAGAAGGGCAAGTTCCGCTTTCTGGGCATTACCGAAATGCCGCCCAAGGACCCGCGCCACGACATGCTGCACGACGCACTGCGGGACGACCATTGGGACGTGATGATGCTTGGCTTTCACATGCTCAACCAGAACGCGCGTCAACAGGTATTCCCGGCGACGCGCGCGCAGAACGTCGGCACCATGATCATGTTTGCGGTTCGCAGCCTGTTCAGCACGCCCGGCCGCTTGCAGCAGGATATCCAGGCGCTGGCCGCCGCCGGCAGGTTGCCCGCTTGGCTCGCGGATAAGCCGCAACCGCTCGATTTTCTGCTGGATGACGGCGGCGCCGCCGACGTCATCGAAGCAGCCTATCGTTACGCGCGGCATGAACCAGGCGCGCATGTCGTATTGTTCGGCACCGGCAACCAACGGCATGTCGAGCTGAACATCGACGCACTGCTGAAGCCGCCTTTGCCGCCGGACAGGGTTCAACGACTCGCCGAACTGTTCGGCTCGCTTGAAGGCGTCGGCCTCGACGAGCCGACGCTGCAGCGTTAAAAACATCGCGCGCCATGGCGTAGAAACCCTGCTCGGGCTGGACGATTACTACGAGATCGAACGCACGGCGGTCGAGAAAGATTACGCCCGCAAGTACAAGAAGAAAAAGTGACCCGCGCCTGCCCCACCCGCGCTGCATTTGCAGCAGCGGGCGGTGGAAAAAAACTGGAACACATCTCAAAAATACAACACTGACAGGCAACCGCCGATAAATTCTTTTTAATACCCCCTTGAGGGGTACGCCGATTGACGCCGATAAAATTTCAGACTTTGCCCAGAACCAAGGTCAAGTTGCTTGAGCTTATCTGCGTTTATCCGCGTTCATCGGCGGTTCCAAATTGTTTTTGGGACAGCTTCCAGCTGGCAACCGGCGTCAGGTTTTCTCGGGAATCAGCAGTTCCGCACAAGCTTCCGCTACGCCCTGGTTCGGTTCCTTCTCGCCCAGCATGGTGGCAAACCCGCCCTTGGTCACCACCGCACCGCGCGACCAACGTTCGGTTTTCTCCAGTTCGGCGAACCGGGCAGGACGATTGGCGGCGTTGTTGAACTGGACGCTGCAGATACGGGCTTGCGCAGCAACCACGGCGCTGTCGGCCTGCCGTTTTGAGAGCCTGGTGAAGTCCCCGCTGGTTTTCCAGCCGGCCAGATCGAAACCTATCCATGCCATCAGGCCCGCGCCTACAAGTACGCCTAGCAGAGCCGGTTTTGTTTCCTTCGGTATTGCCGGTAAATTGAAGCTCATGACGGATCCATTCCAGTAGAGGGGAAAGCCCTCCGTGACTTGAGACTACGTTAATGGGGCGCCGGGGTCTATGTATTCCCGCGTCACCGGACGCTCGACTGCGGATCACTTGACCTCATTTTACGGACCGCCGCCGCGCCATGCGCTCATTTGTGCGGCAGCGCACCATTGAGTTCGCGTAATCGTCAACATGATTGTTGACACTTAAGTTGACAACTTCTACGATGCAGCGGATGGTCAAAAACAGCCCCACCCTGCTGCCGGCGCTGCGCGAGCGCATCGCGCGCCACGCCCTGCCACCAGGCACCAAATTGCTCGAAACAGATCTCGCGCGCGAGTTTGGCGTCTCGCGCGCCAAGGTGCGCGATGCGTTCGGCGTGCTCGAGCAACGCGGGCTGATACGGCGCATCCCGAACCGCGGCGCCGAAGTCGCGCGGCTCGATCTCTCGCAGGTGTTCGAAATCTACGCCGTGCGCGAAATGCTCGAAGGCCTGTGCGTGCGGCTCGCCGTCGAACGAGCGAAACCCCAATCGTGGCAGGATCTCGTGCAGTTGTTCGGGCGGCCGATGGAAGCCATCGTCAAGCGCGGCGAGTTCGAAAAATACATCGCCAACCTCGACCGGCTGCGCAGCCGCACACTGGAAGCCGCCGGCAACAGCGTGCTCGCCGACATGCTCGACAGCATCAACGACAAGACGCGCGAGATCCAGCGCCGCATCATCATCCTGCCCGGGCGCGCCGCCGAAGGCCTGCTGCAGCACCGCGCGGTGCTCGCCGCGATGCGCAAAGGCAATGCCGCCAAAGCGGAAGAACTGCGCCGCGCCAATATCCGCAGCTCGCGCGAATATCTCGAACGCTTTCAGAATTTCGTGCTGTAAACAATGAGCGCCAAACCAACCGCGAAAAACAGCGGCCCGCTCGCGGGCTACCGCGTGCTCGAACTCGGCTCCACCGTCGCAGGTCCGTTCTGCGGCCGGCTATTTGCCGATTTCGGCGCCGAAGTCATCAAGGTCGAAGCAGCCGACGGCGACCCGGTGCGTTCCATGGGCAAGCGTTACCGCAACAAATCGCTGTGGGCAGCAAGTATCTTTCGCAATAAATCACTGATTGCAGTGGACCTGCGCAAACCGCGCGGCCAGCAGCTGGTAAAAACCATCGCGGCGAAATGCGACTTCCTGATCGAGAATTTCCGTCCCGGCTCGCTCGAAACGTGGGGGCTGGGTTACGACGAGCTGGCGAAACTGAATCCCGGCCTGATCATGATCCGCATCAGCGGCTACGGCCAGACCGGTCCGTACCGCGAGCGCCCCGGCTACGGCGTGATCTGCGAAGCGGTCAGCGGCATACGCCACATTACTGGCGACCCCGACCGGCCGCCCGGCCGCATTGCGACCTCCACCACCGACTACATCACCGGCCTCTATGCGGCGTTCGGCGCCATGTTGGCCCTCGAAGCACGCCACAAGTCCGGCAAAGGACAAGTCATCGACGCGGCGCTTTACGAAGGCGCTTTCAGCTTCATGGAGCCGCACGTGCCGGCGTTCGAAAAACTGGGCGCGGTCGCGATGCGCGCCGGCTCGCGGCTGCCCGGCAATACGCCGAACAACCTCTATCCGACCGCGGACCAGCAATATCTTCACGTCACTGCGGCAAGCGATGCCGTATTCCGGCGCATCACCAAAGCGATCGGCCAGCCCGCACTGGCGACCGACGCGCGTTTTGCCACCGCCCTCGCGCGGGTCGAACATGAGGATGCGATCGACGACATCATCACGCGCTGGACTATGCAACACACTTGCGCCGAAGCCGAGCAACTCATGCATGCCGCCGAAGTGCCGGCCGCGCGCATATACACGATGGCCGACATCTTCGCCGACCCGCATTACGCCGCGCGCGGCATGCTCGCCAAAGTCCCGGACGACGATCTGGGCACCGTGACCATCCCCGACGTCGTGCCCAAACTGTCGATGACACCCGGCGCCATCCGCCACAGCGGCCATCGCATCGGCCAGGACACGCGCCAAGTGTTGACGGATCTCACCGGGCTGTCGGCGGTGGAGATCGATCAACTCGAAGCGGAACACATCATCACCTGCGACACCACCGCCGATACCGCAAGCGGCATCGAGGAAGCTTCCTAGTGATGAAAGATTGGCCGCAAAGACGCCAAGGCGCAAAGGAAATCCAGATACCTGTTGTGAAAGTGCAGACTGACGCGGACCGTTATTAACAATTGCAAACCTTCTTCATCCGTAATTCACGACTCATTTTAATTTTTCTCCTTTGCGCCTTGGCGCCTTTGCGGT
>Ga0114978_10002183_pt1 | contig 16210 bp, 10 predicted proteins | sample S_140212_EF_Meta_FD_87027 | JGI IMG/M metagenome (GOLD analysis project Ga0114978, IMG submission 87027) | Freshwater microbial communities from Lake Simoncouche, Canada to study carbon cycling - S_140212_EF_MetaG | ecosystem: Environmental > Aquatic > Freshwater > Lake | place: Lake... | reverse complement strand
TAAGTGAATGTATCAAAAGCTGCTATCGCTCTTATCAAACATCACGAGGGTGTGCGTAGTCGTCCCTATCGTTGCCCTGCAAACTTGTGGACTGTTGGTGTTGGTCACCTTATCGGCGATGGCAAACATTTGCCTGATTCTTGGAACAGAACTTTTTCGCAGGAAGAAATAGATGGAATTCTTAAATCCGACCTACGTCGCTTCGAGCTGGGAGTACATAAGATGTTACCTAATGTGCCTCTTCGACAACATGAGTTTGACGCTATTATTAGTTTTTGCTTCAATTTGGGTCTTGGATGTTTTCAAAGATCAACACTCCGTCAAGCGCTTCTTCGTGGGGATAAAACGGCAGCTATGGAATCGTTAGTGAAATATTGTCGTGCAGGTGGTAAAATACTCAGAGGTCTACAAATTCGTAGATTAGATGAGAAAGCGCTCTTCGAAGGTAAATAATGCCATTAAGTAAACTTGTATTTAAACCAGGAGTTAACAGAGATCAGACTAACTATGCTTCTGAAGGCGGTTGGTCCTCGATGGATAAAGTACGCTTCCGTTCAGGATTTCCTGAAAAGATAGGAGGCTGGAACGTAAAAACGTTTGATCAATACATAGGTTCAGCGCGGAGTATGTTTACATGGTCTACTACTGATGGTAGTCGACTTATTGCTGTAGGCACCAATCAAAAAATATATGTAAATTCTGGTACTTCTTTATACGACATAACACCTTTACGTGTTACCTATACCCATTCCACAGTTCCTACATCAGACAACTGTTTTAAAACAACTTCAGGTTCTAACCTTGTAGAAATTTTAAACATTACAACAGGCGCACTTGAAGGTGATTGGGTTACATTTAGTGGTGTAACAACTGCTGTTGGTGGCGTACCTGCCGCTAACTTTAATAAGGAATTTCAAATAGTTGTAGTGGGTACTACCCAATATATTACTGTAGCTACAACTGCTTCATCCACTGCTACATCAACAGGCAATACAAACATTACTGCGGCTTTCCAAATTAATATTGGTAACTCTATTACTACAGCAGGTTATGGTTGGGGTGCGGGTGTATGGTCCCGTGGCACTTGGGGGTCAGGTTCAACTGTCCCTGCGTTTTCTTATCCTCGATTACAATTTTTTGATAATAGCTTTGATGATTTAATATTTAATATTTCAGCTGGAGATATTTATTATTGGTCGTATGCTTCAGGATTTGCAGCACGTGCCGTTAAACTATCTTCATTAGCTGGTGCTGTTGCAGTTCCCCAGTTAGTTAACTTAACTATGTTTGCTTCCTCAGGTCATTATGTAGCGCTAGGTTGTACTAATTATGATGCCACCGCTGCAGCGCCTGATTACCTAGGTTCATTTGATCCACTTCTTATTCGTTGGGCAAACGTAGATGTTGATGTAGGACCTCAACCAGAAGTATGGCAGCCTCTTTTAACTAACACCGCGGGCTTTTTGAGAATACAATCAGGCTCTCGTATTGTTTCAGTACTTAATTCCCGTCAAGAAATGTTGATCTTTACCGATACATCACTTACATCAATGCAATTTTTAGGTACCCAAGAAGTATTTGGTTTACAAGAACTTTCGCATAATATTTCTGTTGTAGGCCCGCATGCCGTGATTGGTATTAATAACGTGGTTTACTGGATGGGACGAGATAAGTTCTTCACATACTCCGGTCGTGTAGACGCCTTACCTTGTACAATACGTCAATATATATTTGGTGATATTAATTACCAACAAAGTCAAAGTTTCTTCGCGGGGACAAATAATGAATTTAACGAAATTGTTTGGTTCTACTGCTCATCAACTTCTAGTGAAATTGATCGATACGTTATCTATAACTACAGTGAAAATATTTGGTATTATGGCAACTTAGAAAGAACCGCATGGATAGACGCAGGTGACTTTGCCAAACCATTAGCATTTTATGATGGTTGGGTATATTATCACGAAGATGGTCCAAATGATGGTCAGCCTTTAGGCGCGGCACCACTTCCTATCGCGTCTTATATTCAATCTGCTGATGTAGATATTGATGACGGTGATAAATTTATGTTACTGCGTCGTATTATTCCTGATGTTAACTTTAATACATCACAAACAGTTAATCCGATTACTGGGGCTACTATAGTTCCAGAAGCAACAATTACTGTAGGGGTTAGAAACTTCCCGGGTGCAGCATCGGAAACTACAAATGCTTCGGGCTTAACAACAGATCGAGACGTTGTAACTACAACAGCAACTATTGATCAATATACTAACCAAGTATTTATTAGGGCTCGTGGCCGTCAAATGAACTTTAAAATAGCGTCTGATGGAGTAGGTACACAGTGGCAACTAGGTATACCTCGTGTTGATGCCCGTCCAGACGGAATGAGAGGATAACATGGCTAGTACAATTTTAAAATCAAAAGCTCCTGCGCTAGCACTTTCGCCCACTAGTTTTTCACAACAACATTTCGACTTATATAATGCTCAACTTCGTGTATATTTTAATACACTAGATACTGCAAATGGTCAAACCATACAACAAGTTGATAATGTAACTGGATTGGTATGGCTTAATGCAGGAACGGGGATTTTCTAATGGCTTTTAATAATATAACTCCACTTAAACTAGGACAAGCTGCAATCACAACTTCATATGCTACGCTTTATACAGGGCCTACAAATACTAGAACTTATGTAAAAGATATAGATGTAATTAATACTACGGCAACAGCTATTGGTATTTATATAAGTTTAGTGCCGTCTGGTGATACAGCAGGAACTGCTAACGCTTTATTTTATAATACCCAGTTACCTCCTAATACAATCGTTCAATGGGCGGGCTCTCAAATATTAAATACCGGTGATACTATTCAAGTTAAAGCATCCGCATCGGGCTGTACAATTACAGTAAGTGGTGGCGAAGCAGTATGAGTATTGTTTACTATCCTACAACACCTGCAGCTGCTAATGCTGGACTAGAATTTCCTCATATTGGTGCATCAGATACTACTGATCAATATGCAACAGCTGCAAACACACCTACTATAGTTAGGTGGAATACATTAGATTCAGCAAAGGGATTTACCTTAGCTTCTAATGCGGCTACAGCTGCTTATAAAGGCATATATAAAATAGATTACAGTCTTCAGTTTGCAAACAATGATAATGCTCAACATCAATTAGATGTATGGTTAAGAGTTAATAACGTGGACTTACCAGGATCGGCTACTAAATTTTCTATACCAGCGCGTAAGAGTGCTCTTATTCCTACATATTTAGTTGCTTATTCTACTGTCATGTTTTCTATCAATGCAGGTGATTATTTCACGCTATATTGGGCAACAGATCAAGCAGCAACCAGCGGAGGAGCTACTGGTATTTATATGGAATATGTACCAGCACAAACAGTGCCATACGCCCATCCAACAGTACCTTCAGCAATAGGCACAATTACCTTTGTTTCAGCAGTTTAATTATGGTATTATTAGACAAAATTAAGGAACTCTCTTTATGAACTATCCACAACAATCAGCACAAGGTTTAGCATCATTAGGTCGTGGTAATGACTCGATGCTTGTTCACATGACGCCTAACGAAGTTCAAGGACTTCAGGGCTTAGCTATGGCTCATGGCGGGTCTTTATCCATTAATCCTCAAACGGGTCTTCCTGAAGCAGGAATTTTAGATTTTGTTCTTCCAGTAGCTGGTAGTTTCCTTGGTCTTCCACCATGGCTTACTGCGTCTTTAATGGCGGGTAAGACTTTAATTGAAGGTGGGGATCTAGGCGATGCGGCCATGGCAGGGCTTACTTCCTACGGCGGCGCTAAAATAGGTGAGGGTCTTTCATCTTTTGGTGCGGCACCTAAAGTCCCTACTGCCGAATTAAATGCCGTAGCAAATGCGCCTTATACTGGACTTTTTGGAGCTAATGGCCAGCTTGGTGCTAACATGGGATTTGGTTCTACTGCTACAAGCCTCACAGATGATCTAGTTTCTTCTATTGACGATATAGGTACAAAGCTTCCTAGCAATGTAGGCGCTAATGCATTAGCTAAAACACAAAGTTTTGCTCCTGATTTTAGTGTTGGTAATGCTTACAAGGGCGGTATTGATTTAGGTAATCAAAATTTAACAAATTTAGCAAAACAAGATTATCTTATTAGTCCAACTAGCACAACTCCGACTACGGGTATGACAAATCTAGGCGAATCATTTGCATCTAGACCTGTTGGTGTAGATATCCCAGGCGCAACTCAAGCGTCATCTAATAACTTTGGTGAGATAAGTAGATTCGGAGATGCGGTTGGTAGTGCTGCTAAAGACCCAGTAGGATTTGCAAGGCATATTGGTGACGGCGATGCTTTATATGGCGGAGCTAAAATTGGTATGTATGGAGCTTCTCCGTTCCTAGAAGGCATGTTAACCCCTCCAGAATACGCAGGATATGAAGATCCAGAAAAAGGCAAATACACAGGACCACAAGGCCAACTTAACTTAAGTGATAGATACTCAACAGGACTTAAATTGCTTCCTAATTTAAATAATCCTATTACTGCTAAAGAAGGCGGGATTATTAATGCTTATGCTCAAGGTGGCACTATTCAAACTGGCGGTATTAAAGATTTATACGGCAATAACGATGATCAATTGAATGATAATTTAAGTCGTGATGGATACGGTATCGGTAGATTAAATACACTTGCTTCACAAGAATCATTAAACGAGGCTAAGACATTAGGTTACGCTGATGGCGGCTACTTAGATGGTCAAGGTGATGGTATGTCTGACTCAATTCCTGCTACAATAGAGGGTAAGCAACCAGCCCGTTTAGCTGACGGTGAATTCGTAGTGCCTGCAGATGTAGTTTCTCATTTAGGTAATGGTTCGTCTAAAGCAGGATCAAAAAGATTATATGCAATGCTCGATAAAGTAAGACATGCTCGTACAGGAAATAAAAAACAAGGTAAACAAATTAATCCTAGCAAATACATGCCTGTATGAACACCGTACAAATCGTAGCACCCAACAACATATATAATGTTTGGGAAGATATAAAAGAATATTTAAATGCGTCTATTAATGTAAGTGGCGGAGATTTTACGTTAGATCAATTAAAGTTATTATTAGTTCGTGGTGAACAATCTTTATTAGTGTCCGTTAATGAGAACAATAAAATAAACGGGGCTATGACAGTAGAATTTATTAATAACGCTAATGCAAGAACTATGTTTATTACGGCATTAGGCGGTAGTGGGATTGTAAATGATGAAACGTTTAGCCAAGTAGAAACATGGGCTAAAATGCAAGGTGCTACAAAAGCGAGCGCGTGGGCACAAGAAGCTCAAGCAAGACTATATAAACTAAAAGCAAACTTTAATACCGTGCGAATGGTTGTGGAGAAAGATCTATGAAATTATTTAATTTGTTTACTTGGGTTCAAAACCTAGTAGAAGCATTCACGTTTTACGGCGGCTCTAAAGGTGGTGGCGGCGGGGGTAATACTACTCAAACTTCTTACTCTACTAACTTGCCTGAATATGCAAAGCCTTACTACGAAGAGCTTTTAAAACAATCTGGTCAGCAAATTTATAAAACAGATCCTTCTGGCAATGTGACAGGTGTTAAAGAATTTACTCCTTATACTGGCTCTCGCGTTGCAGATTTTACTCCACAACAAGAAGCAGTTCAAACTCAAACAGCAAACTTAACTCAACCAGGTCAATTTGGTGGAGCTACAGCAGGATTAGGTGCTGGTGCTGCCATGGGTCTTGGTGCAGGTATGGGGGGTTTATCTCAAGCAGCAGCATATAATCCGAATAATACTGCAGTATTTGGTTCGGGCGCGGCAAATTATTATATGAATCCATATCAACAAAATGTTACGGATACTGCGCTTCGTGAAGCTAGACAACAAGGCGATATTGAAAAACAAAAAGGTATGTTAGGGTCTATTGGTCGAGGTACCTTTGGTGGTGCACGTCAAGCTTTATTACAAGCAGAACAAGGTAGAAATGTAAATAGACAACTATCTGATATTCAAGCACAAGGTTCACAACAAGGCTATCTTAATGCTCAACAACAATTTAATGCCGATGCGGCTCGTCAACAACAAGCTCAACAATATGCTGCAGGTTTAGGTAAAGATATTGGGGTAGCTGGACTTACTGCAGGCTTACAAGGTTCTCAAGCATTAGGTGCATTAGGTGCGCAACAACAACAAAGTGATATTGAAAGACTTAAAGCGCAGGCAGCGTCAGCAGGCGAATCACAAGCTATGCAACAAGAAAGACTTAATCAACAATATCAACAATTCATGGACGCACAAAATTATCAAAAATCTCAACTTGATTATCTCAGTAATATTCTACGTGGTAACGCTGGTGCACTAGGTTCAACTCAAGTAGCGTATGCTCCGGCACCAAGTATGGCTTCACAATTAGGTGGTCTTGGTTTAGCGGGACTCGGTTTATATAACGTATTAGGTAAACAAGGTTAATTATGAACATCGTCAAACTTCAAAACGAATTAAAATCAATTCCTGTTGAGACTTTAATCAAGTACGTACAAGGTTTAAACCCAGAAGTACCTAGTTACTTAGCTTTAGCCGAGATTAAAAATCGTAAAGACATGGAAGCTAAGTATGCTTCGCAAAACCAAAAAGCACCTGAAAAAAGTGTTGCTGAAGATTTAACACAGGCGCCACAAAGCGGCTTACAAATGCTAGCTAGAAACCCTATGAGTAACCCAGCACCACAAAGTGCACCAGCAGATACAGGCGTTGCAGGCCTTCCTATACCTGATCAGATGTTTAGTGGTCAAGGTATGGCGGCGGGGGGTATTGTTGCGTTTGATGATGGCGGTGATGTTAATTATGCTGATGGTGGTATGGTTGCGTTTAATGGATTAACGGGTTCTGATGTAGCCTCTAAGAGATACCAAGCGTGGCAAGAAGATAGTTACTTATCTCCAGGTTCACTATACGCAGGGGCTAAAGACTTATTAAGTATGCCGTTTCAATATGGTTGGACAACAGATCCTGTGACTGGCAAGCTTGTACGCCGTAAAGATATTGAAGGTATGACACCAAGTTTAGATGCGTATAGAAAAGCAGCCGAGTTAAGAAAGAAAGGGCTCCTTGCAGAAGCAGACACATTAGAGAAAACTGCCAAATCTCCTAGAGTAGACAGGCCGGGTCTTGCATCTCTTAATACACCGTCTGCAGGTGCAGATCCTGGCATGACATTTAGCCGCGACGAGATAGCTAATATTTATCAAAATACTCTACCTCCAACTAAAGCTCGCCCTGTAGTAAATCCTAATGCCCCTGAAGCTGAAGCCGTTAATCCAGATGTAACTAAACCTATGCCTGGTCCTGCAAAGTCAGGTATCGATAGTTTATTAGAGAAGACTGATGGTGTAGCAGAATCTGAAATGGCTCGTTATGATAAAATGATGGGTGTTAATCCAGAGCGTGCTAAATTAGAAGCACTTACAAAAAAATATGAAACTGGTGCGGGCGAACAAGAACGTACTGCTCCGTGGATGGCGTTAGCTAAAGCAGGCTTTACTATGGCGGGCGGTAAATCTCCATTTGCAGTTCAAAACTTATCTGAAGGCGCTGTGGCAGGTCTTGCTGATTATGCTCAAGCTAAAGATAGATTAGATAAACTTAATGAAAAACAAATTGATATTAGATCTAAACTTCTCCAAGTAGATGAGGCTAGAAAATCAGCTGGGGCTACTTACGGACTTAATAGTGAGGCTGCAATTAAAACTCGTAATGCTCAAGTTAAACTTAAAGATATGGAAGAGCAAAATGCTAACTTGCGTAATGCGGCTTCTACTACAGCGCAGCTTAAAGCGGCTCAAATTGCTGCAGCTAAGAAGTCTGATTACGAAACTTATATTGATTATGCTAAACAAGATCCTGACAATTATAAAATAGGTAAAGATAAAGATGGTAATACCCAAAAAGTATTTGATGCTACTAAAGTTACACAAGCATTTAAATCTTGGAGTGGTACAAGTTCTTCTGCAACAGATAAAGAACTTATTGATAAATGGAGCGAAAAATCATTTGACAAGAAATTTATAGCTCAGTACCCAACTCCCGCTGATTTTGTAATTGCATATAGAAATAAAATGTCAGGGACAACAGGAGCTCCAGGATCATCACCTGCAGCAAATAGACCACCATTGGGAAATATCTTTAACCCAAAATGAGATCTCAGATAGAAGAAGCGCTAGCAAGTGGCTATAGCCCTGCTGAAGTTTTAGATTATTTAAGTAAATCAAAATGGCAAGATAAAGCAGATCAAATTGTTAAGGCTAAAGAGAGTGGCTATTCGCCAGATGAAATTCTTAATTACCTTACCCCTCAAAAAATAGAAACTGCAGGTCCGATAGAAGCAGCTATCGGTAGTACTAAACGCCTAGTATCTAGCGGACTTACCGGAGTTCAATTACCTTTTGGTGCAAGTGAAGCCGCCATGGAAGGTATCTCTAGACAAAAAGACATTACTGAAAAACCAGCAGGCAGTTTAGAAGCTGTTAAACAAGCATATGAAGACAAAGGTGTTTTAGGTGCAGCTAAAGAAGTTGTTACTCAAATGCCAGGAGTTATTGCAGAACAAGCACCTCTTATTGGGTCTATGTTTGCCGGTGCTAGAGCGGGTGCTTATGGAGGGCCGTGGGGAGCATTAGCAGGCTCAATCTTACTTCCATTATTGTCTTATGCGGGATCAAGCGCTGAAAGAAAAGCTGAAGAACAAATTGCTAGAGGTGAAAAAGTTGATATAGATGCATCAGGGGCTTTTGCTTCAGGTGCAGGTCAAGCGGCATTAGAAAGATTATCATTAGGTCTAAGTGGGCTATCAAGAGTATTCGGCGTTTCTGCTAAAGAATTAGGTACAAGTGCTGCTGAAAAATTAGCTAAAGAATCTTTTGGTGTGGCAATAGCTAAAGGTACGCTGAAAACAGAATTAGCTGAAATACCTACAGAAATTGCACAACAAGCTATTGAAAGATATTACGCGGGTTTACCTATTACTGGCGAAGAGGCTTTAAAAGAATACGGTGAAATAGCATATCAAACGTCTCTTATGGGACCACTTGGCGGCGCTGGTCGTGTTTATGAACGCGGTGAACAAAAAGATATTATTAAAGGTCAAGAACAACGTCAACAACAACAATTAAATAAAATTGATACAGAAAGATCTCGCATAGATCAAATAGCACTTGATGCTAAATTAGAAAACATTAATAACGAACGCAGTCGAATTAATAAGATAGCAGAAGAAGCAAAAAATGAAGCTGAAATGCTTAAAGCTAAAGAAGCTGCTGATGCCTTATATCAATCAACAATTAATTCTCTCGGTAATAAAGCCCCAGAAAAATCTAAGCTTGCTAGATCTATTGCTACTATGCAAAAAGATTTTGACGCGGCTATAGTACAAGGTGATATTGATGCCCAGAAAAAAGCGATACAAGAACTTACAAATGTACCGACTAGCCTAGTTAGCTTAGCTACAATGCCTAATGTAGTAAATGATCAAACATTTGCTGATATGAATATTGGACATACGGCAACTATTAGACGAAACAAAACATTACACGGACTTGATCCACAAATCCCTGCTGAAAACGAACAGATTAGAAACGCATTAAGTGCATTACTAGAAACCAAAGAAGAAGGGTCTAAGCAGTATATTGGCATTAAGAACTATTTAGATTCTATCCCAACAACTCAAGAATTAAAAGGATATACTGAAGATGAGACAACTATCGCCACAAGACCTGGAGAAGGCGTTGAAGTATCTGGACAACCCGTGGGAGGAGAAATTACCACCGGAACTGAAGGAGTTGACCGAACTGGACTGGGAGGTACTACAGATAATGTTCAACAACTTGCAGGACGAGAGGGCCCACGCCCAGCTCCATTAGCGCCTGAAACTACTGAAGTATTAAAGAGTGAGAAAAAATTAGCCCCGGCTATGGGCATTCAAGCAGCGTTAAAACAAAGCGGTGGTATTAATACTGAACATTTATTTGATCTTACTGGAGAACGAAGTGTAAATAAGTCTGGCGCTACTGTAGGACTATTTACTAAAAATGGTAGAGGCTTAGATGATGCAGTTCAAGTTGCAGTTGATAAAGGCTATTTAAATGCTGATGTATTAAATGAGGTTGATGGCGGAGTAGGCGCATTATCAGACCTTCTTATAGATGAGATACAAGGTAAGAAAGCTGTACCCTTAGACCTACAAGCAGATACAGAATTAGAAGCGTACCTTGCCCGCGAAGAACAAAAAGCCGCTATGCAAGCAGAAGCTCCATCAGAGGTAGAACTTAATAAAGATATACAAGAGATAGCTGCTGAGACAAAAGGTAGAGATATATTATTTGGTCCTCCTCAAACTTCCCAATTCAAACAATTTTTTGGTAAGTCTAAAATCGTTAATGCAGATGGTACTCCTAAGTTAATGTACCATGGCACAGCTCATGATATTAGTGAGTTTATTACAAACTATATATTTGTAACTCCAGATCCAGAGTTTGCAAATGACTTTACGAAGTATTCTGCTGGAAGAATTATGAGGCAGATTGCAAAAGGTATTGATGCAAATCCATCTGAAAAATTAAAACTCATTACAAAAGCAGTGGATGATGCAATTGCAAACAAGAAATTAGGAACTAAAGAAAATTCTAATGGTATGTTTGATGGAACCAGAGAAGGTTATATTAAATCTTTTATGGATAAACCATTTATTAAAGCATCTGATTCTATGGCGATTCGTGAACCATTAACAGAAGAACTACAAAACCGTATGCAAACTGGAAGAAACATTATGCCAGTTTATGTAAAAGCAGAAAATCCATTTGATTTTGAAAATATAAGCCATGTCAAAAAAGTTCAAGCAAAAATGTTTGACAAGTTTAAATACCATAAAATAAAAGAAGGTGATTGGGAAGCTATTGAGTCAGATGATGTTCAAGATGCAATTAAATCTTTAGGTTTTGATAGTTTCTATACAAAAGAAAATGGTGAAAAACAACTTGCAGTATTTAATTCCAATCAAATTAAATCAGCAATAGGAAATCGTGGCACATTTGATATTACTAAAGAAAATATTCTTGAAGCGCCTGAAAAACAATTAGGTGAACGTAATCCTATTTTTGATAAGGTTACTAACGCTAAAGAATTATTTAAAGCTGTAATGAAGATTGCAGATACTCGTTCTGACAAAGCAATTATCAATATGTTAGAGAAGGTACCTAATCTAGAAACTGTTAAAGTCATTACAGAGAATACTTCTACTGATCCTGAACTACAGGGTGCATCTGGATACTTTGATCCTAATACTAACACTATATTTATAGATCCTCGCGTTACTGATTTATCTCACATTACCCTTCATGAAATCGCTCACGCTGCAACTGATGCTACATTTGATAAGCACGTTAAGATTGTAAATAATGTATCTACTCCATTAACGCCATTAGGTAAAAAGATAGTTAAGTTATTTGATGCATTCATGACAGAATCTTTAAAAAAACAAGAAGGATTTTATGCACAAAAGAATCCAAAAGAGTTCTTCATGGAGTCTTACACAGATCCTAAATTAAAGAACTTCTTACAAAATAGAGCGGGAGTATTAGGTCTTAAACCAGCTCAAGGTAAGGTTGCAACTTTATGGTCTGATTTTGTAAATCTAATTAAATCTATGTTTGGTATTCCTGAATATGCGCATAGCATGTTAGACGAAATATTATTATTAAGTCCTGAACTTATGAAGGGCCCAGGTACTATAACTACAGGCAAAGAAGTATCACAAGCTCCTCAACAAACACGTCCCGATGGCACACCAATTAAATACCTAGAAGCTGATCAAGATTCGTTATGGCAAAAAACTAAAACTGCTTACGATAGTAAGCGTAAATTTCTTGACTTATTAGGTAATAAGATTATTGGTAATAGGTACAGCGTAGAACGAAAAGGTATTGATGCGGGTCTTCCTGAAGTTGACGCGTTCCGACAAGGTAGAATTCGAGGCGATTTAATTAACCTACAAGCTACTAATGGGCAATCATTAGCTCAATCAGGTTTATATCATGGTCGATTAGATGTTCGTAAGACCGGTATGATTATGGCTGATAAAAGTACAGGTGATCGTAAAGTAGGTATGTTAGACATATCTAAAGCATGGTATGAATTAATAGATAGAGCTACACAAGATTTAGGTTCTCAAGAATTAGCGTATGATATGTTGACTGCGGGTTGGTATGGCCCTCGTTACGCTGATCTTGAACAATATAATCAAACGGTTCCTAGAGACGAGCAAATTGATATTAGTGAATGGACAGATTCTGATAAAAGAACTGCTGATGAAGCATATAGAAGATATGGCGACGAATTAAAAGATATTCGTGATATGCGTAATATCCAGCGTAAAGACTTGCTTGATTTTATGGTTAAAACTAATCTATTTACTAGAGAAAAAGCCCTAAAATATTTAGACCGTATGGACTATGTAGCTTTATATCGTGTCCCTGAAGAAGAAATTGATTCTTATGATAGCATGCCTATTGGTAGAAGTGCTGGATTATTAGGTGCAGGTAAAGAATATAGACTCCTAGGTTCTAAACGAGCCGCAGCCGATCCTATTGATAACTACATTCAAAATATGTCATGGATGATGCAACGAGGCATTAAAAACAATGCAGCAATTCATACAGCTGATATGTTACAAGATATTGGTCAAGGTCGATGGTTCAATAGGCCCGCAACTGACATAGAGAAAAAAGCAAATAATATTATTACCCTATATGTTGATGGTAAGAAGAAAGATTTTGAAGTTGTTGATCCTAATGACATGGCCGCATTTATGGGGTCTCCAGTAGTATCAGGATTTGTGTGGGATATAATGAAATATCCTGTATCAGGATTACGTCATGGTATTACTATGATGCCTCAATTCGTATGGAATCAAGCTAACGAAGACCCAATTCGTGCCACTATTGCATCAGGAAATAAAGCTGGATTTACTAGGAATTATATAGATGCATGGACTTCAATTCTTAATAACCAATTTAAATCGGATCGTACGCCTAATGCTGAGTTATTAAATCGTTATGGTATTGTTGGACAAAAAGATGTACTTGATTCACAAGACGTTATTAATATGTACAAAGGAAAAAATAAAAAGGGCTGGAGAAAGTATGTTCTGTATCTTGAACGTATGGCACAAGGTTCTGACTTAGGTGCTCGAGAAGCTATCTTTAAGAATGCTGTAAAAGAACTTACTGATCAAGGGTATGATTTAGAAACTGCGCAAGATTATGCGGCGGTTAGGGCTCATCAATATATGCCGTATCAACAAGTAGGTACATCTAGATCATTAGCTTACTTACGCCGTATGTTGCCATTTGTTAACCCTCCTATTCAAGGTTTGGCTCGTGATATTGCCGCAGCTCGAGGACGTGTGGGTAATATAAGTAGGGCAGACGGTAAAAAAGCTTTAGCTTGGAGACTTGCTAAATACACAATGTTTACTGCCGCTTACGCAGCGTTTATGAGTGGTGATGATGACTACGAATCTAAAACTGATGATCAACAAGATAATAACTTTTTTATAGGTGGTACAAGAGTGCCCGTTCCTGCTGAAATAAGGCCTCTTAAAGTTGCTATTGAAAGAGGAACTAGAGCTTATATAAATACACCTGGAGCTGATGTAGATAATCCTGAAATTGCTGCTGCAGTTGTTCGTAAATTCTGGGAAGTGGCGGCAGGGTTTGCTCCTATACCTACAATTGCTAGACCAATAGGCGAGAATATAGCCAATTACGATATATTTACAGGACGCCCAGTTGTAGGCCCAGGACAACAAAGAAAAGAGCCCGCGTATCAATATTCAGAGAATACATCAGAAGTAGCTAAAGTTATCGGTGCTCAATTAAATTATTCTCCTATGAAAATTGATCATTTAATTAAAGGTTATGGCGGTTATATGGGCACAACATTAGCACAGATGACTAATTACCTATCGTCGGATAGACCTGCACCACCTATCAACCAAATGTTATTTATTGGTTCAATATTAGAAGGTGAGCATGCAAGCGGAGCTAAAGGAGATTTTTATGAGCTATATGATAAAACTTCTACAGTCAAAGCAACTGCTCAAGCTTTAAAAGAAGCGGGTGATTCAGAAGGCTTGCAAAATTATATGCAAAAAAATCAAGGATACCTTGCTGTAGCACCAAGTGTAAATAATTTACATAATCAACTTACTAAATTAAGACAATACAAAAAACAAATTTTAGCAAGTGGTATGACACCTGAAGAAAAACGAGAAGCTTTAGATAGTTTATCTGATTCTGAAAATAATATGCTTTCTAATATTAGAGATTTACACAGACAAGCATTAGAAATTAATAAGCAAGACTAAGCTAGACGCCAACATCTAACACCCATACAACCGTCTTTCATTGTAGTAAATGCTCTGATTTTGACGCCCGCTCGTTTTGCCCCCGATTCTATTGCATAAATGAGTGGCGAAGTTTTAAGAGTAGGGATAAAAAAACTATCCCCGATCTCCATGCCCTCAAACGGAAACACCCATTCTATTTCATTATACAAGCTCAGGTTTGGCTCCTAATGCACGTTCTGATAGCTTAGTTGTATTAATAACATAAGTCTCAATGTTAACTGTACCTGTCGCATCCTTCCAACCTGTACCCATCTTCTTACGTTTCTCAATCACTTCTATGCCAGCTTGCTTCATTTGATACAAGAACTCTCTTGTGCTTACTTGGTTCTCTGCTAAGTGTTTTCTAAACTCAGGCTTAGATATAAATATCATATGAGTATCAAGTTCAGCACGGATCACTAAAGGTGAACGAGGTTCCATTGAAATCTTACCCTCTTTAAATGCGAGAATACCTGTTTGATGGTTGTTAATAAATTCACCTATTAAAGCTTCATAATCAATCACGTTAACCTTAACTACGTTATCACGTATAGCTACCATTTCGCCGACAATCCTGTTATAAATCTTTTTCAAATCAAAATCAACTATGGCCACCTCAACTGCTATTTCACCCGCAGTCATCGTAGCCGCAATTAAGTTTTCATAGAATCGATAAGCTGTATCTTCACCGAAGTCTTTTCTAAATTGATCAACCCATTTATCCATCTTCTTTTGAACTTCGTCTTCACTGTATTTATACAACGTAAAGATAAACTCGCGCCCTGCCCAACCGTAGTTGAATCTAAACTTATCAAAGATTTCTTTACCGAGTGTAGGCTCGTCGTGGAATGCTTGAGGTTTACGTACTGCAAACTCAATTAACCTAGCAACCTCACCATTAGGATCTTTTTTAAGTATACTTAGTTTGTCATACATACTCTGGTTAGAAGTAAATATAGCAATTAAAGATGCTGACATCTCGTGATCTCGTTCTGCATTGACTGATGCTTGCATACGGATTTTAGATTTACCCTGTGAAATCTTGTGGATTAATTGTGATAAGTCTTTAGGTTGAATATTACCCACTTCATCTAAACCAAATGGAATATTGTGTAGCCCTAGATATCGTCCTGTCATACCGTTAGCCGTAGCTTCTAGCACCGATAGATCTTTAGGATTACCCCATACAGATAAGCAACTATATAGCGCACCTGTTTTAGCTGCACCTGATTCACCTGTTAAAGATATAGTTACCCCTGATGTCGAGGTCTTATTCATCAAGACTGAGCCAAACCCAGTTAACAAAGTAAACGCATGTAGTTCAAGACTAGGTTTACTAAGTTTATTGGCGGCTTCTTTCCATGCTTCATAAGAACCTGCAGGTGTTAAGTGTTTAGCTATACTCTTACATAGAGGCGAGGTAGGTGATGTGACTTCTTTACCGTCTCGTAATAGCTCTGATTCTCCTACTACGAAGGATTCTTGATTGGGCGTCCAACCCATTTGCATACGCATGATTTCTGCGGCATTTTTATTTGTGAGGTAGTGACCCCATTTAACTATGTAATTCATAAGATATTGGCCTCCTTTGGCATCTGTATTAAATAAAACACCTTGAGACGAGATAATCTTTTTTAAATCTTCTACTGCGAATACTTTGCTCATAGGAAGTAAAAATTCACGCTCAGGGTCCTTAGGCAATATCGCTCTCATTAATAAACACTCGCCGTCTGCGGGACT
>Ga0114978_10002181_pt1 | contig 16230 bp, 12 predicted proteins | sample S_140212_EF_Meta_FD_87027 | JGI IMG/M metagenome (GOLD analysis project Ga0114978, IMG submission 87027) | Freshwater microbial communities from Lake Simoncouche, Canada to study carbon cycling - S_140212_EF_MetaG | ecosystem: Environmental > Aquatic > Freshwater > Lake | place: Lake... | reverse complement strand
GGATTCGGTAGAGAATCTGGCCCGTTATGCGACACGAATCGGATATCGCTATTGCGCTGTGAAGGATCGTATCTCGGCGATTCCCGTGGAATACCTCCTCTATCGCACAAATCATCCTCAGGACGTAATGACCTTCGACGAGTTCACGAAGCATGTCACCCAGCACGACATGAATGTATGCATGAGCATTCAGAGCATCACCGATCTCCCTGTGGAGGACGTCTATGACTTCACCACCCGTTCGGACAATCACGACTTCTATGCAAATGGCATCCTCGTTCGTAATTGCCCTTGTGAGACCCCTGAAGGCCATGGTGTCGGTGTCGTGAAGAACATGTCCGCCACCACCGCCATCACCATCTTCACGAGCCCCATCACGGTCTACGCGTTCATCCAGCAACTGGAGACCCTTGTCTCTCTTCGAGAGGCCACGATGGAGCAGAAACACAGCGAGACCCGTGTGTTCCTCAACGGCTCCTGGATCGGCATGGTCATGAATGAGAACACGATCAGCATGGTTCACCAGTTGCGGCAGGCGAAACGGGCGGGTCGGCTCCACATCTACACAGGAATTGTCTGGAAGAACGCCTACAAAGAACTCTGGCTCACAACGGAAGCGGGACGCGTCATCCGCCCCCTCTATTACGCCCCTGCGCTTCGTGAAATTGCAGCGGATCGAACGGGCGCCTTGAAGGAGCAGGTGATGGCCATTCAGGACTGGAATCAGATGCTTCTCTGGGAGACGCCCTCAGGAGACCACCTGTTTGAATACGTGGATGCGGGTGAAACGGACTGCGCCTATCTCGCCATGGACTATGAGAAGGCCGTGGCGGATCCGACGACGACCCATTGTGAAATCCATCCGAGCGTCATGCTCGGCACCACGGCGTCCTATATTCCCTTCCCTGATCACAATCAATCTCCACGCAACGCCTACCAGTCAAGTATGGGAAAACAAGCCATGGGCATCTACGCCCTTAACTTTCGCGAGCGATTCGATGCGATGAGCCACGTCCTCTGCTACCCTGAAATTCCAATGGTCTCCTCCTTCATGAGCCGTCACTATGGCGCACAGGAGCTTCCTGCGGGACAGAACATTGTTGTGGCCATCATGACCTACACGGGCTACAATCAAGAGGATTCCAACATGATCAATCGGGCGTCCTTGGATCGTGGTCGCTTCCGCTCCGTCTTCTATCGCACCTACAAGGACGAAGAGCGAAAGAATCAGTCCTCTGGCGAAGAAGAGCGATTCTGCCGACCCGACCCCACGGAAACCAAACACATCAAGAATGCGAAATACGATAAAATCGCGGAGGACGGGTTCGTTCCCCGCAATACGTATGTGACGCCTGATGACATTCTCATTGGTAAAGTCGTGCCCCTTCGCGTTCCCACAGGTGCCGTGTTGCCCGCGGGAGCCAAGAAGTCCCGTGATGTCAGCAAGATGCCTCGCAACAACGAGAGTGGCTACGTGGACAAAATCTACAAGAATCGGAACGGCGAGGGATATTCCTTCGTGAAGATTCGGATGCGACAGGATCGCATCCCAGAGATTGGGGATAAATTCTCGTGCTACGATCCTTCTACCGATGTTCTGACGGACAAGGGCTGGATCAACTTCACAGAGCTTACCATGAAGCACAAGGTGGCGACGCTCATGGAAGACGGACAGTCCATGCGATACACCATGCCTTTGGAAGTGATGTCGTATGACTTCAATGGAGAGATGTATTCCATTCAGTCCAACCATGTGGATTTATTGGTGACTCCCAATCATCGCATGTATGTGGGAAATCGCGATGGTGACCGATTTGACTTTAAGCTCGCCGAAGAACTCTATGGAAAGCGTGTCACTTACAAGAAGAATATCGAAGCGTATCTTCCTCCTACTGAGGGCCGTCCTGCGGAATTGTCCTATGTCCATGCGGTGACAGGAGAGATGATGGAGGAACCGCAAGCGTTTATCCTAACAGATGATGAACAGGACCCTCTGGCCATTCCCATGAATGACTGGCTCACTCTCTTTGGCATCTGGATTGCAGAAGGATGCATGTTGCGATCATGGGGAGTAAGTTTTGCGACACACAAACAGCGTGTGAAAGATGCATTGGAGCCCATTTGTGCCAGAACGGGATTTGAAATCAGAAAACATAAGGATGATGCGACGGATATGGTTCGTAATGCGTGGTGTCTGATTGACAAGCGATTGATCAACTATATCAAACCTCTCAGTGTGGGCGCGATTCACAAGTCTCTACCTGCGTGGGTGTGGCATCTCACTTCTGAACAGTGTCGAACGCTCATTCATGGAATGATGTTGGGCGATGGACATACTATGGCGAATGGAACTCGTCGCTACGACACCTCCTCACAGCAGTTGGCAAATGACTTCCAGCGGTTATGCCTTCATGCTGGATATTCTACCAACATCACTGTTAAATATGGAGCGGGACACGAAGCAACCATTGTGAAGGGTGATCGCAAAGGAGAGGTGATTCGTTCTACAGTGGACGCCTATCGCCTTACCATCATTGAAAAACAGAACACACCCAAGGTAAACAAGAATATCAAACCGAATGGCGATGATCGTCATGATTCTTGGGTCCCTTATGAGGGAAAGGTCTACTGCTGCCGTGTGGAGGGACCTGGTGCGGTCTATGTGCGACGCAACGGCACGCCTGTGTGGTCGGGCAATAGCAGACACGGTCAGAAGGGCACAATGGGCATGATCTTGAATCCCGAAGACATGCCCCAGACAGCCTCAGGCATCGTGCCTGACATTATCATTAACCCCCATGCGATTCCCTCGCGTATGACCATTGCCCAGCTCATGGAGACGCTCATGAGCAAGATCGGTTGTATGGCGGGATCGCTGGGAGACGGATCGCCCTTTGGCCCCACGACGGTGGATGGGTTGGCGACAATGATGCGTGATACGTATGGCATGGAGCCCTACGGGAACGAAATCATGTATAACGGATACACGGGGCGACAGATGGAGACGTCGATCTTCATCGGCCCGTGTTATTATCAGCGCCTGCGTCACTGCTCGGCGGACAAGATGCACAGCCGTGCGTCGGGACCGCTTGTGATGCTGACGAGACAGCCTGCGGAGGGGCGGGCGCGCGAGGGAGGCTTAAGGTTCGGTGAAATGGAAAGAGATGCTGTTATCTCTCATGGAGCAGCAGAGTTTCTCAAAGAACGCCTCATGGAGTGCTCGGATTCGTTCTCGTGCTACTCCTGTAAGGATTGCGGACTGCTAGCGGTGGTCAACCCAGAGCAGGGAATCTGGTCATGCCGTGGATGCACGAACACCTTGGGATTTTCCCATGTTCACATCCCCTATGCAACGAAATTACTCCTTCAAGAACTGGAGACGATGAATATTGCATCACGGATGATCACGGACCAGAAACTGATTTGCCATGCGCCGAAGGCAATGCCATGAACACCATGAACAAGAACAGCACCATGAACAAGAACAGCACCATGAACAAGAGAGAAAACTCTATTTTTTATAGAAGCCTACTGTTTGTGTAAAATTGATTGCTATCGTATGCATCTATAAAAACTAGAAATAACATGAAGTGTGAAATATGTGGAAAAAGAGCATACTATAACCTTCCTGATCAGGAAAAGGGTCGCTTTTGTGGAGCTCACAAAATGGATGGTATGATAAGTCTCCAAAAGACGATGAAGTGTGCTCACCCCACTTGTAAGAGAACACCTATCTACAATCATGTAGGAGAGACAATTGGGCGCTTTTGTTCCGATCATATGACAGACGATATGGTCAGTGTTCGTGGAAAAAAATGTGAGGAGGATGGATGTTACATCAGTGCTTCATTTGGTCTTCCAGAGACAGAAGTGTCACATTGCAGCACACACAAAACAGCGGGTATGATCAACATTCAGAGCGCACGCTGTGCATATGATGGATGCACTACCCTTAGCTGTGCCTTTAACTTTCCAGGAGAAGAGGGAAAATTTTGTGCAAAGCATAAACAAGATGGGATGGTGAATCTGCACAGCACACGCTGTAAGCATATGGGATGCATGTCTCTTACGCCCAATTTTGGCATAGAGGGAGGGCCAGGACTCTATTGTGGAACACACCGACTACCAGGAATGATAGATGTTCGTCATCATAAGTGCAAAGAAGATGGGTGTATCATCAATGCTACCTTTGGGTTTCCAGGAGGAAAAGAGGAGTATTGTGTTGCCCACAAACTGGACAACATGGTCACGCTCCGAAACAAATCATGTGATTATCCAGGATGCCATCACACTCCCATCTTTGGTCGAAAGGGAGAGAGAAGCCAATACTGTAAGTCACATAAAGAAGCAGGAATGATTGATCTGGCACATTCACCATGTGAATATGAAGACTGTATTACACGACCGATCTTTGACTTTCTACACGGAAAGGGAATTCGCTGTGCAAAGCATAAACTGAAAGGCATGGTTGATGTCAATAATCGGTCTTATTGTCAGCATCCCAAGTGCACATCCCGTCCTCATTTTGGCATCGTTAAAGGAAAGGCCCTCTACTGCTTTGCACATAAGACAGACGATATGCGCGATGTTAAGCATCCACCATGTGAACATGTTGCGTGTCTTATCCGTGCGTCCTATGGGCGCCCAGGACACCCCGCGACACATTGTGGGGCTCATCGCTCTCCAGGAACCATTTGCCATCCTACAAGAAAATGTATTGTTTGTAAGGATCCTGCACTCTATGGCATCAACTTTGTCCCTCGTCACTGTGAGACTCATCACACGGAAGAGGATCAGAATCTTGTGGAGCAAGAATGCATCTCGTGTCACTTAACCTATGTTCTAGACAAGGATGGCCGCTGTGAATACTGTCATCCTGAAACGTTTCACACGGCCCGTCTTGCGAAACAGAATGCGCTGATGGCATATTTGAACCAGCGAGATCTACCAGGAACCTCTACTGATGTAATGGTGAATCATGGAGAGTGTGGAAGAGAGCGTCCTGATCGCGTGTATGAACTTCCAGACAAAGTGATCATTTTAGAGTGTGATGAACATCAACACCGAGACCGTATATGCTTGTGTGAACAAATGCGAATGGTCAATATCAGCCAAGGATATGGAGGACTTCCTGTGTATTTCATTCGTTGGAATCCTGATGATTATTCCCCAGAAAAGGATAAGAAACTTCCAGAAACTCTTGCGAAACGTCATAAGCTTGTAGGTGATCTGATTCGTGATATGTGTGACAGCAAGGTAGCTCTTCCTGTTACACTAAGTAGCGCCCTCTATCTCTATTATGATGGGTGGGACGGATTGGCCAATGAAGAATGGAAAATCATATCATAATATCACCATGAACAAGAGACACTCTATTTTTTATGGTTACGGATAAATATATTTCGTGATCTTATTGATATGGTAGAGATGCGGTTTGTATTCTTTTAGATAATCCATAATCGTTTTGTGTGCATCATACTCTGTGTAGATCCTAATGTTATAATACGAAGTAGGACTATCATAAATAATAATGTTGACAAAATTGCTTCCAAGAAAGGAATGCGGGATCGGACTCGACACAGGAGTTTCAAACGGATTAAAATACAGCTGATAGGTTTTATCGGCATGAATGGGCAAATCAAGAATGCGAAATCGGAAGGGTGTAAAGGTTTCGATGGGAAACTGACTCGTTTCTTTACACAGAACCAAAAATGTCGCCCGGTCTCGATAGGTCAGCATGGTTTTCATATGGTTCAGGATGCTACAGGGGATCGTTCGAAACGTGCTCATCTACCATTCGCGGGCCAAAAAGAATACACCCTTGGTAGAATGATTATCACTCCGTTGACCTATCTTGCCGAATACGTGGGTGCCTTTTTCTTTATCCTGGCCATCTTTGCCAGCGGAGGTAATCCGTTGATCATTGGTGGTGCCCTGGCGCTAGCCATTTTCTTGATCGGAGAGCGCAGTGGAGGTCACGTGAATCCGGCTGTGTCCGCTGCGATGTATATGAATGGCACACTGAAAGGTGTGAATCTCGCTCTGTATATCCTCGCACAGATCCTTGGTGGTATTAGTGCGTTCTATGTGTATCGGCTGACGAAGGGCTACTAACGGCGCCGCATGAACCGTAACGGCAGAGCGACACCTAACGGCGCCGCATGACCGCAAAGGCAATGACACAAAGTGCCCCCACGACAATCATGGTAGCTGGTCGTGTGAGCATATCAAACCCCTCTTGCTTTTTAGGGGTTCCATCCGCATTAAATGTTCTCGGAGCACGAGCCCACTCCTCACGATCCATGCCGATCGGATTACCTTTCCGATCCGTATCTTGAACCCACCGTGTTTGGACATAAGAGCTCCCATTCCAACGGGCGGTCTCAGGATCGGTGATCCATGATTCCTTGGTGCTTCCATCGGCAATCCGTCCATACGCGTCTCCCACGGGCATGGTAACCTGTTTGCACTGAGGGTATCCGGAACCAAACATGGCATTGATCAGCGGACTAGGGTTGAGCGCATGCTTTGCATCTTCTAGCATGCCTGGGGCCAACCCCTTGAGCGGAGGCATACCCATATCTGCCATGACACGTTTCATGTTCTCTCCCAGTGCATCGCCTTCTGGGATGCCGTTCATATAATGCCACATGTCCGCTCCATTCGAACATGTTTGACCCGTTTTGATAAAATAATTGACACCCAGTGGCTTCAGAGGCATGCCTCGAGTGAAAGAGGTGGAAGGCGCGCCGAATCCAATCTGATCCGTATAGAATCCGACACCTTTTATGGCTTGAACGACGGACTCCATTGAGTCGCCGACTTGAACACCGATTTGAGGGGGCGTCAACATGGCATCCGCGGGGTTGTAAGGGGATCCAAAGAATCCGAGACCCGAGTCTTCGAATCCGTCGATGTTCGGGTTGGAGGTATTGGAGACATTGACCACAGGTAGGATTTGTTTTCGGTGTTCGGATCCTTGAACGGGAACCTTCTCGCTCATGACTACTTCTTAGGGGCCTTTTTAGTGGTGGGTGGGGGCACTTAACCCACACCCCCTTCTCGTGAAGAGAGTAGATACAAGTCCACTTCATGGGAGAGGGGTGTGGGGAAACGAAGTGTCCCCACAAATTTGAAGAGGGACGACGTAGAAAGAGAAGATACACAAGTATACAAAACTCATGGAATCACTCTTTCAACTTCGCACCTCTCTCCCTGCCGTGGAAGAGGTCGCCTGGGAATCATGGGAGGAGGAGAAAGTTGTTCCCATCGTAGACGCCGACACCTGCCCGTATTGCTTTCATACCGACTGTCTGTATTCCACGGACCTTCTTACCTGTAGAGAGTGTGGCGCGATTGTGTCCCGCCCCTTCGACAGCACCGCCGAGTATCGCTACTTCTCCCAAGAGGACCGCGGAGGTGATCCTACTCGTGTGGGGGCTCCGCAAGATCCACGATTGCCCGAGGCCTCTCTCGGCACTGTGATTCTGAATGGATACGGCACGGCCAAGGCAATGTATCGTGTGCGCAAGTATCATTCATGGAATACCGTTCCGTATAAGGAACGATCGTTTATTCAAACCTGTGAGCGTCTCTCTCTGATTGGTCTGAATTCGGGCATCAATCAGTCTATTTTGGAAGAATCCAAGAATCTCTATACGACACTCCAGGACATCGGTGGACGCCAAGGTCTCAGTCGCGACGCCATGCTCTCCGCGTGTCTGTATATGAGCCTCAAACAATCCGGATCGCCTCGTAAGCCCAAGGAGATTGCGGAGATCTTTGGACTCTCGTCGTCCACGTTTACAAAGGCCCTCAAACAAATGCAGGAGATCATGTCGATGGCCCGTCAGAAGAAGTTGATTCCTATGACGACGAGTAACAAACCGAGTCAGTCCAGCACTCGCGCCGTGGAATACATTCAACTCCCGCTGAGTCGTCTTCCGATTCCGCGAGATCAGATGAAGCACCTCTTTACCTTGGCGCAACGGATTGCCGAGAAGGCCGAAGAGGCTCGACTGTCCCAAGAGAACATGCCCCCCAGTTTGGCGGCGGGATGCCTGGCCTTCATCATTAAACGGTGCGATGGCCTTCATGTATCCCTCGCGACGATTGCGGAGGCGAGTGAAATCTCCGTGGCGACCCTACAGAAATGTCTACGACGACTGGAAACTCATGCGGAGATCTTGGAGGGAGTGCTTAATTAAAAAAGGGTGGGAAGGTAGTATGGGGCAGGTCGGCTCTACAGGAGAGTTCACCCAAGAGGGAATCAAACAGATAAAAGACGTAAAAGAGGCAGATGTAATGATGAATCTTATTTTTCGTTATATGGCGAAACAGATCAATATGAACGACTTTCTGAAGCTATCTCAGCCTGAAACCTGTAAAGAGTATGTGATCTCATTGGCGGAGCACATGTCTAGTCAATTTAGTCATCTCCAGATCACCCCCTATCGTGAGAAAAATTCGGACATTCTGTTGTTTACAAAATATAGTGAACTGGACCCCTCTAAAAAATCAGAGACGCATTCGGAAGAGGAAAAAACAAGTTTATGTCTTCTTCTCTCGTATTATTATACGCGTATTTTTCAGATTTATGGGGCTCTCGCCATCACACTCCTTAACGACATCTCTTCGTCTCAGACAATGTCTCAATCTATGGGATTGGATCGTTCTATCAATAGGACAAAGGGTTCTACAATGGTCAGCGCAAACAGTCTTATAGGGGGTACACGGGGAGGTGCAGACATGACAGAGATCCAAGACTCTTCCTTTGTCTTTTTGAGTTCCTATTTCTTGAATAAAGATAACAAAGAGACCTATCAACTCAAGAGGGGTTGGCAAACAAAATACGATGAACGCAATATGAACGGTGCCCGCGTCTATTTTGATAAAATAGAGACAATCACTTCCTCTTCAAGTGTAGTGACATTCATCGGAAGATTTATTATCTACCCCCCTGCTACTCGTGATCGCTATCTCATTCTAGATGTATCTGCAAAATGGGTGACAGGGACACGGTATGATATCTCTCTTACCTATAAATCTCTGAAGACATCTGATACCCCTTCTATCACCCTTCCCCTCCCCGCTTCTCTCAAAGATCCTGTCACGATTACGCGCAAGAAGGAAGAGGACATCTCCTCCTATGAGGTCAAGGTGAAGAGAAATAATGGCACGGCGAGCATGGGTGTCCCTCAATATTTTGAGGGAGTGTTTCAGGAATTGATTAAAGATTTTCCCTCGAAAGGGAAATCTACATCGGAGACATCGGAAGAAACGCAACTGAACGAAGAGGGGGTCTCCAACCCCCTTAAAATTAGCATCATTAAAAAGGCATTAGAAGAGCGACGCACAGTAGGTCATTGTATTGCTCGTGCCCTTCAATTGTTGCGCACGATTCCAGCCACTAGTAAGAAGGGTGCATCCTTTGAATCTGATATCTGTATGGAGACATTTACCTTTACTGCGCGGACACATAAGGGAAAGATATCAACCTCTTCTAATCCTCGACTACTCGGAACTCCCGAATATGGAAAATCATTGATGCTGAAAGATTCGGCGGGGAGCAGAGGGATTCATCCCCTTGTTCAGTTGTTTTATGATACTATTCACATAGGAAGTCCACAGATTCTCATGGGAGATACTGCGTTTACAGAATATAAGGCTTTCATGGAAAAGATGGCGGATCTGTATTGGGATGATGTTCCAGACGACAAGATCACACCTACTATGACGATACACCAAGGCATTGCAGAGATTAGTAATAAGCGCGATGAAGCGATGTGTACGACGGAATTGAGGAAAAAAAACGGAGTGATCAAGATTAATCCTACGATCGTAAAAGTGGATGAGGTATCACGGGTCGTCCGAGAATTGTATATCATCCAGGTGAACCATGCGAAGAAGTGTGGTGAAATTTTTAGGTTATTATTCAATATTACCTATGATGAGAAGAGGAATCCATTGATGATTTCATTGAATCCGTCGTTGCTAAAAGGGGGATTTAAAGAGCTTCGTCGGATCAATGGTCTTGCGCGAAATGTGTTGATTGATTATTATTCGATGTGCGAACAGAAATATGTGCAAGGAGTGAATTTGATTGTGAGACCGATGCGTGCGGCAAGTGCGGCAAGTGCGGCAAGTGCGGCAAGTGCGGCAAGTGCGACGAGTGCGACGAGTGCGGCAAGCCCTCCCTCTACTGTCCCCCTTACGCGATCTGCAACGAATGGGACCCCGATTCCTTCTGCTTCAAAGACCGATCCCCTTCTTCAGAATCCTTCTGCTTCAAAGACCGGTCCCCTTCTTCAGAATCCTTTTCCTCCTGCAACTCCTGCAACTCCTGCAACTGGTTCCACGATACCTCGCTTGACTCGCCAGCGTTCCACAGGATCTTCTACAGGGGGTTTCACAAGGTTTTCGGGAGGCACTAGAAAGCGTCACGTCATGAGACAATAAGAGCGATCCATCGAACGTGTCGTCGTCCATTGATACGTATACCAATGAAATTCTCCATCCACCTGCCATGCAGGATGAGATCCGCCCCATTCTTTGTTCATCCACACATGATCAAATAACGGAGATAGAGTATCCGTGATGGCAAGAGAGGCCTCTTCGCGAAACGAATCGGTAAGAGAGGGGCTCTCCAGCCACGCCGTGATCCATGCCATCTTTCCCCCATCCTTCCATTGAAATGAATCTTGTGCACACGCCATGATCCAATGAATGCCCTTTTTATAATAGATCCATTGTTGATTGGTCGTCTCTCGATTCCGAAGAAGGACCGTGTTCGGATCGGATGCACGGCGCTGATCCATGATCCGATAGGCTTGCTCCACTGGACATGAATGGACACAGGGATGCGGGTTAGGTCGAGTGAGCGAGCGATACACATACACCCCACGATACCATGAAGGAAAGATAGACAGGGGCACCCCCTCTTTTAAAAAGAGGCAATGGGGAATGCCCCTTCGATTTGCATACTGATGAAGCTCCGTCAAGATCACATCACCCACCCCCTTCTTCCTCCATGCAGGGTGAATACAGAAGCAGTCCACTTCATAGATGGATTCTTCCTCCAGAATCCCCATATAATGATACCGAATCGTGGCAATGATCTCCGTGTTATTACGAAGGACGATCATGTGATCTCGGGTTCCCAGAAGATGCTCTTCAGGAATGTCCAGGACAGGGGTCTGAGGAGGGGATCCAAAATGGGTTCGAAGATAGGCTCGGATCTCGGTCAGGGAATCACATGGCGCACGGAGAATCTGACACGTCGTCCCTTCGATCATAGGAAGGCGTTCTTTCTCCCATGGGAGCGAGGTAAAGGGGCGAGAAGGCAAGAGGGAGCGAAGAAAAGAGGGGAGAAGGCGGGGGAGAAAAGGGAGCACATGAGAAAGGGAATTGGCCCAGAACATGCCAAGAGGACCAAAGAGAGAAGTCTACAAGGAGAGACGCACGACCGGTTTACATGGTGTGTCTAGAGAGGAAAGAGGGGAACGTTAGACTACCATAGAATGGCCTACACGGTGGGAGTGGCCATTTGTTGCTATCATGGACACCTTTCTGCCCTATCAAACCTCTTCCGATCCATTGACGCTCAAACGCGCCGTCCCGATCACGTAGTGGTATCCTGTTCCTCTACGTCTCCTGAAGACATCCCCTATGACATGGGGTCGTATTCCTTTTCCTTACAGATTGTCACCTGTCGGGAAAAGAAGAATGCTGCACAGAATCGGAATACGGCCGCGTCCTATCTGCAGACGGACATTGTTACCTTTTTTGACGCGGATGATCTCATGCATCCCCAGCGGATCGCCACGATTCATCGCGGGTTTTCTATGCACAATGCGTATTTTATGGTGCATTCGTTTCAGATGAGTCCCGTGTTTGTCCCTTATCAGGACTATGTCTATCATGTGAATCAGCTGGAGGTATGCCCGTATGGGTCTATCTTTGTCAAGGGACATTCATACGACATGCCGATCGCCAACGGACACTGTAGTGTCTTGCGGAAGATTCTTAGCGAGTTCGCCTATCCTGAATCCGTGGAGGACCAAGGGAGAGAGGATACCATGTTTTCTGCAGGGATCATTCGGAAATATCCTGATCGCACCGTGTATGGTTCGGATGCGCTATCATGTTATTTTCCAAGCGGAACGGGTGGGGCGTGCTGAAGATAGATCACAGCAATGCTGGGAGTCCATCGCGGGTTCAGACGGGTATGCCGCGGATGAAACCAGTCTACGGCGTCCTTCTCTCGGCGATCCCTTCGCCATCGTGCAAATCCCTTCGGATGCTCTTTGATCCATTGAAAGGTATCGAAGGACTGTTTGATCTGTTCGGGTGTGGCAATACCCTGAAAGATATGGTATTGAAAGAAATGGTTCGGTGGGTAGCTGGATTCTTGGGATTGAAAGACGAGTCCTGTGTGTCGGAGATGGGCGACTTTCGTGATATGGGATTCCTCCTCGGTTTCTCGGAGGACATTTTCGGTGAGGTTCTGGAGAATGCTACGGTTCGCGTGGAGATCCTTGCCCTCCATTTGCCCTTTAGGGGGTTCCCAGGTGGCACTGGAGGCGTGCGCTCCGCGCCGTTTCACCACGAGGAACTGTTTCAGATCACGTGAGTGGTGTGAATGAAGGAAAAGGCAGGATCGCAAATAGACCCGCCATCCTTCGGCGGGATGCTCCACGTAGGCATAGGCTTTTACGGGGTCGTGGGGAAGATGAGCGGATCCTCGGTGGAGGCCTGGTTGGAACACATCAAAGGGTTTCATCTACCGTGCGCGGGTTTTTTAGAGAGGGGAAACCATTCTTGTTCGCATTGCAACCGTCGCACCCATCTCCATCGCTAACCTGCTCTACGGACAAGACCAGAGAGGATAAAATATAATCTTCTAATAGAATGGCAAATCCTAATTCCTATACAACACCACCAAAAGCAACCCGTCCACTATCTCTGCAACGTCGTAATGCTACAGGTGTACCTATTCAACAGACCCCTGAAGAAGCGCGCGTAGCACATGCTGCTGCGCCCTCTGCATCGCGTATTGGTATGGCTGTTGCGTCCCCAGCACTACCCGCTTTTGCTGCTAGTGGCGCAACATCCGTTGGTCCCGCAACACCATCAGGAGGCTATCGCAAGCGACGCACTTATCGCAAGAAACGCACTCTGCGTAAACAGCGCAAACAGCGCAAACAAAAGACCCGTCGCTAACGCCCGGCTTCTTTTCTAGGATCTAGTAGAATGTCTGCGGAAGCTTCGAATCAGTCGGCGAATAAGTCCGCAAAGAAGCGGACCTTTCACACGATCTCAAACAGAAAGCCTCAATACTTCACCTTTCCGAATATAAAGGCGGCAGAATGTCTTCGACGAGCCCATACAGAGACACATAATTTTAGCGCAGTCCCCAATGAGAGGATTAAACATGATGATAAGTATGGGAGTATCGGAACCCCTAAAGGTGGAAAACGAAGTGGCCAGAAGACCCGTCGCCATCGCTCTAGACGCTCACGTCGCTCCCGTTGATTAAGCATTTCGCGTAAAAAATAATAAATAGCCATACGAAAAAGAGATCGCCGTCAAATCCACATACTTCGTATACTTCCACCCGCTGTTTTCCGCCATCTTAATGATATCAGGAATGTTCGGCATGTGGAGTTTGTGTTTCTGACGGCGCACCGAGCCATCCTTGAACCGAAATGTCTCGCGAAATTCCGCGTTTGGATCATCCAATTCAAACACGGCATCATATTCCAGTTGATCAAATACCACCTTGGATTTGGTAATGCGCTCCTTCACATAATTCTGTGGAGAAATGCCCACCCACGGATTGCTCGCATCCAACACGGGTTCAAACTTGTATTTGTTGACGACCTCAATCGCCAAGTGACCCCCTGGCTGGACCCATAGCGCCAGGTTTCGAAACAGAATCTCGGGATCGGGGAAGTAGTATAATGTAAAATACAAGACACAGGCATCCGTAAATTCCCCCGCGGCGGCCGCACCTGGCCCCAGAATATCGAATAGACGAAACTCTACGTCCTCCTTCTGCGTCGGTTTCAACGTCGTGTTCTTCAGCGTCGTTCCCTTCGCATAGCGAATCATCGCCTCGCTCCGATCGATTCCCACCGCATGACCCGCGCCCTGTTTGACAAACGAGCACGCCGCCACTCCAATTCCACATCCTGCATCCAAAATGCGGAGTTGATCTTTCGGTCGTTCCCTCGAGAATTCCTCCATACACATCGCCGCCTCCGCCTGAACAAGGTTTTCATTCTGGGTCAACTTTGTAAACACAGACGCATAGAAATCGTCAAAGAGGTCGTCGTTGGATAGCCATTCATATTTGGATTCCTCCGCTGCCGAGGGCACCACAAACCCCTCATGAATGGACCCCATGTTCCACGAGGTCAGATGATCCATGGAGAAAATCATAACATAGCTCGTGACGATCATGAGAAGGGTGATCAGCAACGCAGTCTGCCATGTATCAAACGTGCACACGGTTACCATCGCAGACAAGAGGAGAATGGTGAATACAACGATGACAATGTGACCCTTCATGGCACTCTCTATGTGGTTCGTTTCTTTGTTTTTCGTGGGCGAACACGACGGCAGGTGATGGCCCCCTTCTTACGACCACAGTCACTGGAATAACGGGCGAGGCTCTGACACACGGACGTATAGGGGTCCGCAAATCCCTTCTCCAGACCGCACCGCATTCGCCATAGCCATGCCAGGGTGCTCCGACGGCACTCCAGTGTCGGCGGATGCTGTGCTTGAAGGGACTTCCAATGGGGTCGGATGGTAGACGGTAGGGCATCCGGAAGAGCCTTCCAAAACCGTCGGAACCAGTGGGCTCGTTCCCGTTGGGGAAGCACGTTCCATTTGTTCTTTTCACAGGCATCTCGGCAGTGATAGACTTCCTTGGGACATCCCTCCATCGGCTCCATTCGACGAAACGACTCTTTCGGGTGGTGATATCCTACCGAAAAGAGGAAATCCCAGCAGAGGGCAAGTTGTTGATGCCATGGAGACTCGAGAAGTCTGTTATACGTTGCTTTGACGGACGCAAAGGTCGGGGCGGGAGACACGGGAAGCCCCTGCTTTTTTAGTTTCGCGCTGACGCAGTTGTGAATCGTATACATCCATGTTGGGAGATCCAAGGCGGGGATCATACGTCCCTTGATAGAGAAGGGGTGCTGGCGATAATAGTCTGTCAGGGACGCACGGCAGAACTTACAAGGGAGAATATAGGGGATCGTCTCGAAGAACTCGGCGAGATCGGGCCGATCGGAAGCAGGCTCCGCACAAATCAAATGGAGCAATTTCCATCCCGATGGACCCCAAAATCGTGTGTCCATCTCTGTATGGTCCTTCGTCTTTTGGAATCATCTGGATTGTCCAGATGATTCCACTGTCTTGCGTATGCGTATGCGCTGTCTTATGATACGCATATTAGGCCATGCCGAATCCCGAAAAGCTGAGAGGCGCCAAATACGGGCGAACAGACGACTCCACCTCGTTGTTTGCCTTACAAGAGATCGTGGCCGGAGGACACGCCTGTCGTGCGCATGGGGCGCATGCGGGGCACTTCGTGGGAGGAGGACACTTGACCTCGGGGCAACGCGCTCGCGGGCACGGGGGGCACTCCCCTGACGGCTTCTGGCACTTGGAGCAATCCAGAATGACAGGGCCCTGCTTAGGAATGGACGACTTCAATACGTAGTTGCTCAAATCAGGGACGGGAGGGCACTCGCTCTTCAGAATGTAATTGCTCATATCGGGGAGGGCGGGGCACGGGGGGATCGTCGTTTTCAGCACATACTTGTTCATATCGGGCTGTCGGCACTCGGAATCTGCCGGGCGAATCGGCCTCGGACGAGGCCGAGGGTTCGGGCAAGGGCAGGGGGAAGGCTGTCCACATGCGTCACAACTAGTCTCTGACTGAAATCCCTCTCGATGCGTGATATACTTATGTACCATGATACCAAGGATGAGTCCGATGATAAGGACTCCTATCAAATGCGGAAGGGTGATGACCATGGATTCTCTATGAGGTGCGCACATAAATCATGTCTTCAAATTGACCGAGGACGACATTCATCGCGACAATCCGTCCATGACGAATGCGATCCTCATACTCCTCTTTCGAACAAATCATGCTTCTGGAAAAATAGGTGTGAAGCTCTTTCGTATCGGCGATATACTTTTCAATAAAAT
>Ga0114978_10002180_pt1 | contig 16239 bp, 20 predicted proteins | sample S_140212_EF_Meta_FD_87027 | JGI IMG/M metagenome (GOLD analysis project Ga0114978, IMG submission 87027) | Freshwater microbial communities from Lake Simoncouche, Canada to study carbon cycling - S_140212_EF_MetaG | ecosystem: Environmental > Aquatic > Freshwater > Lake | place: Lake... | reverse complement strand
TTTTATAGTGTATAGTATAATAACCATCAAAAATGAAGTATGTTATTCGAGGTGCCTTATACAACTTTTTGTGTATATTCGTTTTTGCTATAATTTATTATATTATAAGGAAAGAAATGGATATGAATGAAGAAATATCTCAATATGTTGAACCTACATTTGCAGACACACTGTTTTTGGCTACAACAATTCAAGCAGGTGTTGGTTATACCCTTCTTACCCCAAAATCTTCTTTATCTAAATATCTTTTAATGATACAACAGTTTTTTATGATTTTTACTAACCTTATGTTATTCTATTTCATCTCACTTTAATCATGCATCTTGTAAACATATATACCGTAATATAACGGTATATATGTTCTATATTTTCTAGTAATAATGAATTACACACATGCTAAATGCACTAAACACAAGTAACACATGGAGGATTTGTTACAGCGCATGGCGGGCAGTTCATATAATCAGGTGGCATAATGCCAACCGCCTTCGCCTGCTGCCACGTTACAACATTTGTATCACAGCCTGTATGTGACAACATGGGTGGATAATGTTGCATGCACGGAGGCGTAGGTAGGTTGTTTTTCTTAGAAAGACCACCAGTGGTGATATACATGCCTTGTGACATCATTTGTCCATCGGGGCTAAAATTGGCTACACTTTTGGTTGTTGGACGATAAAACAGTTTCTTTTTTGTGCCAATGTATATATATCGCCCCTGTATACATGTGCATTTATTATCGATATCACAGCAAATAGGTGGTTCAAAATTACAAGAACCGACTTTTTTGGTAATATTTTCAACATATTGTCCCTGTGTTTTTGTGATACGATAACTATTGCTGTCATCTTTCACCCATGTATTGGGATAAGTTCCAAACAAAATACCCTTATACCGTTCATCCAACATACCTTGTGTATTTTTAGTAGATTTTTTAATAATTTCTGCATCATTTGTGCAACAATCACCCGAGTTGAATACATATACAGGATATGCACCACCATTTCCTCCATACCCCATAGGTGTATTGCCACGATATCGTGTTCTTGTAACATTGGATACCATTCTAAACTGTCCTACTCCACCTATATTGCGAAGTGTCCCGTTTAATGCGAATCCTTTATTACCAATACCCGAAATAGGGTCGGCGCGAGGATTTCCTCCTAAATTGGTTTTTCGTTTTAAAGTGGCAATAGACATTCTTATAAATTAAACATACAAAAGAATTCTTTTGTTTTCGTCTTTATCTAAACATCGTTTAAGGCACCAATATAGTGAAGTATAAATAAATGGTCCGGATATTTTATCGTAGTCATCCTCGTCCTTTATTTGTTCTCTTAGAAAAATATATACACATATTTGTGCTAGACTATAATATATGGATGAAAAATATATATCGGTGGGTATTTTATCAGAGGTGTCAATGAGTCCCATCATCACATGTGGTGGAATAAATGAATTATTTTTATTATATTTAAGTGGATAGTCGACGGTAATGTTTTTAGTTTCATCATCTATTTTAAATATTTTGTCGTCATTCATGAAAGAAAAAATAGAATTGTCAATAACAATAAAATCTTCTAAACTAAAAAATGGGATTGAATATCCTTTCCTTCTCAAAAAAGTCAACTGATTACCTATATTACCTATAAAATGCAATATTACATTATAGTCCACACCATGTTTGTTACTATTTTTGTTTAAAAATGTTGCTAAAGGCATTACTGATTTTGCATTAAACTCCATCTTTATTTTATTATATAATTCTGTTTTGGCATTTTCTACATGTGTTCGTGCGTGTTTTCTGTTTTTTGTATTCGATATAGGCGTTATCTTAACATGTCTGTCAAAAGCATTATTATGTGTGATATTATCGTTTATAGAATTTACAAGTAAATTTGTTGATTCTATAGTATATGAGTTTTCTTTTACTAATGCAATTTTTGTAGATCCTATTTTAAGTGATGGTATATGCGATGGTATATCATTTTTTTGTTCTTGTGCTATTCGGTTTTCGAATTCCATAAAAATACAATATAAAATTACGTTATAAAAATAAAAAAGTGTTAGAACATAAAACATATATAACTACTGGTATACTTACCCTATACTTACCACAACACTATTCGTTGTCGGATTTACTCTTCGCTTTCGTCTTGGGAGCCCATATTGCACAGCTGTTCGCAATTTGGTTCTTCGCCTTGTTCATGCTCACACTGACGCTCACACTGACGCTCACACTGACGCCCCTCATCCTGTTGGTCATCACGAGTGTAGCGTGAAACAGCCTTCGTGCCATGACCTAAATCGATGCGCGGTCTGGATGTAATGCGTTCTTGTTTTTCTGGGAAGCGAGACTCGGGCTTTTCCATCGTGCTCATCGTGCACTTCCAGAACCATGGCTCATCGTAGACAATTTTTACATCATCACCGTCCAGCAATTTCTTACGAGTGTCGCGAGCAAGTTGACTGTCCATGTTCCAATTCAAGTGGACGTAGACGGTGCAGAAGCGCTCACCATTTTTGTCGGTCTTGTGAACAGTGTCGATACGCTCAATGTGTCCGATGCGTAGGTCCCTGAATGTATTGAAGACGGCGCGCTTGGTTTGCTCTCCACGAATGGTTGTAAATGTGCGTGGGATACAGATGCTCGGGTTTGTAATAGGAGCTTTGGATTCGCCATACATCGCATGGGCAACATCTCCGGCTTCGTAGTAGGCATTGCGGGGTCTGCGGTCATCACGGCGGTCATCACGCTCGCGGGGGATATACTTTTGATTACGATCAGAATCACGACCGTAGTTTCTGGAGTTGTTGTAGGAAGATGCTGACATTGTTGATTGAAACGACTTCTAATTCTTTGGAATTGATTACTGCATACTTATTAAAGGTTTACTTTGACTTCAATTTTCCGTTTGCGTAAATTAAGGGAAAAAAAATATAGAAATAGTATATTAGGAATAGATACTCTATCATAACCCACATGGATTCTTGTAACAATCCATTTTTATTAGCAGATGATTACTATGATGATGATAGTAATACCACCCCTCCTATCAACCAAGATAACATCTACGGTTCTAATAACGTTTATAATTATAATACAGGAGAAAATTCTCCAAAGTTAATAAATAAAACATGGTTAGGTGAATTAAACTCTTATTTAAAACTAAATAATTTAATTAACGGTATAAGATCTGATACAACACAAGAACCAAAACATGATATTTCTATATCAAATGCTGTAATGAACAGTATTATCAATAAAAAATTAGGCACGGTAACCTATCATAATGGAAACATAAAATCATATAAGGCATATCATACAATTGATTACCCCGAAATATATTATAATAAACAAATATTTTTAAATGTTTCAGACTGGTTAAAAAAGGAATTTTCAAAAAAAATATAACATAGAATCGTTTCTATGTTATACACACATACGCACGCACATACACACATACACATACACACGCACGCACATACACACATACACACATACACACATACACACACATACACAATTTTGCTGCCTCCTACAAAATATATAGAATCCTTAGTATTTTTTTAATGCAGTGAAAATAAATTGCTGTTAGGAGACAAATAATATACTTATTTTATCTTTATATGTGTTTTTTAAATACTATATTTTATGTAAGTATTGATTGATATGAGACATAAATTTAATAATAAAAAATCGTAAAAATAAAATATAAATAATACAATATAATTTTAAAATGAAGTATTATTATTTTAATGATGAAAAATATCCTATTTCAGTTACAGATGAAACACGAAAAATAACTCCATACACATTTAGTAGTGATGGAGAGTTATGGGAGCAGCAAGCATTATATCAGTTTTATAAAGGAATCGATGCTGCAATTAATTTTAATATCGTAGATATAGGAGCACAATCGGGATTATATTCATTATTTGCAAAATATTTACCATTATCCACGTTTTATGCATTTGAACCTTTTCCGATAACTTTTGAATTATTGAATGATAATTTACAACTTAATGAAATAACAAATGTTAAAACATATAACTTGGCTATATCTGATAAAGAAGGAGTAAGTATATTAAATACATCTATAAGTCATAATGGATTAAATACATTAGGACAAAATCCATTAAGATTTAATGATATCCGTCCAATTAATGTAAATACAACAACATTAGATTTATTTTTTTATAATATACCGGTTCATTATATTAAAATAGATACAGAGGGTTACGAATATTATATATTAAAAGGTGGAAAAGAAATTATAAAAAAATACAAACCAATTATACAAATAGAATATAATATTACAAATATGAAACAATGTAATGTTACAGAAGATATGATAAATATTTTTATTCAAGAAATGGAATACAAATTTATTAGTATTTCTCAGGAAGAAATTTTAATTGGACCGAAGTGAAAACCATATAAATAATCTATAATTACTATTTAAAACTAATTATAATAATATTAATAAAGAATCCATATATAGTTTAATTTTAAACTACTTTAGTTACTTTATAATGAGTAAAAAAATGAATGAAATTAATGATATAATTGAAGCGGCTTATACTGTTGCGGATTATAGTCATGGTGGTGGTTATTATGATAAGGCATCGGAAAATGGTAATAAGAAAAATACATATTCTAGTATACCATACCATCGCGAACACAACAGTAACGGTAACGGTAACGGTAACAGTAATGGTAACAGTAACAGTAATAGTAACGGTAACAGTAATGGTAACAATATTTTTTTAAAAAATAGTCAAACAAGTAATAACACTAATACTAATACTAACACTAATACTAACACTAATACTTGCACAAATACTTGCACCAATACTGGCACCAATATTAACAAAAGTTGTGATGAAAAAAAACTAGTATTAAATGATGATAATTTTCCATCACTTGGATGTAAACCGGATAGTATAAACAAATCTAGTAAAGTAGAGAATAAACTTGATTTTAAAAAAATGGTTGAAAAAAAACCAATTGTTGTAAATAAACCTACAGCTCCACCTCTACAAAATTCGGCTACAAATAATAGATTTAAGAATAATCAATTTTCATTATATAACGAAATAAAAGAAAGGAGTGAAAAAATTGCACAAACTAAAATGATAGACGAAATATCATCAGATGATGAAATATAAAACTACGGCGATATTATAAATTTTAAGCTATGCGAAGCAAAAACTTAAATTTAAATTCAAATTTAAACTAATTACTTATATAATTAGTTTAAGTTGTTACATAGATTATCTATATTAGTATAATTACAAATAATAATGAATGATAACAATGATGAGAATAATATCGGGAAAGAAAGAGAGCCTATTAAAATTCCAGAAATAGATTATTCTAAGATGTTTAAAGAATTAAATTATTTAAATAATATCAAAACGTATATAACATATATAAATACTGACAACGAAATTGAGACGATTAATCAGAGTAAACTATATCTAAATAATAATGATAATATGGTAATGCGAAATCAATTAATTGAAATAATAAAAAATAGTCAGAAAAAACGTAATGTAAAATATAAATTGATTTCTATCATGGTTTATAATATACACGTAACCCCAGAATCATTACCAGAATATATAGAAACACCAGATAAATTTATATCTTTATATACACTTAACCGCATTGATTCATTTGAATTAAAACCAACATTACGTTTATTAAAAAAATATAATGGTATATATTTTTTCTTTTTTGAATGTCCTGACGCGTCTGATATTTCAATACATGCTCAAAATATAAAAAATAATCATTTTCTTAAAAATAATAACACAAAACGGATCAATATACACAGTAAATATAAACAAAAAAATAAACAACTACAAAATAAAACAAAAAGATATGATAGATATGTAAATATGTTATAAACACATGTAAATATGTTATAAACACATGTATTATCCAAATTATATATTTTTTAAACCTACTTAAAACTACTAAAATACTATATATTATCATCTCAATCTTGTGTAATAAAAGCACAGCCCGCAACAAAATCCATCCATCCATCAATCAAACAAACAAAGCGATTCTTAATGCAATCACCATCTATCCCCGCTTCATCTAATCAGAATCTTTTAGTAAACGCAATGGATAAAATTGCATCGCGTGTGCCTGTGTCAGCGTCGGCGTCGGTGGCAGCGTCTGTTCCTCTTTGTCAATATGGAGAAAATAACCATATTGAATATAAAGGAGTTGATATATCTGTTGAAAGTCTTCAAGAAAAAATAATGCAATTTAGTTTTCAACTGGTAAGAACAAAGAGTGAGCATGGGCTTTTAAGTGTCGCTTTAGAAACTAGAGAAATTTTGAATACGATTATGGATGTAATTAAACAAAAAAAACACGATAGTGGTGGTGGTGGTGGTGGTGGTAGTGGCGGTGACGACAAGTATAAAAAATGTATTGATATGGGCGTAATTATGTTCAAATTATTAGCACAGACACGTGATATTATTTGCGGTAAAGGAGAATATATGCTTTTTTATGTAATGCTTTTAGAGTGGGCAAAAGTGGACTTTCGATTCTTTGAATTTGTTATTGAGTCACTTGTATATGATAATCGTGACCGTGTCTCGGAATGTAAAGATTCTGTAAATGATGGAAAAGAAAATACGCATTATAAAAAACAGCATCCTTTAGGTTCATGGAAAGATATGAAATATTTTTTGACATATATGAAGGAACAGATGTTGGGACAAGAAACGGAAACAGACGCAAACACAAACACAAACACAAACGCGCAATATAATAGTCAATTATATTCTAAATTTGTTACCAAAATTGTAAATCTTATTAATGACCAACTTCGCATTGATGCGGCAAATTTTGAAAAAGGTGAAACAAGTTTTTCATTGGTTGCACGATGGATACCGCGCGAGAAGTCGAAGAAATTTGGATGGTTGTATTACTACCTTGCAATGAGTTATTCACAGCATCAAATTCCGTCGGATGCGTCTCATCCATCTTATGAGCGAGCCGTGAATCGTGCTTTTATGATTTATCGTAAAGTCGTTTCAGCGATTAATAAAAAACTTGATACAACACAAATCAAACAATGTGATAAAAAATGGGCTGAAATTAATTTTGACAATGTTACAAGTATCACGATGCATAAACAGACAAATTCTTTTTTGAATCTTAAGAAAAATGGCAAGACACCGCGTTGTGAAGAAAACGAAGATCGCAATGATTGTAAATACAATTATGAGGCATATTTAAGTGATGTTGTTGAAGGTAATAAAAAAATAAAGGGGAACCGTGTTTCAATAATCGACTTTGTAAAAAGTGCAATTGATTGCGGCACTAAACATTTGCCGGATGATTCATCTATTATTACTACATTGAATGAGCAATGGAAGAGTAATTCGATGCAAAATGGTAATTTATCTGAATTTATTGCAATGTGTGATGTATCGGGGTCAATGACAGAGGATAATGGTAATCCACTTCATTCTGCAATTGGATTGAGTATTCGTGTCGCAGAAAAATCGGCACTTGGGCAGCGTGTTATCACATTTTCAGAGCGTCCTACATGGATTCAGTTGGGGGAACCTGAATCAGATACATTTGTGAAACGGGTGAATAAAGTATTGACTTCATCGTGGGGTATGACAACAAATTTTTATTTAGCGATTGACTTAATACGACAAGGAATAGAGGATAATAAACTACCGCGCGAAGTTGCCGATAAATTGGTATTGGTTGTATTTTCCGATATGCAGATGAATAGTGCGTCATCGTGTATGGGTGATTTATCTAAAAGGGCGACACTATTTGATAATATTACACAAATGTTTGCAAAGATGGGGGAGCGTTTATATGGAGAACCTATCAAAGCTCCACATATTATATTTTGGAATTTGCGTAAAACTACTGGGTTTCCTGCTCTTTCAACGGACCAAAACGTATCAATGATGTCGGGGTTTAATCCTGCACTTTTGAATGTATTTTGTGAGAAAGGTGTTCGTGGACTACAAGAATATACGCCATGGAATACATTGTTGAGCTCATTAAATAACGAAAGATATAGCGCATTTGATAAAGTTTTTAAGCAGATTGTAGCATAAAAATATTGAGACACATATAATACAATATTTTGGGATATTGTATTATAATTTTTATATTGTTCATATTGTTCATATTGTTCATATTATTCATATTGTTCATATTTATTAAAAAAATATTTATTAATTATATAGTAGACATGAGAAACGTTATTGCCAAATTTTTTAATGTTGTTATTTTAGGAATTATTTTGACTTATGTTTCTGCGATGAAAGGCAAATGCGGTTATTGCACTGATATTCCTGAAACAAAATATGTTACCATTTTGAGCACTATTATTTTAATTCAGGTGCTTTTGTTTGCGTTTTTTCCAAATCAGGCGCTGTCTTTCATTTTATCCAATAAATGGATCATTATAGTTTTATTAATAATAAATGTAGCAAATATTATATACCTTTACCGTTTTATCGGAAAAATGAACGAGTCGCAGTGTCGTCAATGCTCAAGTGAATGGAGGCGAACATTTCTTTATTATTATTCTACTTTTGTTCTTATCTTATACGCTATTAATATTGTTATAATAATTATTTCATTCTCTTCTCTCTTTGCAACTCAGGGCTCCGGTAAAATATCCGAATCATTCACAAAAGCGTTAACCACAAGACATCGTAAAAACTAGACACACTAATATATTTTATTCATATTTGTAGATTTATTCATATTCATATTTCTACTTCTAGAAAATTGAAGTAGAAATAATATAATATTATGAATATAGAGAAAAAGCACAGCAATTATCAATCGAAATCAAATGTCCGGACATGAAGAGCATCACGAGCATCAAGCGCAAGTTGAAGCCGTAGATGACAATATAATAGATTCTTCTGTTGTGTTACCTATCGCGCATCGAAATATATTGGACTACATATATTTATCAGGTATTTCCTTATTGCCAGTTTATAGTGGTGGTGGTGGCGGCGGTGGCGGCGGTGGCGGCGGTGGCGGAGTATCATGGAACCAGTATAACGAAATGGATCAAGCAATGGCGTCTATCTTGTCCGGTTCTTTATATGAACGCAATCCCGTCAAAAAAGTCATCGACGATGAAGCCTGCTGCGAAATCAAAGAACACACTTTCACTGCTGCTCTGGCCGAAGAGCAGAAAATAAACAGCGCGTGCGGTATATGGCAAGAGGATTTTGAAGAAGGAGAGGCTATCAAAATTCTTCCATGTAATCACGCATTCAAGTCAGAAGCGATCACGAAATGGCTCAAAGAAGAAAAAGCCGAATGTCCCATTTGTCGCAAAACTCTCAAATCAAAAGAAATCAGTTGCCACGAAAACCACTACGATGACGACGACGATGATTCCGATGACGACTATAACGAAAATGGAGAGATGTATGCGAATGATTATGCAGTCGCTAATGCTGCTCGTGGCGAACCCGAACCTGAGCCTGAGCTCAACAATGACGCAATTCGTATCAATAATATTGCATCGCGAATGATTCAGAGTGTTGCAGGTCGCGTGCATAGCAATCCTCATCATGGTCATCAAGAATCAATCTCTGTCCCCATCAGCCATCTTATTGAACGTCGTCGAAACATGATTTCCCAAGCACGCAATCTTGTAGCAGCACGTGCTGCTATACCTTCATCTAGTGGAGCAGCTGCCGCGTCATATTCAAATGCTCATCGCGAAGTTCGAGCCGTTCCAGGGATCAATGAATATAACCGCATTAATAACAACAACAACCGCATCGACGACAACAACAACAACAACAACAACAACAACCGTGTCAACGACATCAACCCACCTATTCTAAATATCATTAACAACAATTACTACTATAACAGGAACATGGTTGACGACAACAACAACAACAATCACAATCACCATATCCATGTCGATGAAATGCATCATGAAGTTGTTTATAACCAAGAGCAAGCCGACATTGAAGAAGCCATCAGACGCAGCCTGGAACAAATGTAAAGATATGTATTGTGTGACGCGTGACATGTGACATGTGACATGTGACATGTGACTCACGATATATATGATTTAATTAGTAAACTTTCCGTTAAATATCATCTACGTTAATATTCTTCTCTACTTCATATACTATTTTTTTATTTTTATTACTAGTCATATACGTGGTTGCGTTGGTGTTAGTGTTAGTAATAACATCTGTGGTAACTTTATTGACATTTTGCACATAACCTCTCTCATGTTTGTTGTCGTCATCATGGTCGTCATTGTCGTCGTCGTCATCGTCGCTAATCTCGTAAGATTGAACAATAACACCTTTCCCAACATGCTTCACATTTGTTGTAATAACTGTAGCCTGAACATGTAATTCTTCTTCATCATCCTCTTCGCTGCTTCCACTTCCACTACCACTTCCACTTCCTTTGACAGCTTTTTTGCCTTCCATCTTTTTAATCATACCTTGATATTTTATTGTATTTTCATCTACAAATGTTACATTATTATCAATATCATCATATTTATTTCCACTCTCGTCTTTTAATGAACTAAAAATATTATGTGTTCTTCGCAATATATCGCGCTCCATTGAATTATATACCTCTAACAAGTCACAATATCTTACATTTTTATCTTCATTCGTCCTAGAACTAGAACCAAGACCTTCATCCACCCACTCTCTCATTCCTACCAATATAAATGTCCCACCATCTAGCATATTATCTCTCTTATTTCTACCTGTAAATTTACCACGAATAATACATCGCCTATTTACTCCATCATCGCAAATAACATCACATGTATTTCCTAATAATTTTTTAACTATTGCATATTTCTCATCAGACGATTTAGATAATCGTAACTCGTTTTTACTTTTCGTTGTATGTTTTCTTGCTACTTTTTTACCATTGCATCCACCTGCTATATTTTTTACCATCTTAATGAATAAAAAATGAATGCGTTATTATTATTATTATGAACTTATAAAATATATGATATACTTTTTATATCGTTTTATTTTATTATACTTCGTCAAATATCAAATCCCAAACCCCAATACAAAATAAAATACTATATTAAAAACTAAAATAATATTGTATCTTTAGACTATTTAATATTTTATATTTAATATTTTTATTGTTTAGTAATTATATTGTATTTTAATTATATTGTATTTTAATTATATTGTATTTTAATTATATTGTATTTTAATTATATTGTGTTTTAATTATATATATTTTATTTTCTCCATATAAATATATAAAATGGCTATTACTTGGAGACAGCATATTAAGAATACTATGGCTCGCATGAGCAAAGGAACTCACCTTAAGGAGGTTTTGAAAGCAGCTTCTAAAACTTGGAAGAGTGTTAAGAAAGATGCAGCTGGTGCCGTCGCCGCTGCTCCAGCGAAATCTAGACGCGGACGCAAAGGATCTCGCAAAGGATCTCGCAAGTCTCGTCGTTCTACTAGACGTGCTCGTAGAGGTGGTGCCGCTGTCATGGCTGCTGATGCCGGATTATTGGGTGGCAAAAACGGTGGGTTGGCTGGTTCCCCTGTCGGTGGCAAGTAAGTAAATATTTCATACTTTTTTCTTCATTACAACAGGGGTTATTTTCTCCTGATGTATTGTTTCTTTAAAAGCAGCTTCGCTAAAATATTTTTTATCAAAATTTTTCAATATATTTTCATATCCTTCTATTGAATCATCTAGCGAAAATAGCGCATTATATCTCTTTTTTGTTTCATCAAAACTCAACCTTTTCTTTCCATCAGGGTGGAAATTCAAAAGCAGCAATTGCGAAAATTCATTTATTAATTTATTATCTGTAAAACCACTATGTGATATAAAATTAATTATATTTAAAAACATTGCACTTAGAGCATAACTATCCCACGTATTATAATTTTTAACTAACTCATTCACTATATCGATTGAAGACATACCAACGTATTTACTATACACCTTTATAGCTACTTCTTTGAACTTTTTAATGAAATTTTCTGAAAATATTTTTAAAGCAGAATTAGAATTTAAATAATTCTCGACTAAATCGTTTAACGCTTCTTGTGTGAAAACTGAATTTATACATAATACGTAGCTTATAACATGAATATCAATGGGCCATATATAGTAACTAGGACTATATGCATAAAAATATTTACTATATGTTGTAGAGTTCAAATTTGAAAATGGTATTGATAATCCGAAATCAATAATGATAGGAGTTTTTGTTTTTTCTTTTATTAGTATATTCGGTATTTTTAAATCATAATGTATTATTTTGTTCGCGTTTAGTATCATTAAACTATTCAATAAAAATGTATAAGAATCTAAAATATATGTAATTATTTCTTTTGTTTCAATATTTGGATTTGTAAGATATTTTATTAAATTAATGTTTTTAATAAACGGCAATTTCATTATTACAAATTTTGAATCTGCATTCGCCTTTGATACAATGCGACACATATCCCTTTCTTGTTTATCAATCTTAGCTACATCTATATTACACATATTTACAACAGGTGAGTAATAATACTCATATAAGGGAATTCTTGTTATCATTTTACCGATATTATATTCATTCGCTACATGATTATCTTTTTTGTGCAATTTTGAAATATATTTAGGATTTTTACTTATTCTTCCATCACACTCTATTGCTGGATAAAATACACATCCAAAACCGCCTTGATCTATTAATTTACTCATTTTATTGCTACTACTGTTACTATTACTGTTATTATTAATACTATTACTATTATATCTATTTTTTATTATTTTTTATTATTTTTTACATTTAGAATAATATTGCGTAAAATATTAATATATACATATTTATATACATATTCAAATTCAAAATCAAATAAAATGGCTAAAATGTCTAAATGTGGTATGAATATGGGCAAAGGAATCGGAATGAATATTTTTATATTAATTGCATACCTGGTTGTTGCTTATATATTATACCAAGTCGTTATGTATTTTGTTAATTCTAGGCCATCCGCTATGCCTAACGTTCCTCCTCCTTCTCGTGCTGCTTCCAATGGTCGCATGGGTGGTGGTTGTGCAAGCGGAACTTGCGGTGCAGGTAAATAATGTATTAAACTCAATTATAAAGTTGAATAATAAATTTCCAACAAATTTTATTATATTATATTATATTTTCTATAATATAATACGTCGATTGTCGCTTGTCGCTTGTCGCTATGTATTCTTTAGTTTCTATTCCGTATTACAATCATGTAACACAATGCTATACAAAAGCTATTAAAATAAATCCTCTCCCCCCTCCTGAGTCACCTCTTAACGCAATTATTAAACGTGTGGGCCCTATTCGTTTATCACCATTTCAGGTAGACAGTGCTTTTTCGGGTTGCGGGGGCTGCGGCACAAACCTTGCACAATGTTGTAACCCCCTTATTACAAGTATCCGCGATAAACATCATCTCATGTGTATCGATGAAATACCATCCTTATTTGAATTTTTAATCATGAACGGATTTAAAATAGATACTTCTATTACCAAAATGATGCAAGCTTCAAACGTTAAATTAAGTAACGACCTTATTTGTTTTTTTTCATAATTAGTCACATTACATATTATATCGGAACATATGGGAGTGGTATTTTATTTTGAACTAATACAGCTCTATATATATATATTGTTTTACCTAATCTAATATTATCCGATAACGTTCTACCATAACCTTCTAGTTGTCCTTTCAATCTATCGACCTCTCTTTGTAAACTTCCAATAGTTACATCTGGTTTTGGTGGTGCTGGTGCTGAATATGGTGATTCATCCTGAGCTGGTGGTGGTGGTGGTGGAGAACTATCTAGTAAAATTTGTCTATATTCTAGCCACCATGGTTGATTACCCCACCATTCTTCGGATTTAAATATTGGTAAACTATTATATGTGTGATTACTGCCATATCTATCGTGCAATACTAATTTTTTCTCTTCTCTTGGTATATTTAAAAAAGGGTTCCATTGTAAAATATCTTTTATAAATATTCTAAAATTATGTGATGCTAATTGATAATATATTTCATCTCCGCAATCTATACTTCGGTTAGAACCCCAAAAGGCATTTTGTTTTCTCAATACAATAATAGAGTTTTCGGGCGTTGATGAATCATGTGAGTTACAATTTGTATATGTTACAAAATCTGTCATTAATATACCGTCATTAAGTTTTTTTAGAAGTGAAGTATCACCACCATATTCTTTAATCATATCGACAATTTCTTCATAACCTGGGATTACGACCTTTTTGTCAATTTGTTCATAATCTGTGTTTCCGAACCCTTTGTCAATTTGTTTTGGTTTAAGTATTTCACTATAATCTATGTATGTCATGTTTACACCTCCACATTGTCTATGTCTTCCATGTTTTGTTTGTCTTCCATGTTTTGTTTGTCTTCCATGTTTTGTTTGTCTTCTATGTTTTGTTCGTTTTAATCTGTTACTTTTCACCATGTAAATATATAATATAAATATATAATATAAATATATAATAATACTATAGTTGCAATGTTATAAAGTTATATAGATATATATAATAGATGAGTTGTTTATTTAACAGTTTAAACTATTTTATAAATGAAGAAAATTCTTCACAAATACGTCAACAAATATGCGACTACTTACAAGAGAATAAACCCATTATGGATGGATTAGAAACCCATGTCATTTTATCTTTTGAAAACCCAATGCCTTCTAAATATATAGAAAATATGCGTCTTATGAGCACATGGGGAGGAGCGATCGAAATACAAGCAGCATGTAATATATGGAAACTACGCGTCATTGTAAATAATCATAGAAATTTCGGCTCACCTGATATAGAATTTTTACCTGTTAGTTCGGTATATGATAAAACAATTCACGTTTATTGGAATGGCGGACATTATGAACCGATTCGCGATTAGAATAAAATAAAATATTATACCTATTTTACTTTATTATTTTATTATTTTACTTTCTTATTCTTATTCTTATCATCCTCTTGGACAGCACCATCACCTTCGACAATCGTAGGCTTTGCAGCAGGTTTAAACAATAGTCTCAATCCGTCTGTTATCGAACGCCCTTCAAATGTATTCTTCCAACGAACTGTCAAATACTTCATCATTTTATTTAAATTGGGTTGGTAATACAATAATACAAATGTAAATGCCGTTGCAGCTCCTAATTCTTTTACCTTTTTATGATGAAATCCAAAATAACTATCAAATGGATATGGTATAAGTTCAACTAAATTACGGGCAAAATATATAAGCACACCGTTTATCCAAATAAGTAGAATCAAACTTAAACTGCTTTTTATAACTGTTCTTTTATCTTCTTCTTTATTGTTAAATTCAGTCTGATACTTGGTTATCATATTTGCAACTATTGCGCCTAAAATGAAATAAATAGTTGTTATATATCCTATATCTATCATCTTGTTTGTTCGAATTAAAAAGTCTTGTAGAACAGGCATTTTTTTTGCAGGTATGGGCTGTTTGGGTGGTGTTGTATCTATAAAACCTTTTGTCGCATCTTTATACCAAGTAGAGTCTGTAATTATCGATAGCATTTTTGCTATATTATATTATATACTGTCAATATTATATTGTGAGATTATTTATAGTTTTTATTTTGTTACAGAAAATTGATATAATAATTTTTATATATTATTATATAAAAACCCACCCACCTATTACAGCAGTTGTTAATTTGTCAATATATGTCAAATGCCTCCTCTTCTAGTACTGTTTCTTCCACTAGTGTGCCTTATCCCCATTCTTCTACAATATGTTCGATTCCCAACTTAATCCGTGAATATATCGAATCTTTAACCCCATTTGAACAAAAAGGACTCATCATTGCAAAAGAACATCTTGGGCCGTCTTTTGATATGAAACGGAGTTCGGGTTTTATTCGATGGAAAGATGCCAGAGACGCCATAGACACCAAAAATGCTAAATAGAAATGATTTTAATATTTTATATTGGATATTTTTTATTGAAAATAATAAAATATAAAATATAAAATATTTAGAATATTATAAATGGTTCATAAATTAAGTAGATGCGAAAGAATTGAGAAATTTACACAATTAGAAGGGTGGTTTTATACTAAAATAACTGTGGACTATGCCGTTCCTGAGAATAGCACTAAAACATTTGAATCGTTTAACG
>Ga0114978_10002178_pt1 | contig 16259 bp, 12 predicted proteins | sample S_140212_EF_Meta_FD_87027 | JGI IMG/M metagenome (GOLD analysis project Ga0114978, IMG submission 87027) | Freshwater microbial communities from Lake Simoncouche, Canada to study carbon cycling - S_140212_EF_MetaG | ecosystem: Environmental > Aquatic > Freshwater > Lake | place: Lake... | reverse complement strand
CCCGTCCTTTTCGATGTATTTGCGGAATTCATCGAGGGTCGTGGCACCAATACACTGAATTTCACCTCGGCTTAAAGCTGGTTTCAACACATTCGAAGCGTCGATCGCTCCTTCTGCACCACCGGCACCGACCAAGGTGTGAAGTTCGTCGATGAACAGGATCGTGTTCTTCGCCCGTTTCACTTCGTTCATGACCGCCTTGATTCGCTCTTCAAACTGACCGCGGTATTTCGTTCCCGCGACCATCATGGCAAGGTCCAGCACAACGATCCGCTTGTCCCTCAGAATTTCGGGGACTTCGCCGTTGACCACCATCTGTGCAAAACCTTCGACGATCGCGGTCTTGCCGACACCCGCTTCTCCCAGCAATACGGGATTGTTTTTCTGTCGTCGACAAAGAATCTGAATCACGCGCTCAATCTCGTTCGCACGCCCAATGACGGGGTCGAGTTTCGATTGCCGGGCGAGTTCTGTCAGGTCGCGTCCGAAGCTGTCGAGAGCGGGTGTCTTGCTTTTCGGGGTTTTCCCCGCAGCGCCAGCCTGTCCACTTCCAGGACGCTCGGACGTCCCTTCGGCACCACCTTCAACACCATGCCCCAGCAGATTCAGAACTTCTTCGCGGACATCTTCCAGTTTCAAACCCAGGTTCATCAAAACCTGAGCGGCAACCCCTTCCTGCTCGCGGATCAACCCGAGCAGCAAATGTTCCGTGCCGACGTAGTTGTGATTGAGGTTTCGAGCCTCTTCCTGTGCATAATCAACAACTTTTTTCGCTCGAGGAGTCTGTGGCAACTTGCCCATCGTGACCATGTCAGGTCCCGATTGAACAATCTTTTCGACTTCCAGACGAATCTTCCGTAAGTCAACCTCAAGGTTCTTCAGCACGTTCGATGCAACGCCTGAACCCTCTTTGACCAGTCCGAGCAGGATATGTTCGGTACCGATGTACTCGTGGTTAAATCGCTGAGCTTCTTGATTTGCCAGTTGCATCACTTTGCGGGCGCGATCAGTGAATCGCTCGTACATCACACAGCCTCCGATGTTATGAGGGACAGACAACCTGCCGTATCTCGATGTTGTGATCGTTCCATTGACGTTTTGAGGCGCAATAACACGCTGCCGCGAATCATTGATCCCCTTGATCCTCTGCACGGAATCGCGAGTCACGGCAACTATCGTGATTGCCGAAACCCGCATCAGTCAAAACCGAAGATGAAGGGTTACCACGTCATCCGAATTCTAGTAGCGTGTCTCCCCACGGGCAAGGAGAGATCACGAACTGGGGAAGATTCGTTCGGGGTTGCAAGCAGAAATTTCGATCGATTCTGCCACGCTGACCAGTCCTGTCGTTGGCAATCGGGGGGCCTCAGGCAATTCGAAATACACACTGAAGACCGTCCCTGTCGATGAAGTCTCGGTCAGTTCAATTCGTCCTGCATTCTGTTCAACGATATTGCGACAGACGAAGAGTCCCAAGCCCGTTCCCGTTGCTTTCGTCGTAAAATAAGGCTGAAAAATCCGGTTTCGCAATTCTCCTGGAACCCCTTGTCCATCATCGCGAATATCGATTCTCAGCCAGGAGTTGTCCCGGAACGTCCTGATCTCGATCGTTCCTCCTTCTTCCGTCGCATCCATGGCATTCAAAATCAGATTCAAAAAGACTTGAACCAACTGATCGCGGACGATCATCATCAGCGGGATCTCTTCCTCATAATGGGTCAGGATCTGCTTTCCCTTTTTTCGCTTGTAGTACTTGGCGATATTCAACGCGGCATCGATGGTTTCATGGATGTTGCAACGGGTTTGTTGATTGAGGGCGGGGCGACTGAAGTCCACCAGTTCGCGCAAGATTCTTTGAATCCGGCGTAACTGATCATCGACCAGCAACAACTTTTCTCGTGTCTCTCCTTCGATATTGCGTCGGTTCAGCAATTGAACGAGGGAACTGATGGCCGCCAGCGGATTTCCAACCTCATGCGCAATCCCCGCAGCCAATAATCCAAAGGCCGCCTGCTTCTCTTGTTGAACCAGCATCGCTTGGGACTCTTGCAACTGCAGGGTTCGTTCGCCGATACGCTGTTCGAGCAGCGCCTGGTTCTGCTGCAGTTTGCCGTTCAAATCCCGCAAGCGGAAGCTGGCCCATTTCAGTAACCCCGAGAGCGAAATACAGGCCCAGGTGACCCAGCCAATAAAAATGGGTGTTAAAATCAGCGCAGAAAACTCGTCGCGGGTCGCGATCTCACGCGGCAAAGCCAATGACACATAACTGATCGTGTGGAAAGCAAAGGTCATCCAGGTGACAAGCGGTGCGTACCGGATCGAGCAGACCAGCAGCGAAAGGAAATAATAAAAACGAAAAGCACTCAGTGGCCCCTGATCGAAATGGCAGAGCAAACCGATGAAAATCGCTTCCATAAACGAAATAAACACCGGCCAACCACTAAGAAATACGCGGCCTCGCAGCGCCCAGACCGTATCGAGGAATGCATAAATTGCACCCAGCAGCAGAATCGAATTCAAGATCCCCTTGCTCTGACCCTGTCCGATTAAATTGACGAGCACATAGCCAATACAAATGCCGAACCAACGAATTCGCACGGTGATCGCCTGGGTCGCTAAGCCCCAGTCAAAGTCATCCGATTGCTGCATTGCCGCCGTCATCAATTCACCACGCCTCAGCGCTGACAACATGCCAACGCTCACCACACCTCAGATCGCCTCATTCACCGAGACAGGTTTCAGAATTAGCATTCCCAGCGGGGGGAGTGTGAGGGAAACAAATTGACCTTCACCGTGACACGCGCCAGACTGAGAATAGACTCCGCCGACATTACCAATATTCGAACCTCCATACAGACTCGAATCCGTGTTCATGCGCTCGATATAGTAACCGGGAGTCGGCACACCGACCCGATAATTGTATCGGGGGATCGGCGTGAAGTTGATCACCACCAGTACCCGATCATTCGCCTGTTTTCCCTGACGAACATAAGCGTAAACGCTGTTTTGCCAGTCATCGCAGGAAATCCAGCGGAAGCCATCGCTCGACATGTCCCCTTGGTATAATCCCGGCTCATCACGATACAGATGATTGAGGTCCCGGACTAGCCGTGTCATCCCCGCATGCATGGGCTCATGCTGCAACGGCCAATCCAGCTGTGTGTTGTGGTTCCATTCCAGCCACTGCGCAATTTCCCCACCCATGAATAAGAGCTTCTTCCCCGGCTGCGTGTACTGATATCCATACAGCAAACGGAGGTTGGCGAATTTCTGCCAGTGATCCCCCGGCATCTGTGACAGCAGCGAGCACTTGCCATGCACGACTTCATCGTGAGACAGCGGCAACAGGAAGTTTTCCGTAAAAGCATAGACCATCCGGAACGAAAGCTCGTTCTGGTGGTGCTTACGGTGGATTGGTTCATGCCGCATGTACCGCAGCGTATCGTTCATCCACCCCATGTCCCACTTCATCCCAAACCCCAGCCCTCCGGTGTAGACCGGACGCGAAACCCCGCCCCACGAGGTCGATTCCTCGGCAATCGTCAACACTCCGGGAAATTCGCGGTGCAGCAGCGTGTTCATTTCTTTCAAAAAGTCGATCGCTTCGAGATTCTCACGCCCCCCGAAAATATTTGGGACCCATTCACCCGGCTTCCGCGAGTAATCCAAATAGAGCATCGACGCCACGGCATCGACTCGCAAACCATCAATGTGAAAGGTTTCCATCCAGAAACGAGCACTGGACAGCAGGAACTCGCAAACTTCGGTCCTACCATAGTTGAAAATCAGCGTACCCCAGTCGGGGTGAAATCCTTTTTTGGGGTCTTCATGTTCGTAACAAGCGGTTCCGTCGAACGAACCCAGAGAATGCCCATCGGTCGGGAAGTGTGCGGGGACCCAATCCAGGATCACCCCAATTCCTGCGGCGTGGCAAATATCAATGAATTCCATGAAATCATGTGGCGAGCCAAACCGGCTGGTGGGTGCAAAATATCCGGTCCCCTGATACCCCCACGAGCCATCAAAGGGGTACTCATTGATCGGCATCAGCTCCAGATGCGTGTAACCCAGATCCTTCACGTATTCGACCAGCATCGTCGCCAGCTCAGTATAATTGAAAAACTGACGCCCATCGGTCGGACGTTTCCAAGAGCCGAGATGCACCTCATACACCGAAACCGGCTTTTCATACCAGTTCGAACAGGCCCGCTGGCGTAGCCATTCGTTGTCTTTCCAAACGTGCCCCGATAATTCGTACACCACCGATGCAGTTTTGGGTGGAATCTCGGTCGCAAAAGCGTAAGGGTCCGATTTCTGCAGCAGGTGCCCCTGCCGGGTACGGACCGCGTACTTATAAGCGTCGCCGTGCTTCATTCCGGGGACAAACCCCCACCAGACCCCTTGATCGCTCGGATTCAACCAGTGACGACCATGCATCCACGAATTCAAATCACACAGCACCGAAACCTCGGTCGCATTCGGTGCCCAAACCGAAAACCGCACTCCCGATTCACCATTCTGAGTCTCAACATGAGCTCCAAGGTACTGGTAACGTGTTGATTCCATCCGCAAAAGACCTGCTTGAGAATGATTGTTCAGAAGAAGGGAACCGAGCGGAATGATCCTGAATTCATTCAACCCAAATCGGGGGGGGGCATGCCCCATCATCCTACCAACCCACCGACCGACCGACAATCAATTGGGGTTACGGTTGTCCGAATCGAATCCCTGAAAATTCCGCAATCAGCTCACGCGGCTTTTCAGTAGATCACTGACAATTTCTCCGGCAGGGACAACGCGGTACGGACGCTGGAACTGGTCGTGAATGTCCGTTGTGGGATCGACTCCCAGAGCCGAATAAATTGTGGAGATGATGTCCCCAGGAACCAGAGGATGACTCGCAGGAAACGCCCCCGTCGAGTCGCTGGTCCCATAAATCAATCCCGGCTGAAATCCCCCGCCAACCAGCATCACACTGTAACAAAAATTCCAATGATCGCGCCCCCCGGCATTGGCATTGATTCGTGGCGTCCGCCCGAAATCTCCCAAGACGGCGACGATCGTTCGGTCCAGCATCCCTCGCTCAGACAAGTCGGCAATCAGGCTGGCACAAGCCGAATCAAACTGAGGCAACAAGGTCCCTTTCAGGCTTTTAAAGTTGCTGCCATGGGTGTCCCATGTCGCATTGGCATCCGGTGCCCACGAGATCGTGACAATTCGGGTCCCCGCTTCCAACAACCGACGGGCCAGCAACGCGCTTTGCCCATAAATGTTCCGCCCATACGAGTCCCGAGTCGCATCCGCCTCGTCGGTCAGCCGAAAAGCGCGTTGCGTTTTTTCCGATGTCAGCAAATCCAGGGCCCGCGATTGCATCCGCGTCATTTCCCGGCTGGCAGAAGGAAGCCGTTCACCAGGCCCCTCGGCCAGTTCAAACAATTTTCGTCGTGCCGAAAGCCGGTCAGAACTGATCTCTGATTGCAGTGACAATTCCGGAACGCGAAAATCCGGGGCATTGGGATCCTTCAGTACAAACAGCGGATCTAGCGAATGCCCAAGAAAACCACCAAAAAATCCCGGCTGCGGCGGACCACCCGCCCCTTCTTTCGTGATGTACGGCAAACAGACATGCGGAACCACATTCGCAGCAGTCGGACGTAACCGAGCCATGATCGAACCGAGTGACGGATGGTCTGTCGATTTCGTCCCTCCCCCCTGCTCTCCCCGGTCATGTCCGGTCAATGAAGCGTAAACCGCAGCCGCATGCGAATTATTCACCGTATGATTCATCGAACGAATAATCGTGGCCTGATGCGCCTGTCGGGCAAGTCGTGGCAGGTGTTCGCACATCTGGTAATCAATCAGCGACGTCGCAATCGGCTGGAACTCGCCCCGGATCCCATCCGGCGCATTCGGCTTCATGTCCCACATATCCAGATGACTGGGACCACCATTCAGGAATAACAGAATACAGTTGTCTGCCAGCGGTGCTTGAACCGCCCGAGATCGAGCAGCATCCGCGCCAAGTAACCCAGGAAGCGTCAAACCCATCCCTGCCAGGCCAAGGCTCCCCAGCTGCAGCAGCTTACGACGAGATACAGGAATTTGATTCCACCAACTCCATAGTTCTGAGCAATTCCTCTGCGTCTGGGTCAACTGAGCCTGGGTCATCTGCTGGATTCCGTTTGAGTTACCAACCGCCGACAACTTATAAAAATAACCACCGATGCGTCTCGATGGCAAATGGGATCCCCAGAAATTCCTGCAGATTCTCTTTCTGCGGGATCAACGAGTTGGACCGATCATACCGGTTTCTTGGGATTTCCGGGCCAGGAATCTCTGAGCTTCCCGGCGTTTCTTGTCTTGTGACCACTTCAATTCCAACAAGGAATCTGTTAAAAGGGAGTGTTCAATCATCACTGGGGATATGGAAAACATGAGTCTGTTCGTACCTGCGAAACTCGCATTAGCTGATGGAACCGTCTACACCGGAAACGCTTTCGGAGCGTCGGGCGAGGTTTATGGCGAGGTTTGTTTTAACACCAGCATGACCGGATATCAGGAAATTCTGACGGATCCGTCCTATTGTGGTCAAATTGTCGCGATGACCTACCCGCTGATCGGAAATTACGGGATCAGCACCGAAGACACCGAGAGTCGCGGTCTCTTTCTGCGGGGCTTTGTGGTCCGTGAATTGTGTCGTCAGCCCAGTAATTTTCGCTCCTCGCAAACTCTCGACGCGTATCTCAAACAGGCCAATGTTGTGGGGATCGAAGGGATCGATACCCGAGCACTCGTTCGCCACCTGCGAATTCGTGGAGCCATGACCGGGATTCTTTCCAGCGTCGATCTGGATGATGCCTCGCTGGTCAAAAAAGCACAAAACAGTCCTGATCTGGTCGGGCGGGATCTGGTGCAGGAAGTCATGCCCCAAAAATCCTTCGAGTGGTCGGAAGGACTTTCCGAACTCGGCCAATCAGGTCTGCCAACCCCCGCATCCCCCGGTCGCGAACTCCACGTCGTGGCGATCGATTACGGGATGAAATGGAATATCCTCAGACACCTGAAAAATCTCAATTGTCGGGTCACGGTCGTTCCCGGCACCGCAACCGCCGACGAGGTACTGGCTCACAAACCCGATGGCGTCTTTTTGTCAAATGGCCCCGGTGACCCGCGCCCCTTGACCTATGCGATCCAGACCATTCAAAACTTACTAGGACGGGTCCCGGTCTTTGGAATCTGCCTCGGCCACCAATTAATGGGGCTCGCCTGCGGTGCAGAAATCTACAAATTGAAATTCGGACATCGAGGAGCGAATCAACCGGTCTTGAATCACGCCAACGGTCGCGTGGAAATCACCTCGCAAAACCATGGCTTTGCGATTTCCGCCGAGACATTGCCCTCATCGCTGGAAGTCACGCATCTGAATCTGAACGATCAAACGATCGAAGGACTACGTCATCGCGAATTTCCCGCATTTTGCGTCCAGTATCACCCTGAAGCCTCGGCCGGTCCGCATGATAGTGGATACCTGTTCCAGGAATTCCGTCAAATGATGACGAAAGCCTGAGTGGACGATTAAGGCCGTCGACCAAACCTGATTTGCCACTGGTTTCATGTTGGATCCAAAGCGGTCTGAACCAGTCGAATAGTCCATGTCTCACTCCCCTTGTTTTTACCGGAAGCCATTCCAAAGGAATTGCCAATGTCGATTGAACGTAGTTTTGTGTTGCTCAAGCCAGATGCGGTCGCTCGTCGACTTGTCGGCGAAATCCTCGGACGTTTTGAATCCAAAGGACTCAAAATCGTCGCCATGAAAATGCTGACGGTCACCAAAGAACTTTCGAAACAGCATTATGCCGAGCATGTCCACAAGCCGTTTTATCCGATGCTGGAAGAATTCATCACATCGGGTCCCGTCGTGGCACTCGCCGTCGAAGGCCCCCAGGCCATCGCCGTCATCCGCGCCATGCTCGGCGGGACAAATGGTCGAGAAGCCCTGCTGGGGACGATTCGCGGTGATCTCGGACTCAGCCGACAAATGAATCTCGTCCATGGCAGTGACAGTGCTGACGCAGCCGCCCGCGAATTGGCCATTTATTTCCAGCCCCATGAATTGCTGAGCTACTCGTCCTCGCTTGACCCCTGGACCTGTGCTGGAGACGAAAAGTAAACCACGCTTCTTGCCGACGTTGCGGTTCCTTGATGCCGGTTTCAGGCAAAAGTCATACGAAAAATTCCAGACTCGTCCTCGTGCAGGGACGAGTCTGGCTTTTTTCAGAACAACCCCCAGCCGGTCAATCTCCAGCGGGTCAACCCCCAGCAGGATTGCATGCCGAGCAGACCCGCAACTTGAACCCGTACCCGTCGCTTCCGTGAGGCGAAACGACCTGCCGCATCACTAACGGATATCTCCAATTCCGTCAGTTTGCGTCTCCCCGTTTTCGGACACTCGATCATCAACCGCGATTCATTTTTTCCGCCCGTTGATGAATCTCTACAGGGATTTTTTCAAGCAGCATATCGATGACCCGGTCTGCCGTGATCCCCGCACTTTGTGCCGCGAAGGTCGTCACCAGCCGATGACGCAAGACAGGGTGCGCGATCGCCTTGATATCCTCTGTGGTCACATGAAATCGCCCTTCCAGCAAGGCCCGGGCTTTTGCTCCCAAAATCAGGTTCTGTCCTGCCCGCGGTCCCGCCCCCCAGTTCAGATACTCTTTCACATATTTCGGTGCATCCGCTTCATTGGGCCGAGTCGCTCGGACCAGATCCCGTGCGTACACGAACACATGTTCCGCCACCGGAACTTTTCGCACCACTTCCTGTAATGCCAGGATCTGTCGAGCTGTCAAACTCACCGAAAGTTGCGGCTCTTCTCCCCCCGTGGTCTGTTTGAGAATTCGCAATTCCTCGGCGGCGTTTGGATATTTCACCACGATATTGAACATGAATCGATCCAGTTGCGCTTCCGGAAGCGGGTAGGTCCCTTCCTGTTCGATCGGATTTTGGGTTGCCAGTACGAAAAAGGGGACGGGAAGACGGTAGGTGTTTGAGCCGACCGTCACGTGCCGTTCCTGCATCGCTTCCAGCAACGCCGCCTGAGTTTTTGGCGGCGTCCGATTGATTTCATCCGCCAGCAGTACGTTCGTAAAAATGGGCCCCTGCATAAACTGAAATAACCGTCGTCCTGTTTCTGGGTCCTCTTGCAACACATCCGTTCCGGTAATGTCCGACGGCATCAAATCGGGTGTAAATTGGATCCGGCGAAAGGACAATTGCAGGATCTTGGCAACCGTACTTACGAGCAATGTTTTGGCCAGCCCCGGCACCCCCATCAGCAGGCAATGTGACCGGCAGAACATGGCAATCAACAGCTGGTCCACAACTTCGGTCTGCCCGATGATGACTTTGCCGATTTCACCACGCAGCCGATTATAGGCGGTTGCTAACCCGCGAATGGCTGCCAATTCCCGTTCGCGTGGGCTGGCATCCGCAGCCAGTGGCAAGTCCGGACCATCATCTGCTGCGGTATTCATCGCGAAAACCTTTCGTAGTCTCGTTTTTTTGCCTGCCGAGGGTTACCATTCACCGAGAGAATTCTTGCATTATCGAGCAACATCTTAACAGGCAACGGGTCTGATCGGCATGTCGGATTCCCTGGGAAGATCAGGGATTGCCAAAATCGGATCATGACTTGCTCGATGGTGACTTGCTGCTCAGAAAGCCAACCCCGGTCCGTTTCCGATCTGGTCGGAATCGGACCGGGAACTACGAATGAAACAAGGGATACGATCCAAAATGTCTGGCAATAATACCTGGACCGATGCTCAACCGAATACACCCGCCCCTGTCGCAAAAAAACCGATGAGCGGCTGTCTGCTCGCCAGTCTGCTCGTCGGTGGGATTGGTGGAATCTCATTGTTACTGTGCTGTGGTACGGGGTTCTGGTTTGCAACCAAATTCATTCCGACCATCACCGCCGTTCCTGCGGAAGTCGAGGCAGTAGGCCAGAAAGTTCTCGCGATGCAATTTCCCGAGGGACTTAAGCCCAAAAACGCCATCACGATGGACAATTCCTTTTTCTCGATGCGAATCGCCCAATTCAAGCATCAAGAAGGAAAAGGAGAATTGGTCATCGGGAATATGAAGCTCAAGATCGGTGATGACCAGTCGGTGAAAATGCAGTCCGCACAATTTCGCTCGAAATTCGAAACCGACATCAGCGGCTCGCTCGATATCAAATCGTCCGAGACGCACGATGTCATGGTCAATGGACAAAAAGTTTCCGTCCAGATCGCCGAAGCGAAAGATCGAACCAACGGAAAAGACGTTCACACCGCAAAAGCCGACATCCCGATCCCGACAGGACAGGCCTTTATTCTGCTCCGACTCGACGATGAGATCTGGAACCAGGAAGCGGTGCTGAAAATGCTTGAAGAGGCAAAAATTCCCGAGTGAAAAAACTAGGATGAAAAATTCTTGGAGGAAAAATTCTCGGGTGATTGGTGTCAGGCCGCTTTCCGCTGGGGGCCGTTTTCTGCCGGATTCGATTTCGGCCCCTCGCTCTGGCCGCGCCCTTTGCGCTGTTCCAGCCGCAGATCATCCAGGACCTCACCCATCTCAAAAATCTCGTCGGCAAGATGGTCAATCCGCCACGAAACTTCGTGGACCGTCTGTTCCATCCCACTCGAAATCAGGGTAACCACGCCAAGAAACAAAATCATCTGCCCGACCGCTGCCGTCAGCAGCCCCGTCGGCAGGTAGTGCGGTGGCCCGCCGTAATAACTCGATACCACCAGCACTGAGCCACACGTCAGCAAGGCAACGCCACCGTAAGCACAAACTTGCCCCATGAACGTCGACCAACCCAGGCGACGATTCAGTTGCTTGTGCAACGCCTCACGTACCACCCGATCCTGATTGTGATCCTGAGCGACAGCATCCCGATGAGGCTCAAGGCCCTGCGATGAGACCGTTTTTGAAGCGCGAACCGACTTTTCAATCGTCGGTTGAAGCGACGGTTGTGTCGGTTGAGGACGCTGCCGACGACGCTCGGCGATCGGTGCTGCGTTGTTTGCCGCTGCGTGATCCCGGAAGTCCTCGAAATCTTCTGCGGAATCCGCTTCGAATCCCTCCTGATCCGCTGGCTCGCTCGCCCCGGTGGGCAATTCGTTGAGCGGCTTGGTCGGCATCGGCGACCGTTTCACTCCCCCCGCAAGACCCTCGAACCCCGATCGCCCTTCGAACCCCGACAGCCGGTCCAACAGAGCTGAACTCTCGCCACTGGGCTTGGTTTCGGCACTGGACTTGGTGATGGGGGGACTGGAGGAAGTCGCTGCAGGAGTTACTTCCAGCAAATTTTGTGTTGACCAACGCGCCAGCAATTCCCGCGCGTCTCGCTCGGTTTCCATCACGCGTGGGGTCGCAGGTCCCTGCGGAGCGACCGAGGCTGCCACTCCTAATTCCGATTGGCAACGGGCGCACAGCATGCGCCGGTTGTCCGTGGACAACTCCGCCGCGACATCAGCCCGGCATGATGAGCACCACATCGGTTCATCCTGTAAAGGGAATCAAATCAAGAATCGGTCGTAGCGGAAGAATTTCTGCCGACGAACCGCTGCGGAGGCTATCTCGATCCCCGTTTTCCCGCAAGATCGATTCCCGTCCATTCCACGATAGAGAAGATCCCGTTTTGCCGTTAGAATCAGGGGATACTCGGAAACCTCTCGCGAGGAGATTGCCACCATGCTGCCACTGCCGGTTTCTGCAGGATCGCGGATTGATCGCCGGACGCTGCTCGCTGCCAGCACCAGCGCCCTGGGACTCGTTTCGCCCAGCCTCAATTCGTCACTTTGGGGATCACCTGCTTCGCCCGGGGGATTACCCACTTCCCAGGCTTCATCACCCCCCCGAAGCAAAGTCGCCAAGTCGACGATCATGATCTGGTTGAGCGGCGGTGCGTCCCACATCGACACGTGGGACATGAAACCCCAGGCACCGCTCGAATATCGCGGCACCTTTCAGCCCGTCAGCACTTCGGCCTCAGACATCCAACTGTGCGAACACCTGCCGTTTCTCGCCAGGCAGGCTCATCATCTCGCGATCGTCCGTTCGCTCGGTGACCATGGACGTGGGACCGGTGATCACCATGCGGGCTATTACTATAACCTCACGGGCCACGCCCCCGACAACACCTTTCATCGCCTGCTCAACGCCCGGACCCCCTATCCAACCGACTGGCCCTCGATGGCTTCCGTGGTCGCCATGAAACGTCCACCGCACCCTTCTCTCCCCCAAGTCGTCACGTTGCCGCAAAAAGAAGGGGCTCCTGAATATACCCGCCCCGGTCAGTTCGCGGCCCGCATCGGACTCGAATACGATCCCGTGTTTGTCGATGGTTCACGCGAAAAGGCGATGGAATTCACCGCCCCGGCGCTCAAACTGCAAGGCGAGATCTCGGCCAATCGCTTGCGAAGCCGCCGCGAATTGCTCACCACCCTCGATGTGGGTCGCCAAAATCTCGAAGCCAATCTGGCCTGTGGGCACTACTCCAAGCAGCAGCACAAAGCCTTCACGTTGCTCGGTTCGTCCGAAACCAAGTCGGCGTTCGATTTGAGTCTCGAATCGGACGCAACGCTGGAACGGTATGGCCGGGGAATCAATTCCACCACCATGCTGATGGCGCGGCGGCTGGTCGAAGCCTCGGTCCCCTTCATCACCGTCTTCTGGAAAGGGGACATGGAACTGGATGCCCTCTGCAAAAGCGGTGGTGGCTGGGACACCCACGGCAATAACTTTCATTGTCTCAAGGATCGCCTGCTCCCCGAATTCGACCGCCCTTTCGCAGCGCTGCTGGCGGACCTGCATGAACGGGGACTCCTCGAAGAAACACTGGTGCTCGTCAGCAGTGAAATGGGTCGCAAGCCGAAAATTGGTGACCCTCGTTCCGGCGGCCCCAACGGTGCGGGACGCGACCATTGGACCTCGAGCATGTCCGTCCTGATGGCGGGAGGTGGCATCCGGGGTGGGCAGGTCTACGGATCGAGTGACCGATTTGCCGAGTATCCTGCGGCGAATCCGACCGCTCCTGAAGACATTGCACACACCCTGTTTCATGCAATGGGAATCAACGACCTGACCGCGCGCGATGCCGAAGGGCGCCCACTGCACCTGATGCCAGAAGGCCGCCCGCTGCTGGAATTGTTTTAATTTTTCCGCCGGAAATGGTTTTCCTCCCGACCATAACGGCCAGACGGCTCGGTCTGGACCGACTGCGTGGTCCCCTGCTCACAGCAGAGTTCCAACAAATCCCTGGAAACCCACAGTCGATGATGTACGCCAGTCAATTCATGAATCTCCCTCTATTCAAACAACGCGAAGATGGTGAACCCCAAATCAAGCGACTCAATCGAATCACGCGAAGAGTAAAAGATCCGAGTTTCTGACAACTGACAACTGACAACTGAAAACTGAAAACTGAAAACTCCTCAACCACCTCAAACGGCCACAAAGAAATGAACCCCCCGCTAACTCCTCTGAGTTTAATCCTGATTCTGGCCTGTCTCAGCACGTCATCGGCGGCGGAACCAGCTGTCACAAAACCCGCTGTTACCAAACCAGCACCCGATCTGGTGTTGCGAAATGGTCGCATCGTGGATGGGACGGGAAGTCCCTGGTTCTACGGCGATGTTGCCATCCGGAACAACCGTATCGTGGCGATTGGCCGAATCCCCGAGCAAGGGAAGTCGGAAAAAGATCTCCGTGGCTTGGTGATCGCCCCTGGTTTCATCGACATTCATTCGCACTCGGACACCCTGCTCTTGGAAGATGGAGCCGCTCAGAGCAAACTTCGGCAGGGGGTCACCACCGAAGTGTTGGGAGAAGGGGATTCGATTGGCCCCTCATCCGGAAAGCTCGGCCCGAAAAAATTCACCGTCCGCGATCAGACGCTGCAGTGGTCGACGCTCGGCGAGTACTTTGACACGCTCGAACAAGAAACCGTAGCGGTCAACGTCGCTTCGTATGTCGGCCTCAGTACTGTCTGGCGTTGTGTCATGGGTGACTCGTTCGAGCGACCCACCGATGACCAACGACAACAGATGCGAGAACTGGTTCGGCAAGCGATGGCCGACGGAGCGATGGGGCTTTCCAGCATGCTGGCCATGCCCCCCGGTTCCCTCGCCACGACCGATGACATCGTCGACCTCTGTACCGAAGTCGCCAAAGCAGGAGGAATCTATTCCTCACACATTCGCAACGAAGGGACAGGCGTTTTTGAGGCGGTGAAAGAGGCGATCGAGATCGGAGAACGAGCCCACCTCCCCGTCGACATAATCCACTTAAAGATTGCCGACCAAAAGTACTGGGGCCGCATGTCCGAAATCGTCGCCCTCATCGACGCCGCGCGAACCCGAGGCGTCAATGTGCAAGCGCACGTTTACCCCTATACCCGAGGGAACAACGATTTATCGAGCATTCTTCCCCCCTGGGTCCATGAAGGGGGCCCAGCCATGCTGCGCGAACGACTGAAACAACCTGCATTGCGTGAGCAAATGAAACGGGATATCCAACAAGGTCCTCCCGGCTGGTACAACCATTATACTGCGGTCGGCGGAGACTGGAGCCGTATGCTGATCAGCAAGGAAACCACCTTCAAAGGGTTAACGATGGATCGCGTCTTAGCCGAACGAATCCGCACCAAGGGGGCCCGCAACCTGGAGACCGCACCCGATCTGCTGGACGAATTTCTGAATTACCTGGACGAAGAAGGAGGGAGCGTCAGCACGGTCTACGCACACCACACCGAAGAGGACATGACCACAGCGCTCGTCCAACCTTGGTGCTCGGTCGGTTCCGACGGTTTGGCATTCGCCTGTGACGGCCCCCTTCGTCGTGGCAATCCTCATCCCCGCAGCTTCGGCACCTTCCCCCGCATCCTCGGTGTCTACGTCCGAGAAACCAAATTGCTGACATTAGAAGAGGCCATTCGGAAAGTGACCTCACAAAACGCCCTGAAACTCGGGCTACGCGATCGAGGCCTGGTCGCAGTCGGATACTACGCCGACCTGGTGGTCTTCAACGAGAGCGAGATCATTGATCACGCCACCTACACCGAGCCCTTCCAATACCCCGACGGCATTCGCCACGTACTCGTCAACGGTCAAATCGCCTTGGAAAACGGACAGCCAACAACGGTCCGATCGGGGCGAGCGATTAGGGGGAGAAATTAGTTTTCCGTTGAGAACTTAGTGTTCAGTGTTCAGTGTTGGTTGCATCTCTGGCGATGCGTTCAGGCAAGCCAATTGTCAATTTCAATCCCCTGAACGCGATCAAGGTCACCGACATTGTTCGTCGCAAGGACCAGTCCATTCTCGATGGCAGTTGCCGCAATCAGAATATCGGCATCGGGGATCAATTGGCCACGAAGATGAAGTTCCGACTAGAGATCCGCTGCGCGGATGATGACGCTGTCAGTAATCGGCAAGACCTCGTTGTTGCTAAAAAATGAGCCAAACACCGCCAGTTGAGACGTTGCCTGCCTCGCTTTCAATCCACGTAGAATCTCGAAACGGGTTATCAACGAAATCGTCAATTGTGTGTGGTCCGCCAAATACGCCCGAGCGCGGATTAACCCGGCCGCCGTCTTCCGCATTCATCCGGACAGCACGTCCGTATCGAGTAGCGTCTTTGGCTCCATCAATTCCCGCTCCTGGAATTGAAAAACTTGCTTCGGTCGACAGCGATTTTTTCAATTTCATTGATGTCATCGTCCGAAAGGCCGTCATAAACGGACATCGCGAGGCGAAGGGACTCTGGATCGCCGTCGTCGACCGTGATTCGAACCCGCTGCCCATCGGGAATTGCCAGCAATTCCCGATGGACTGGTCGGAACATGCCATTCTCAAAGATCGCGTCAATCGCGCGTTGCATTTGAGCGTACTCCTTACTTAAGAAAGATGCGATTCTGGAATCGTACCGCAGCGGATCGACCTCCGCCAGATTGTTGGTCCATCAAGTTCCCTTTGGGTTGTGTCCAAGCCCTGCAAAGACTTATACGTGCGCAAGTCGACATCTCAAAAAAGATCGGAATCCTCCACGAAACCCAGTTCCGACCCCTGATCGGGGAGCGAAAAGAAATCGCCAAAATGCCCCAAGGTCTCAGAAAATCGCTGAAAAATGAAAACTAATCATCTCAACTGAAAACTGAAAACTGAAAACTGAAAACTGAAAAGTGAAAACTGAAAACTGTCCCCCTTTTT